>ERZ1370068.5464-contig-4490_pt1 | contig 98626 bp, 135 predicted proteins | sample MGYA00561227_ERZ1370068 | MGnify/ENA primary metagenome ERZ1370068 (study PRJEB38410, sample SAMEA6850437) | metagenome | study: Metagenomic assessment of the ecological functions of the soil: analysis of the soil microbiota associated with the...
TACGTATTGCTCGTCGAGATGCCCTGACAGAGGCTCGGGGCGAGACGCCATCGTCTCCCAGATGCACCTTCTCCTGGTCGAGGGCGGCGTTGTCCCTGCGTAACTCGTCCTGGCCGTCGAGCAGCGCCTTGAGGATGGCGTCGATGTGCGACTGCGCGCTCGTACTTGTGGGAAGTAGTCACGGACCTTGTCGCCTGAACGGGATCATGCCGAGCAGCTTCTTGACGCCGGTGGCCTGCTTGGGGTCGAGGTCCTCGACGGTGCGCCGCAGGTCGACCAGCGTGCCGGCCACCTTGCCCGTCTCCGAGGTCTTCTGCATCGCCCGTACGGGCGACTGGAGGAGCTTGTTCGACGTCTCCGCCGAAGCGCGGATCTCGTCGTTGCCCATCGTCCGCACGTCGTCGGCCTTGGCCGTGAACGCCGGCGAGTGGATGTCGAGCATCACCACCGAGTCGACGTAAGCAGCAACCTTCTGATCCAATGCGGGCAGGGCCGCGGGGGGATCGGGACCATGCCGCCGGCCTTGGCCGGCTCTACCGGCTTGACTGGTTCGGGCGCCGTCAGAGCGAGCTGACTCGGCGGAGTCAACGCAGCTGCGGCCGCGGTGTCTGACATCACGCACTCCTCGATCGGGCGGCCCGACGGATCGCGGGCCCGCCCACCACTTTGTAGCAGAATTCGCGATCGCACCGGCGTTCGTCGCGCCGATCGCCCCTCGAACGCGCACCCCAACCCCGAGCCCAGCGCGGGTCCAGCCCTCGTTGTCATACCTACGTGCGTCGCAGGAGGGTGTCGGTGGTGCGTCGCACGACGGTAGGACGCGTCCCTGCCTTCGCGGATCTGCCTTGATGGCACCCGGTCACTCGGCGTGCGCGTCGATGTCGGCGGAACGGTTCAGCCAGGCAAATCTTGGTAGGTCAGCGAGTCATGCGGGCGATGTGCCCCAGCCGGCACGCGGCCGGGAGGGCTGCGGTGCCTGATCGTTCGGCACTCGCATGAGCTCCGTTGGCAGGGTGCTTAGCGAACGGCCGACGTCGCAGCGGCGCGACAGCGACGCAAGTCCGCGTAGAACTTCTCCAGCGCCTGCGCCGTGATCGGAGTCAGCGGGAGGTCGCCCAGCGCCGGCAACGCCGGCGCTGACGGTTGTGATCCATGCCGCTCACGGCAGCTCGCGGCATGATTTCGTGGACAAAGTCTTGGACAGACTCATGGGTTGGAAGACCAGCAGCGTTATGCGACGCTCTGGGCGATGAAAGACACCGCGGGCGGCGGCCAGGACAACACAGCCGCATAGGCCGGCACAGACAGGTCTTCATGGACAGAAGATCAACTCTGTCTTACCCGAAAGCGCTAAACCACCGGAATTCACTGGAGCCGACGCCCGGACTCGAACCGGGAACCGCTCGATTACAAGTCGAAGTGCGCTGCCAATTGCGCCACGCCGGCGAAGCATCGATCGTAGCCGCGTATCACCCGGGGATGATCGTGCTCGCCCACGGCACACTAATAGCTGGAAGCGAGGGAGCGACATGAGCCGACTGCACAAGCCCAAGGCCGGATGGATGGTCCGAGCTGTCGTCGTCGTGCTGTACCCCTTCAGCGGGCTGATGTTCCGGATCCGGTTTCGCCATCTCGACCGTATCCCGCCGACCGGTGGGGTGATCCTGGCGACGAACCATATCTCGCATGTCGATACAGTCCTCATCCGCTCAGGTTGTTCTGGCGAAGCGGGCCGCATCCCGCGGTTCATGGTCAAAGAGCACGATCTTCGACAACCGGGCGCTGGGTCAGATAATGCGCCGGTCCAAGCAGATTCCCGTGAGTCGCGGTACAGCTGACGCAGCGAAATCGCTCGATGCGGCGAAGGCGGCCCTGGATGCGGGTGAGGCGGTCGTCATCTATCCCGAAGCGCACGATCACCAAGGATCCCGCGCAGTGGCCGATGCAGGCCAAGTCCGGGCTAGCGCGGTTGGTGCTGCTCAGCGCCGGACGTTCCGGTGATTCCGATCGGGCAGTGGGGCTCACAGCAGGTCAAAGGTCAGGGTCGACGGCACCTCCTGCGCCGCCGCGCGCCGCCGCGTCCGTGGGACGTCCGGTGGACCTGGCCGATTTACGCCACGGCCGAGCCGACCGCTCGGACGCTGGTCGAGGTGACGAACCGGATCAGCGACGGCAATCCGAGAGAGGAGGTCGCGACGCTGCGCGGCGAGGATCCGCCCGTGCGCCTCACCGACCGACCGCCGGCCGCGGGCAGCAAAGCGGCACCGGGAGGCGATGGAGGCAGCTGATTAGCTTGCAGCGTGCCGCAATTGTGCCCGCGCCCGCTTCGGGCGTCCACGTCTCTTCTCGCCGCTATGGCCGAGTTCAGGCGGAGGACACGCGGATCAGCCGACGACACCTCGATGATCGGAACCGAGATCCGCGAGTACGGGCCGTCTCGGGCGGATCCCGCAGTATTCGACCATTGCGTAGCCAACTGCGGGGAGCGGCGCTTGCCGCGAGACCCCCGCCCGGCCGGGTACGTGCCGTGCGACATTGTGGTGGGTCGACGGTGACCAGTACATCCGCGCGAATCGCCATCCGGCACCAGCTGAACGAGTTCCTGCTCAACGTCGGTGGCCATATCGGCTACGACGTCCGGCCTGGTGCTCGCAGGCGCGGGCACGCTCCGCCATGCTGCGTGACGCGCTGCCCATCGCTCATCAGTTGGGCATCGAACGGGCACTCATCACGTGCGACTGGGACAACGCTGGATCTCACCAGACGATCGAGGCCAACAGCGGCATTTACGAGGACCGGCGAGGCGTCAAGCGCACGCTATTGGGTCCCGACGTTTCCTTGACGCAAGGGTGGCCCGTCACGGTCAATAACGGTGCCCCGACCGCTACGCCGGTCGACCGGCGCCGCCTGCTACTCGGTGGGGCGGACCAACGCTGATCGATCGGAAAACCGTGAGGTGCGCCGACGGCGTCTAGCCAGCGCCCGAGGTTCACCCGTACCCGGTGCGGTCACCTACACCGAAGGGAGACCCCCATGGCTGGAGTCAAGTTTGTCGACGCGACCCGGGTCTATCCGGGCGCCACAGTGCCCTCAGTCAACAAGCTCAACCTGGACATCCCCGATGGGAGTTCTGTGTGCTGGTCGGCCCGTCAGGATCCGGCAAGTCGACCGCGCTGCGAATGCTGGCCGGTCTGGAAGACGTCGATCTGGGCGCGATCTACATCGGCGACCGCGACGTCTCCAATCTGCCGCCGAAAGAGCGCGACATCGCGATGGTGTTCCAGAACTACGCGTTGTACCCGCACATGTCGGTCGCCGAGAACATGGGCTTCGCCCTGAAGCTCAAGGGCGTGAACAAGGCCGAGCGGGACGCGAAGGTGCGCAGGAGGCCGCCAGGCTGCTCGACCTCGAGCCGTACCTCGACCGCAAGCCGAAGGCGCTCTCCGGTGGCCAGCGCCAGCGCGTGGCCATGGGCCGGGCGATCGTGCGCGAGCCGCAGCGTGTTCCTGATGGACGAGCCGCTGTCCAACCTGGACGCCAAGCTCCGGGTCGAGACCCGCGCGAACATCGCCGCCCTGCAGGCCCGGCTCGGCACCACCACGCTGTACGTGACCCACGACCAGGTCGAGGCCATGACGATGGGCCACCGCGTGGCCATCCTCAAGGAGGGCGGCTTCCTGCAGCAGGTCGACACGCCGCGCAACCTGTACGACAAGCCGGTCAACGCGTTCGTCGCCGGCTTCATCGGTTCCCCGGCCATGAACCTCCGGCCGGCGGCGCTGGTGCCGGGCGGCGCGAAGCTCGGCAACATCGTTGTACCGCTGCACGCCGACGCCGAGGCCGAGGCGAAGAAGGCGAGCCTGTCAACAAGGTCCTGCTCTGGGTGTGCGACCGGAGTCGTTCCACGTCGGCGCGAACCCGGACTCCGGCTTGGAGATCAAGGTGAACCTGGTCGAGGAGCTCGGCGCAGACGCCTACATCTACGGCGAGGTGACCGGCGACCCGGAGGTCTACGAGCAAGCAGTACATCGTGCGGTTCGACGGCCGGGTGCCGCCGCGCATCGGCGACGTCATCCACGTCGAGGTCCGGCAGGGTGAGGAGCACGTGTTCAACCCGGACACCGGCGAGCGCCTGGGTGGGGCGGCCCAAGACGTGTTCGAGCGCCCCGCCTGGCGCGCCAGCCTGGGTCGAACAACTCCGACAGGATGGGGCCGGTCGGGTTAGCCCGCGCGGCGCAGCGCGGGCGATCTCCGCGAGGGTCACCGCAGCGGCGACCGACGCGTTCAGCGACTCGGCCGGCCCGGCCATCGGCATCGCCACGGTGAGGTCGCAGGTCTCGCCGACGAGCCGGGACAGCCCGCTGCCCTCGGATCCCACGACGACCATCAGCGGTTGGTCGGCCACCTCGAGATCGTCGAGGCTGGTCGTTCCTCGAGCGTCGAGACCGACGACGAACAGGCCAGCTCTTTCGCGTCGCGCAGCGCTGCGCACCAGATTGGTCACCTGCGCCACTGGAAGGCGCGCTGCCGTCCCCGCCGAGGTACGCCAGGCAGCGGCCGTCACCCCGGCCGCCCGGCGGAGCGGAACGACCAGGCCATGGGCGCCGAACGCGACGGCCGAACGTATCAATGCGCCGAGATTGCGTCGGGTCCGTGACGCCGTCGACCGCGACAAAGGAGGGCGGGCGCCGTAAGCCTCGTCAGCGACGGCCAGCGTCGGGAAGATCGACATAGCGGAACGGCGGCACCTGCGCCGCAAGCCCTGGCTCGGCAGCCCACCAGTCATGCGATCCAGCTCAGCCCGGCTGACCTCCACCAAGGAGATACCACGGTTTCCGGCGAGTCGAACCGACTTCGGTGACCCGCTCGTCGGCCTCGATCCCAATGGCCACGTACAGCGCGGTCACGGGCACCTTGGCTCCGCAACGCCTCAGCCACCGCATTGCGGCCCACCACCGACTCCGGCGCGCGTCCGCTCGTCGAGGCCGGCGCCGGTGCCCCGGCGCGTCCCTTGTCTCGAGAAGCGGACTCGGCAGTCCCCGTCGGGCAGCCGGAGGGATGGCCGGTGCGGTCCTCTGCGCGCGGGGTCGGCCCCCGTCCGCGCAACCTCTCTCGGACCGGCCCCGGACCCGCACCGTCGCGCCCTTCACCCGGACTGTGCGGACAGCTCCCTGCCGGCGCCGAATTGCCGGCCACGTCAGCTGCATCCCTTCAAAGTCCAGCCGCAGGCCAGCGGAGTGTCCTCGACGACCAGCACCAGCGGCGGCGAAGCTGATCCCGGATGTTACCGTCCGCGGCGGCGTAGTCGCTGCCGGGACCGCGCGATCCGCGCGGCCTGCAAGGCGGCAGGCCGCAACTTCAGGCTGGCGTCGACCGTGGGCGTGCATGGTACCGTCGACTCGGTGCGCTGCCAGTCGAGCGGAGTTGAGTGCCGAGCACTAGGCAAAGGTCATAGCAAGCACCGCGCCAGGGTGCGACGATCACAGCGACCGTCGTCGCGTCAGATCGGCAGACCAAGCGCGATATTGCCGTCCCGCACGGCCGTGTGGATCAACGCCGTGAGCGCCCGGGGCATCGCCAGAGGTCATCGTCCATGGCGGCCACGAACTCGCGGCGGCAACGGGCGAGGTTGCGGATCCGCGCCCACGTGCTCCACGGCGCGCTCGACGAAGTTCTCGATCCGAGAGTGACGGCGGCGGCCTCGTCCAGTCGCCTCCGGCAGTAATGCTCCATCCGCGATCGGTAGTGAGCCGAGCCCAGGTAGTACCGCACCCCTCAGCCAGCCGCCACTGAGTGACGATCTCGCTGACCAGCAAGGTGTTGCCGACTGACTTCGACATCTTCTCGCCACCCAACGTGAGCATCGCGCGTTGTGCATCCAGTAGCGGGCGAACCCATCTCCGGCCGCGTGCGACTGGGCTTGCTCGTTCTCGTGGTGCGGGAAGATCAGATCCAAGCCTCCGCCGTGAATGTCGAACGTCGAGCCGAGGTACTTGGTGGCCATGGCCGAGCACTCCAGGTGCCAGCCTGGCCGGCCCTCGCCCGACGGCGTGGGCCAGAACGGCTCACCGGGTTTTGCCGACTTCCACAGCGCAAAGTCGCGGCGGGTCTCTGTTTCCGGTCGTCCCCGACATCTGGTCGCCCGCGACGCCTGCATCTCGTCGATCCTTCTGACCCGACAGCTCACCGTAGGCCGGCCGGGACCGGACGTCGACGTAGACGCGTCCCCGTCCGCGGCGTATAGGCGTGGCCGGTGTCGATCAGCCGCTGCATCAAGCGTGATCATCTCGGGCACGTGGCCGGTGGCTCGCGGCTCATACGTGGCCGGCAGGCAGCCCAGCAGCGTACGCCTCGATCACGGCGCGCTCGAACTCGTACGCCCAGGCCCATGACGGGCGGCCAGCGCCCGCAGATCGAGCCAAGATCTTGTCGTCGATGTCCGTGACGTTGCGGACGTAGTTGACCTCGTAGCCGGACTCGAGCAACCAGCGTCGCAGGATGTCGAGGTTCACGGCCGAGCGGACGTGGCCAATGTGTGGCGGGGCCTGCAACGGTCAGGCCGCACACGTAGATCGACACCTGACCGGGTATGAAGCTGGTTCGAACCGGCGCAGCGTCCGGTTCTCGGAGTCGTAAACGTGCAGCGTCACCGCGCCATCCTAATGAGCGGATCTCGGCTGACGCTGCGCACGCCCCGGCGAAGGGCCACAACCCCGCGTCTGTCGCGGGATAGCGTCGGGGACATGGACGGACTGCAGCCTGAATCGGTCGCGGTCGCAAGCGGCCGGCCGGCCTGCACGGCCGACGCTCCTCTCAACCTCGCCAATCGTGCTGTCGGCACCGTTCCATCACGGCGAGGACAACCGGTACCTGCGCGTCGAGTCGAGCGAGACGATCCGCTCGTTCGAGGCGGCGGTTGGGGCCCTCGAGGGCGGCGGAGGCGATCGCATTCGCGTCCGGCATGGCTGCTGCTGCCGCTGTCGTCGAGAGGGCAGCCGGCGGGCGAGCGTCGCCGTCGCACCCGCGGCGGCATGCGGCGGCACTCTCGCTGTTGTTCGCGGAGCAGGTGCGGCTCGGCCGGATGACCGTCCACGAGGTCGACATGACTGACACGACGGCGACGGTCGCCGCGTTGACCGGCGCCGATCTGATCTGGGTGGAATCCCCGACGAACCCCGCTGCTCGGTATTGCGGACCTGCCCCCGATCGTCGAAGCCGCGCATGCCGTCGGCGCCACGGTCTACGTCGACTCGACGTTCAATACCCCCTCGTCGCAAGACCGCTCGACCTCGGCGCGGACGTCGTCATGCATGCCGCAACCAAGGCGCTGGCGGGCCATTCCGACCTCCTGATGGGCGTGCTCGTCACCCGCTCGCCGGAACGTGCCGAAGCGTTGCGAACGCGTCGCATCCGTACTGGAGCGATGCCCGGCGGCCTGGAATGCTTTCTCGCGCTGCGGGCTGCGCACGCTGGCCGTGCGGATGGAGCGCGCGCAGGCCAACGCCACAAAGCTCGCCACCCGGCTCAGCGAGCACCCGCGGGTCTCCCGGGTCCGCTACCCAGGTCTGCCGTCCGACCCGTTTCACGAGCGGGCGTCGCGGCTGCATCGGGGCTACGGGACGGTGATCTCGTTCGAGGTCGACGGGCCGGCCGAAGACTGCCGAGACGGTGTGCGAGCGGGTGCAGTTGATCACGCACGCCACCAGCCTGGGTGGGTGGAATCGCTCATCGAACGCCGCGCCCGCTACGAGACGGACGCGGCCCAGGGCACCCGCCGTCGTTGCTGCGGCTGTCTGTGGGCATCGAGCACGTCGAGGACCTCTGGGCCGACCTCAGTCGCGGCTGCCCTGGCCGGGCTGATCAGGGCCGTCGCGATGGCGGCCCGTCCTTCGCCCCGGCCGGTGAGTCCAAGTCCGTCAGTGGTGGTGGCGGCGAGCGTGACCGGCGAGCCGCCGATCGCAGCGGACAACGCCTCCTCGGCCTCAGCCCGGCGCGGGGCGAGGCGGGGTGTGTTGCCGATCAGTTGCACGGCGACGTTGCCCACGATCCAGCCATCGGTGCTCATCCGATTGACGACGTGGGCCAGCAGATCCGCACCGCGCGCTCCGGACCACCGCGGGTCCGCCACGCCGATCAGCGCGCCGAGATCGCCAAGTCCCGCAGCCGAGAGCAGGGCGTCACAGGCCGCGTGGGCGACGACGTCGCCGTCAGAGTGGCCGGCGCACCCGTCCTCACCGGGCCACGTCAATCCGGCAAGATGGCACGGGCGTCCCGGTTCGATCGGGTGCACATCGAGGCCGATCCCGGTCCGGATCACCGGCCGGCCACCGCCTCAGCGAGCGCCAAATCCCACGGACGAGTGATCTTGAAGGCCTCGTCGGCACCGTCGACGACGGCGACCCGGCCGCCGTGCGCCTCGACGAGGGCAGCATCATCGGTGAAGTTGCGCCCAACTCCCGCGGCATGGGCGGCTTCGGAGCACCGCGCGGCGGAACCGCTTGCGGCGTCTGTACTGACTCGCAGCTCCGACCGATCGAGCGTCGCGACTACGGCGCCGTCCTCATCGACCTGCTTGATGGTGTCTGTGACCGGACGGGTGGGGATGACCGCATCGGCGCCGCCCTCGGCGAGGGCGGCAGCACCCGGTCCACCACCTCAACCGGGACGAACGGGCGAGCCGCACATCGTGGACCAGCACGGTGTCGACGTCAGTGGCCACCGCCGCCAGGCCGAATGACACCGACGCCTGCCGGGTCGGGCCGCCGGCAACGGTGGTCACCTCGTCGCTGAGGAGGGCAGCGGCATGGGCCACGTACAGTCCGGGCGCGACGACAACAACGTCGCGAACCGCGTCGCAGGCCCGAAATGGGACGAGGGCGTGTTCGAGCAGAGTGCGCCCACGAACCACCGTAAACGCTTTTGGCACCGCACCTGCCGAGCCGAACACCGTCGCCAGCGGCGACGAGAATGGCGGCGACGGTCGGGTGACCGTGCGCCGCCATTGGTGTCGACGAGCCGAGCGTTATGCGACCGCTTCGGCCAGTACCTCGTCCAGGACGATTTCGGCCTTGTCTTCGTTGGTGCCTTCGGCAAGAGCCAGTTCGCTGACGAGGATCTGGCGAGCCTTCGCGAGCATGCGCTTCTCGCCGGCCGACAAGCCGCGGTCCTTGTCCCGGCGCCAAAGGTCGCGCGCACGACCTCGGCGACCTTGTTAACGTCGCCCGACGCCAGCTTCTCGCCGTTCGCCTTGTAGCGTCGCGCGACCAGTTCGTCGGCTCCCTCGGTGTGCGGCGCGCGGAGCACCTCGAAGACGCGGTCGAGCCCTCTTGTCCGACAACGTCACGAACACCGACAATCTCGGCGTTGTCAGCGGGTACCAAGACGGTGAGATCGCCTTGTGCGACCTTCAAAACTAGGTATGTCTTCTGCTCGCCCTTGATAGTGCGCTTCTCGATTGCTTCGATCTTGGCCGCCCCATGATGGGGGTAAACCACGGTCTCGCCGACCTGAAACGTCATGTGTGCGGGCCCCTTTCCACTTCTTCCAGGGTAACCGACCTAGATCACCCAGGATTGAGGAATGTGGCTTATGCGAGGCTGAACAGGCTCGCGCTACGAGCCTGGTCGGACCACCAGATCAGCCAGCACGCAGGACTACGTCGCGCCCGGCGTGGCCCGCTTCTGCAGCCGGATTCTCGATCGCTACGCTGGGCTGCGGTCGCTGTTCGCCGGTGCAGCCCGACGGCGCGCGAACTGCAACCGCCCGAGAGTCACCGCGAACCGACCGCGAGGAGTCGAGCCGTGAGTGCACAGCCTAGGACGCGCGGCCTGCGGGCCGTACTCGTCGCGGGTGGGATCGCGGTGCTGCTCGCCGGATGCGCGGCCGGTCAGGTCACGAGTACCGCGGAGATCGTGCCGGTTGTCGACGGGGCATTGGCCACCGTCAGCACTATGGACTTGCGTGCCATTGCCGTGGCACCGCCCACGGACCGGAGCTGGGCTGAAGGCAGCTCCGGCGCCGCTGCAGATGTTTCTGATCAACAACAGCGCGACACCGGACCAGCTCGTCAAGGTATCGACCGATCGGTCCGCCTCGGTGCAAGTCCTCGCGCGGGGCGGCGTCGAGGCGTCCGCGGCCTCCAGCGCGCAGCAAGCACAATCCATAGACGTGCCCGGCGACGAGTCGGTGAGCGTCAGGTTTGACCAGGTAACCCGCAGGTGGTGCTTACCGGGTTGACCGAGAACTTGTTCCCGGCCCAAACGATCTCGGTCACGTTCCAGTTCGCGAAGGCCGGATCGGTGACCACCAACGTGCCGGTACGCCTGACCAGCCCGCCATCAAGTCCGCCGGTCATCAACGCGACGCCGGCCGAAGGCTGAGCCGAGTTCGCTGCTGGGGATAAGCGGGCCAAATCTGTCGGACCCTGCACTTACGGTGCCTGCGTGACTCGAGCTGCGACTCGCCCTCCCGCGTCAACCTTCCGCTGTGTCGAGTGCGGTGCGACGGCGATTCGCTGGGTCGGGCGCTGCTCGGAGTGTCAGGCGTGGGGCACGCTGATCGAAGGTCGCGCCGGAGCAGCCATGCGGTCGGTGCGTCCAGGACCAGTCAGCAGTCCGGCCCAGCCGATCGGCGATCACGACCCGGAGCGGGCACGGGCCCAGCCCACCGGCATCAGGGAGCTTGACCGGGTGCTCGGCGGCGGCCTGGTGCCGGGATCGGTGGTACTCCTGGCGGGCGAGCCGGGCGTTGGCAAGTCGACCCTGCTACTCGACGTCGCCGGCCGCTACGCCGCCCGAGGCGGTCCGCCTGCGCTGATCGTGACCGGTGAAGAATCGCCCGCCCAGGTTCGACTGCGGGGGAACGCACCGGCACGGTGCATCCCGCCCTGTTCGTGGCCGCCGAGAACGATCTGAGCGCGCTGCTGACGCACGTCGATCGGGTTGTGCCCGGCTTACTCGTCGTCGACTCCGTGCAAACGATCACCAGTCAGGGCGTCGACAGCTCGGCCGGCGCGGTAACCCAGATCCGCGCGGTGACGTCGGCGGTGATCGCGCCTCGCAAAGGAGCGGGAAATCGCCACTGTCCTCGTCGGACATGTCACCGAAGGACGGCTCCATCGCTGGGCCTCGGGTGCTCGAGCATCTGGTCGATGTCGTGCTGCACTTCGAGGGTGAGCGGCATTCGGCGCTGCGCCTCATTAGAGCCGCCAAGAATCGCTATGGCGCCGCGGACGAGGTCGGCTGCTTCGAGATGCGCGAGGGTGGCATCGTCGGGCTGGAGGATCCGTCCGGGCTGTTCCTGTCCGACCGCGGCGCCGCGGTTCCCGGCACATGCGTCGCGGTGACGCAGCAAGGTCGCCGGCCGATGGTTACCGAGATCCAGGCCCTTGCTACCCGCGGATTCGGCGGCGGTTCGATGCGGCGGGCAGTATCGGGTCTGGATGCCGGCCGGGTCGCGATGCTGCTCGCGGTGCTCACGCGCCACGCGCGGCTACCCGTGGCCGATCAGGAGATCTACGCGGCGACGGTGGGTGGCATTGCCGCCACCGAGCCAGCCGCTGATCTCGCGATCGCGCTGGCGCTTGCGTCGGCAGCTGCGGGGTGTACGCGCTACCGCCAACGGTGTGCGCTATCGGCGAGGTGTCCCTCTCCGGAGACGTCCGCAGCGTGCCCGGCCTAGACCGGCGCCTCGCCGAGGCCGCTCGGCTCGGCATGACGACGGCACTGGTTCCGGCGGGACACCACGATCGCACTGACGACCGATATGGTCACGCGTCCGGTCGCGACAATTGAAGCCGCGCTCTCGGCCGCCGGTGCCCTGGCTGGCCTGGTCACCGTGCCTGACCCGCTCCGGCCGCCCGTCAGGCCGCCGCATCCGTCGGCGGATGCAGGTGCGCTGAGCCGCCGGAGAGCCGCGTCCAAGCGCCGGTGACGTGCTGGCGCACCTCGGCTACGCATGGTGACCAAGACGTTGGCCCTAGACTGATCCGGGTAGCGACGTCGCGGAGGTGACCGTGCCGACCACTGAACGCGAAGTGGCGCTGCGGGCTGTTCTGGCCACGGTCGCACCGGGGACTTGGTTGCGGGACGGAACCGAGCGCATCCTGCGCGGCAACACCGGGGCGCTGATCGTCCTCGGTTGGGATCCCACGGTCGAGTCCCTGTGCACCGGCGGATTCCCGCTGTCCGTCGAGATCGTCGGCCACCCGCCTGCGGGAACTCGCGCAAGATGGACGGCGCGGTGGTGCTCTCCTCCGACGGCACGCGGATTCTCCGGGCGGCCACACACCTCATGCCCGACCCCGCGGTGCCGACCGAGGAATCCGGCACCAGACACCGGACGGCCGCAGCGGGTCGCGGTACAGACCGGTTACCCGGTGATCTCGGTATCCCAGTCGATGCGCATCATCGGCCTGTACCTGGGCACGCGGCGGCATGTGCTGGAGAGCTCGAGCGAGCTGCTGTCTCGCGCCAACCAGGCGCATCGCCACCCTTGAGCGGTACAAGGCCCGCCTGGACGAGGTATCCAATACCCTCTCAGCCCTGGAGATCGAGGACCTGGTCACGGTCCGGGACGCCACGATCGTGCTGCAGCGGCTGGAGATGGTGCGCCGCATCGCCGACGAGATCGTCGGCTACGTAGTCGAGCTCGGTACCGACGGGCGGCTGCTCGGCGCTGCAGCTGGACGAGCTGCTGGCCGGCGTCGACACGGACCGGCAGCTGATCGCGCGGGATTACCCGCCTGTGGGACGCCGCGAGCGCAGTTCCGAATTGGTCATGGCCGAACTGGCGGAGCTGTCTGCAACCGATCTGCTCGACCTCACCGCGCGTGGCTCGAACCCTGGGCTTCGGTGGAACGCCGGAATCGCTCGACGCAGCGACCAGTCCCCGGGGCTACCGGCTGCTGTCCCGTGTGCCCCGGCTGCCCGAGCCCCTGTTGGATCGCGTGCGTCGAGCAGTTCGGCGGTCTGCAGAAGCTCTTGGCGGCGAGCGTCGAGGAACTCGAGGTGATCGACGGACTTGGGGGAGGCGCGGGCGAGGTCGGTGCGAGAAGCCATCTCCCGGCTCGCGGATGCATCAATAATCGATCGGTACCCGTGATGGGCGAGGACGTCAGGTCAGGCTGAACGTCGCAGTCGTGCCCTCGACGCCGGACAACTTGGCGTGCAATGTGTAGGTCCCTGCTCCGACCAGCTGGCGGGTACCGCGCACTGTGGCTGGGAGGACAACCCGGTCCAGGTGATCGATCGTCGGACCGCCTGGCGCGGGTTCAACGTCATGAGCTGGGTACCCGGCTCGACCTGGCAATCATGGCTGCCCCAGACCCGGGATTCACCGTTGTAAAGCGAGCAGTTCGATCTGGGTGTCCGAGAGGTCGGCGACGCACGGGTTCTTGCCGGTGTTCGTCACTTGCAGCGCAAGCACTGGCTGACTGCCCAGCTTGAAACTGGGCGCGGCGGTGGTCGCCGCCAGCTTCAGCGTGCCCGCCAGGACAGCCGTTCGACGCGGGTTGCTCGGCGATGCCGTCCGACCAGCCGTCATCGACGTGGGATGGTTAGCCGCGCTCGTCGATGGCGTGCTCGTGGGGGCAAGGGCGGACGCTCCGGGGCGGCCGGAACCGCGGCCGAACAGGACGTACAACGAGATCACGGGAGAACCACGGTGATCAGCAGGACGCGCCCGGCGCCGCCAGTAGACGGCGGGTGGCTTGCTGCCGACCGGGTGCATCATGGTGCCTGGACGGTAACTCCGCGCGGGCGCGCAATGGTGGCACCGCGCGGATATGTGCGGCAAATTTCGGTCTGGCACGCTGGGCGCGTGGAGCTGGCGTCCTCGGTACTCGAGTGGTACCGCCGGTCTGGCCCGTGATCTACCGTGGCGCGCGGCGGACGCCACTCCGTGGGCGATTCTGGTCAGCGAGATCATGCTGCAGCAGACGCCGGTGGCCCGGGTCGAGCCGGTGTATCGCGCCTGGCTGGCCCGCTGGCCGACACCGGCGGATCTGGCTCGCGCTGGACCCGGGGACGCAGTGCGGATGTGGGGAAGCTGGGTTATCCGCGGCGGGCCCTGCGGCTTTGGGAATGCGCTGTCGTGCTGACCGAGCGATTCGAGGGTGAGGTTCCGGCCGATGTCGATGCGCTACTTACGTTGCCCGGCGTGTGGGCAGCTATACGGCCCGCGCGGTGGCAGCGTTCGCCTATCGCCAGCGCCACCCCGTGGTCGACACCAACGTTGCGCCGCCTGATCGCGCGAGCGATTCGGGGTCAGGCCCAAGCCGGCCCAGCGGCGCCGGCCCGCGACCAGGCCGAGGTCGAAGCGTTACTACCCGCTGAAGCGGAGGCGGCGGCGCGGCTCAGCGTGGCGCTGATGGAACTGGGCGCGCTGGTATGCGGCCGCAACCCGTGCTGCCTATCGTGTCCGCTCGCAGCTAGCTGCGCCTGGCGGGCAGCCGGCGCGCCGGCGCATGCCGGACGGGCGACGAGGGCACAGCGCTTCGCCGGCACCGACCGCCAGGTCCGCGGTCTGCTGCTCGACGTGCTTCGCGGCGCTGGACGATCCTGTCGACCGGGCCGCGCTGGATGTCGTCTGGCCTGATCCGGTGCAGCGCGAGCGCGCACTCGACACGCTCGTCGTGGACGGCCTGGTGGATCCGCAGCCCGACGGTCGATATCGCCTTACCCGGCCAGCGGTTGAGAACATGACCTGATGGAGCTGGCGCCCAGGTACCCGGTGCGGACTCGTCGATTGAGCCTTCGTCCGCTGTCCGCGGCGGATACGACCGCGTTGCTGGCCTATCGCAGCCGACCGGACGTCTGCCGGTACGTGCCGTTCCAGCCGATGGACACCGCCGTCATCGCTGAGCGGCTGGGGACGGTCTGGGCCCGGACGTCGCTGAACGATGCCGGGCAGAGCTTGACTCTCGGCGTCGAGGTCACGGCCACCGGCGAGCTTGTGGGAGACGTGGTGTTGTTCTGGCACAGCCGCGAACATCGAGGTGGCGAGGTCGGATACGTCCTCAACCCAGAGTTCGGCGGCCACGGCTATGCCTCCGAAGCGGTGCGCAGGTTGCTCGGTCTGGCGTTCGACGATTTGGGGCTGCACCGAGTCGTCGCCCGGATCGACGCCCGGAACGAGGCGTCGGCCCGGCTGGCCCGGCGACTGGGCATGCGCCAGGAGGCCTACCTGGTGCGTAACGAGTGGTTCAAGGGTGAGTGGACGGACGAGCTGGACTTCGCGCTGCTGGAGGAGAGTGGGTCACCACCTCGCAGCAAATGGATCGGCCTCGGACCCGTCGTAACGGATCCGAGGCTCGGATAAACGACGCTACTGCTAGGTCGCGCCGCCTTCGCCGACCGGGGCGAGATCAGGCACCAGCGCCGACCTTGCTCTCGCCACGGAAGGTGAACGTCGGCTTCCCGTCTTCACCGGGCGCGACGTCCACGACGACGATCTGCCCGGCGACCAGCTCGCCGAAGAGGATCTTCTCGGACAGGGCGTCCTCGATCTCGCGCTGAATCGTCCGGCGCAACGGCCGTGCGCCCAGCGCCTTGTCGTAGCCCTTCTCCGCGAGCAGGGACTTCGCGGCCGGGGTCAGCTCGAGGCCATGTCCTTGCTTGCGCAGCTGCACGTCGAGACGACCGGTCATCAGGTCGACGATCTGGACGATCTCCTCCTGACTCAACGGATGGAAGACGATGGTGTCGTCGATTCGGTTGAGGAACTCCGGCCGGAAGTGCTGCTTGAGCTCGTCTGTCGACCTTCTGCTTCATCCGCTCGTAGTCGCCGGCGGTGTCGTTCGCCGCGGCGAATCCGAGCTTCGCGATCGCCTTCGAGGCGTCGCGCGTGCCCAGGTTCGTGGTCAGGATCAGCACGGTGTTCTTGAAGTCCACGATGCGGCCCTGGCCGTCGGTGAGCCGGCCGTCCTCCAGCACCTGCAGCAGCGTGTTGAACACGTCCGGGTGGGCCTTCTCGACCTCGTCGAACAGCACGACGCTGAACGGCTTGCGCCGCACCTTCTCGGTCAGCTGGCCGCCCTCGTCGTAGCCCACGTAACCCGGAGGGGCACCGACCAGCCGGGACACGGTGTACGCGGTCGTGGAACTCGGACATGTCCAGCTGGATGAGCGCGTCCGCGTCGCCGAACAGGAACTCGGCGAGTGCCTTCGACAGCTCTGTCTTCCCGACCCCGGACGGACCGGCGAAGATGAACGATCCGCCACGGGCGCTTCGGGTCCTTCAGGCCGGCACGGGTGCGCCGGATGGCCTGCGAGACCGCCTGACGGCCGGCTGCTGGCCGATGACGCGCTTGTGCAGCTCGTCCTCCATGCGCAGCAGGCGGGCCGTCTCCTCCTCGGTGAGCTTGAACACCGGGATGCCCGTCCAGGTCGCCAGGACTTCGGCGATCTGCTCGTCGTCGACCTCGGCCACGACGTCCAGGTCGCCCGCCTTCCACTCGCTGCTCGCGTTGGGCCTTCTCCGCGAGCAACGTCTTCTCGCGGTCCCGCAGGAGGCGGCCTTCTCGAAGTCCTGCGCGTCGATCGACGACTCCTTCTCACGGCGCACTTCGGCGATGCGTCTCGTCGAACTCGCGCAGGTCCGGCGGCGCCGTCATGCGGCGGATGCGCATGCGCGATCCGGCCTCGTCGATCAGGTCGATCGCCTTGTCCGGCAGGAACCGGTCGGAGATGTGGCGGTCGGCCAAGCCGGCCGCGGCCACCAGGGCCGCATCGGTGATCGACACTCGGTGGTGCGCCTCGTACCGGTCGCGCAGTCCCTTGAGGATCTCGATGGTGTGCGCAACGGTCGGCTCGCCCACCTGCACCGGCTGGAATCGCCGTTCAGCGCGGCGTCCTTCTCCAGGTACTTGCGGTACTCGTCGAGCGTCGTCGCGCCGATCGTCTGCAGCTCACCGCGGGCGAGCATCGGCTTGAGGATCGACGCCGCGTCGATTGCGCCCTCGGCCGCACCGGCGCCGACCAGCGTGTGGATCTCGTCGATGAACATGATGATGTCGCCGCGGGTGCGGATCTCTTTCGAGCACCTTCTTCAGGCGCTCTTCGAAGTCGCCGCGGTAACGGCGTGCCGGCCACCAGCGATCCGAGGTCGAGCGTGTAGAGGTGCTTGTCCTTGAGCGTCTCGGGCACCTCGCCCTTGACGATGGCCTGCGCCAGTCCCTCGACGACGGCCGTCTTGCCGACGCCGGGCTCGCCGATCAGGACCGGGTTGTTCTTGGTTCGGCGGGAGAGCACCTGCATGAGCCGCTCGATCTCCTTCTCGCGGCCGATGACCGGGTCCAGCTTGCCCTCGCGGGCGGCCTGGGTCAGGTTGCGGCCGAACTGGTCGAGCACCAGCGACGTGGACGGCGTGCGACTCAGCGCCGCCGGTGCCGGCCGGCTCCTTGCTCTGGTAGCCGTTGAGCAGCTGGATGACCTGCTGGCGGACCTTGTTCAGGTCGGCGCCCAGCTTGACCAGGACCTGCGCGGCAACGCCCTCGCCCTCGCGGATGAGGCCGAGCAGGATGTGCTCGGTGCCGATGTAGTTGTGGCCGAGCTGCAGCGCCTCGCGCAGCGATAGCTCAAGCACCTTCTTGGCCCGCGGCGTGAACGGGATGTGCCCGCTCGGCGCCTGCTGGCCCTGGCCGATGATCTCCTCGACCTGCTGGCGCACGGCGTCCAGGCGATGCCCGAGGACTCCAGCGCCTTCGCGGCAACGCCCTCGCCCTCGTGGATCAGGCCGAGCAGGATGTGCTCGGTGCCGATGTAGTTGTGGTTGAGCATCCGGGCCTCTTCCTGGGCCAGGACGACAACCCGCCGTGCGCCGGTCGGTGAACCTCTCGAACATGTTCCAGCTCCTTCCCGCGCCGTAGTGACGGTGCCACCATCGACTGTAGCGCCGGCGTGTAACGCGCCCGGTCCCACATATGGCAGGACCGGGCGTCAGTCATGTCAACGTTCCAACACGATTTTCGATGCCGCTAGCTCGTCCGCTCGAAGCGAACGCGAGCCTGCCACCTACGCCAACTGTCTGCCGGTATTGTCCGATATATTCCCATTAGTCAAGAGGCGCGCTCAGGCTCTGCTCTGCACCACGACCCACAGAACCACCCTTGGGAAGCCCCAGGGGTGGTCAGGCGCTGCGCCCGATCAGACTCGGCCCACGGCCCCTCGTTCGGCGCGAGTGCACGGTCACGACGGCGCGCCTATCGCCAACTTCGCGCTGTCTACGATGCGTGCCCGCGCGAGAACTAACGTTCCGCGGACTGCTCGCGCTGTTGTACGCCTCGAGAACGACAGCTGGTACGCGACCGCGGTCGCTGACTGCGTACCCATTCGATCGCGCCCATTCGCGGATTGCCTGCGTCTGTTCCCGACCGGCGCGCGCCGTCGATCGAGGCCCACGAGGTCGCGGACCTTCCGCTTCGACTAACACGTCGCGCACTGCCGACATACAGCGATAGTGCCTCACGCAGTTTCCGTGCATTCGACTTTGAGAGGTCTATCTCATAGACGGCGCCATCCAAGCCGAAGCTCACGGTCTCCGCGGCTGTGCTCTGATCGATGTCGTCTACGAGCGTGACCTGTACCTTCTTGGCCATGCGCAGACCGCTCCTTCGTTGGAGTGATTTCGGATTCTTATATATTAGCGCACTGCCGCGCCTTAGGTGACATTCGGTGAGTTCGCTCGGCCATGCGTAACGCCGGGATTCACAGCGGCTTCAAGAGGGAAACAGAATCGTCTCTCTAATGCCACGCCCGGTGAGCAACACCACCAGACGGTCGACACCCAATCCCATTCCGCCGGCGGGTGGCATTCCGTACTCAAGTGCTCGCAGAAAGTCTTCGTCCAGCTGCATTGCCTCCGGATCACCGCGACTCGCTGCAGCTGCTTGCGCCATCAGCCGTCGACGCTGCTCTACCGGGTCCACGAGCTCGGAGTAGGCCGGCTGCGATTTCGATTCCTCCGATGACGAGATCCCACGCCTCAGCCAATCGCGGATCGCGCCGGTGCGGGCGCGCCAAAGGCCGCACTTCGACCGGATAATCTCGGACGAATGTCGGCTCCATGAGCGTCGTGTTCGACAGAGCTTTTCGAAGAGCTCGAGCACGATCTCGCCAGCGTTAGCTGTCTCCGGAACTGGCACACCGGATGCTTTCGCGTACCGCCGCAATTGTACGATATCCGTGGCTACTGTGATCTGCTCGCCGACCGCAGCCGAGACCGCATCATGCACCGTGACCGAGCGCCAATCCCCCATCAGGTCGATCTCGGTGCCGTCCAGTGCGATGCGCGACCGGTTGGCCCGCCGCAATCGCGGCGTCGACGATAAGCGCGCGCGTCAATTCCGCCATCGTGTCGTAGTCGCCGTACGCTTCGTAGGCCTCTAAATGCGTGTATTCCGGGGAATGGGTCGAGTCGATGCCTTCGTTGCGAAACGATCGGCCGAGTTCATAGACCGCGCTCGATGCCTCCGACGAGAACCCGCTTGAGGTACAGCTCGGTGGCGATGCGCAGCGACATGTCCAGGTCGAAGGTGTTCAGATGGGTCCGGAAAGGGCGCGGCCGCAGCGCCGCCGTGTACAACCTGCAGCACGGGCGTTTCGACTTCGAGGTATCCCCGCGAATCCAGCGCGGAACGCGGGGAGCGCAGCACCGTCGCCCGTAGCTCCACCATGCGCCTTGCCTCCGGGCGGACGATCAAATCGACGTACCGCAGCCGGACCTGGGATTCCTCGGACAACGGACGGTGCGCGACTGGCAACGGACGCAACGCCTTCGCCAGTGATCTGCCAGAGTCGGCCAGCACGAACAACTCACCTCGCCGGGACGCGATGACCTCACCGTGAACGAACACCAGGTCGCCGAGGTCGACGTCAGACTTCCAGGCCGCGAGTGAATCGGCACCAACTCGGTCCAGCGAGAGCATGACCTGCAGTTCGACGCCGCCTTCGCGCAGGGTGGCAAAGCAGAGAGTTGCCGGTGTTGCGGGCGAAGATCACTCGCCCGGTGACGCCGACCTCGTCGCCAGTGTGCTGGTCCGGAGCGAGGTCTGGATAGAATCGCGCGGATCTGCGCGAGTGAATGAGTACGCGGAACCGTTACCGGATGAGAGCGTGCCGTGAAGTCGATCATATTTCTGCCGCCGGATCCGCAACTGTTCCGGCTGATCAGGGGACTCGCTCTCCTCGTCCGCCGCGGGCGGGAGCATGCTCACGCCAGCAACCCTATCGGGGGCTCGAAGTGCAGTCGGCCTCCTCCACCGGACACTGACGAATGTCATCGTTGAGTCCTGCCACGGTGGCACTGCCAAGCCCGCCGCTGGTGGCGGCAGGCTGGTGACATGAGTTTGAGCACGCCATCCGGCCGCGCCCCGGCCGGAGTTGTCCTATCCGATCTGACCAAGTCGTTCTCAGCTCCGCCGAGGCATCGTGCATGCGGTCCGTGGCATCGACATCTCGATCGCGCCCAGTGAGACCGTCGCGCTGCTGCGGACCAAACGGGGCCGGTAAGTCAACGACCATCGACATGCTTCTCGGGCTGCTGCCGCCCGACGCCGGCTCGGTCTCACTATTCGGTCAGCCGCCAGCTGAATCAATCAAGCTCGGGGCCATCGGCGCGATGTTGCAGACGGGCTCCGCTGATTCGCGATCTGAGCGTCCGCGAACTCGTGACCATGATGGCGTCGCTATATCCGCAACCCGATGTCAGTCGATGAGGTTATCGACCTCACCGGTATCGGCGACATTCAGCGCCGTCGTACCCAGAAACTGTCGGGCGGACAGACGCAGCGCGTTCTGTTTCGCCGTCGCGCTCGTGTCCGACCCAGACTTGCTCGTCCTCGATGAACCCACAGTGGCAATGGACGTCGAAGCACGGCATGGCTTCTGGACGACGATGCGGGCGTTCGCCAGCCGCGGTAAGACTGTTCGTCCTTTGCGACGCACTATCTCGAAGGAGGCCGACGCATACGCTGACCGCATCATTTTGATGGCCCGCGGACAAATCGTCGCGGACGGTCCGGCAACGCAGATCAAGGCCACCGTGGGCGCCCGATCAATTCGAGCGACGCTTCCCAACGCCGATCTGGACGCGCTCGCTGCGCTGCCCGGTGTCACGAAGGCCGACCACCGGGGCTGCTCAATCGTCCTCGACATGTGGCGATTCCGACCGTCGCCATTCGGGCCCTGCTGGACAGAAATTCCCGCCGTCCGCGATATCGAGATCAGCGGGCGCTGAGTCTGGAGCAGGCGTTTCTTGCCGCCTCACCGCTAGGTGAGGCCGCGTCGACCACATCCGGCAACCACGCGGAGATCATCCGATGAGCACGTCAGTCACGTACCTGCGCTATGAATTGCTCCGAACGGTGCGCAACGCCCGGTTCTTCATTTTCTCGCTGGTGTTTCCGCTCATGCTGTTCTACGTCGTCGCTGGAGCGAACAAGAGCTCTGACGCTCGGCAACATCCCGTTCCGACCTACCTACGGCCGGGATGATCAGCTGGGGCACGATGGCCGCCGTCCCGGCCGGAGGCGCTCGTATTGCCGCGGAACGAAGTGTCGGCTGGAACCGGCAGCTTCGGCTGACCCACTGACGCCGCGCACCTACTTCCGCGCCAAAGTGATTACCGGATACGCCCTCGCCGCGCGGTCAGCATCGCGTTATTGTGCGTCGCCGACTCGCCGATCGGCGTTCATTTGGCGCCCGGCCGGTGGGCCACCATGATCTTGTTGATCCTCATCGGGCTTATTCCGTTCGCGGCGCTCGGCGTGCTGCTCGGCCACCTACTCACCGTCGAGTCGGTCAGGCTGCACTCGGTGGGATCACGGCACTGTTCTGCGCTTGCTCGGCGGCGCCTGCAGGGCCAATCCTGCAAAGTGGCGCCCTGCTCAACGCTATTGTCGAGCTGCTGCCGTCCTATTGGCTGGTCCAGGCCGGGCATGTCGCTTACACCGGCGAGGCTGGCCGCCGAAGGCCTGGATTGTCATCGCCGTCTGGACCATCGTACTCTCACCGCGTTGGCCGCCCGTGCATATCGGCGCGACACCCAGCGGGTCTGATCAGCACGTGGGCTCGGATCACGATGAGCACCAGCCGCGACAACCGCCCAGACGCCGCACGCCGCGTCCTTCCGGCGAGCAGCAGAACAGGTGGCGGCTGGGATGGTGGCGCTACGCTTTCCGAGCCTGGTTGATCTATCTTGGCCAGACCGCCTCCGGGTCAAGCCAGCACGCGAGCGGTTGGGTGGCCGCTGTTGGCTACCTGATCATCGTCGCCTTCGCGGCCTGCTATCTGGCCGCGCTTCCGGCCGGCTGGGGCTCGCACTGCATGCGCGTTCTCGGTGGCTCTACGCGCCACCTTTGTGTTACTAGCCTTGGAATTACCGATCGCTCATCAGGACGCGCCTCGTGTTCTGTGTCTACATCGCCGTCCTGACGGTGGCGAGCCAGGCCGAGCTGGGCTCGCTGATGATCGCCGCCTTTGGTGCTGCTCAACCTGTTCGCGCCCGGTCGTTGTGCCGGTCGTGGGGCGGCCAGGTCGATTGGCAACAAGGCATCACCGCGTTCTCGTCAGCCTTCGCGATGTACGCGTTCTTCGTGATCATCCGATCGAACGCACGGCTCGCCGGCGCGGGCTGCGGGCTGGCTCGCCGCGTGAACATGCGAAGCCGGATCGCCCGGATCTGCACGACCCGCTCGGCCATCCGCTCACGACGATCACGGTCAAGCTGGTCTCACGCCAAACGCCTGGCGGAACTCGATCCAGAACGCGCGGCCGGGAGATGGCCGAGGTGGAGCAGCTCGTAATCGCTGCTCGCGGACGTCCGCGCTGCGATATCCGGATATCGAGGACGTCACGCTGGTCGGCGAGCTGGCGAGCGCCTCGTGAGGTGCTGCGCGCGGCCGGAGTGCACGCCGAACTGCCAGGTGCTGTCGATATCGTCGACCCGAGCCTGCACGAGCTGTTCCGGTTGGGTGATCCGGGAAGGCGTGACCAGCGTGCGCGCGCACGCCGGGCCAGCCGATGCACGATCTCGGTCGGCCCGAACTGGATCACGATCGACGACAACGGCCGGGTGGGATCGCTGGTGCGTCGGCAAGCAGTCTCACCGGATTGCGCGAGCGGTCGAGGCAGCCGGCGGCGCGCTGGTCGCGTCCGGCCGGGCTGACGGCTGGCGATTGCGGGTCGATATCGCCAATCCAGTCGCTCCGGAGCGGCCGCAACCGGTGAACGAGCCGACGATTCCGGCGTGACGATTCGATTCTGCCGGGACGACCAAGCGCTGGTCGCGCTCGGGCGCTCGCCGCGCTGCTAGAGCTCGAGGACGACTTCGACGTGGTGGCCCAGGTCGGACGAGGCGATGAGGTGGTGGCGGCCGCTCGGGACCCACACCCTGACGTCGCGCTGCTAGATATTGAGATGCCCGGTCTCGATGGCCTCGCCGCGGCAGCCGCGCTCACCAGGAGGTCCCGCGCCTGCCGGGTGATCATCCGCGACTCACGTTCAGCCGGCCCGGCTACCTGCGGCGGGCCATGGAGTCGGGCGCGCTCAGGTTGCAGTGGTGAAGGACGCGCCCGCCGAGCAGTTGGCCGATGCGATCCGCCGGGTGTCGCGTGGCCTACGGGTGGTGGATCAGGACTCGCCGCGGCGACGCTGGCTGGAGGTGTGTCGCCGCTGACCGGGCGGGAGCGGGACGTACTGGTCGCGGCCCGGGACGGCGCGACGGTGGCGGACATTGCCGGCCGGTTGTTCCTGTCCGAGGGCACCGTGCGCAATTACCTGTCCGCCGCGATCGCGAAGACCGGCGTGCGTAATCGGGTCGAGGCCGTTCGAGTGGCCGACGAACGCGGCTGGCTGTGACGACGGGACGATCCGATCACAGCTGCGGCAGCACTCGGCCGCGATCAGCTCCAGCTGCGCGAGGTCCGTCAGGTCGAGAAACTGCAGGTAGATCCGGCTGACGCCGAGGTCGGCCAGCTGGCCGATCTTGTCCACAACCTCAGCCGGCGTGCCTGCGAGCCCGGTTGTGCGTAATGTTCCGGCGTCTGAAGCACGGCACGCGCGGCGGCGTACTCGGCCTCGTCCCTGCCGACGCAGCTGGTCTGACCGGCGGAGTAGGCGAGACTCGACGGGTCGCGATCGGTTTCGGCCAGGTTCGTCTTCAGTCTGGTGAAGATCTCTGAGATGTCGGCGAGTGGGCTCCACGCCACGGTTGAACTCGTCGGCGAACCGGGCCACGAGCCGAGCAGGCGCTTCCGGCCGAGTCCGCCGAGGATGATTAGGCGGTCGCGGTGACTGCACCGGCTTGGGCAGAGCCGGCGAGTCGGCCAGCTGTAGTGCGCACCCTGGAAGGAGAACCGCTCGCCCACCGGCGTCCGCCACAGCCCGTCGATGATCTCGACTTGCTCGCTGAACCGGTCGTACCGAGTGTGCAGGTCCGGAAACGGGATCCCGTACGCGCGGTGTTCCGGTGCATACCACCCGGACCCCAGCCCGAGGTTCCACCCGACCGCCGCTCATGCGCATCGACTTCGGCCACCATGATGGCCAGCGGGCCGGGCAGGCGAAAAGTCGTCGGACTGACCAACGTGCCAAGCCGAATACGGTTCGTCTCGCGGGCCAGCCCGGCGAGCGTCACCCAGGCGTCGGTCGGCCCGGGCGAGCCGTCGCCCATGATCCCGAGGTAATGATCGGGCGAAAGAACCCAGCGAAACCGAGAGATTCGGTCGCCCGAGCCACTCGGAGCAGATCCTCGTAGGTCGCGCCCTCCTGGGCCTCGCTGAAGACGTACAGTACTCCACGACGGACACCCAGACGGCCGCCCGTCGCCATGATTTGTATGCAGGTTCCGTCGCCTGGGCAGCGGAATCTGCATACAGAGCCACGTGTCGACGTTGCGTTCGAAGACCAAACGGAGCCCGAGGAGAGTTAGGTCGGGCTCGTGGCGGGTGACGGTCTCGCTGTTACGAATGACAAGCGGCGCCAACCCGCCGGTCGCGATCACGGCCACGGACCTCCGGAACCAGCGCGCGTCCCGTGGCCGGCGCACCAGCCCGTCGACTTGACCCGGCGAAGCCGTACAAGATCCCGGACTGCAATGCCCGACCGTAGTTCTTGCCGATCGGTCCGCGCGGCCTCGACCAGCTCGACCATGCGCAGCTGCGCTTTCGCGCGCGGCCGCCAGCGCGCGTCCAGCGAGACCTCTAATCCCCGGGGCGAGCGCGCCGCCCATGAAATCGCCGCGCTCATTGACGACGTCGAAGTTTGTCGAGGTGCCGAAATCGACCACGATCGCCGGACCGTGCACCGCGATACGCCGCGAGAGCGTTCGCGATCCGGCCAGCGTGCCGACTTTGGGGTTCTCGCAATTGCAGGCTCACGCCGGTACGTACGCCCGGCTCTGACCAAGACGTGTGTCGGCAGGTCGCCGTAGTGAAGCCGGCGATCATCTGCCGCAGCTCGCGCATCGCAGGCGGGAACCGTGGAGCAGGGGCAACAATCCCGTCCACGGGATGGTCACGGCGAGCAAACCGACGGTGGGTGAGTACCAGCTCGTCGGCGGTGCTTCGGGAGTCGGTTTTGATGCGCCAGGAGCGATCCAGCTTCTCGCCATCATCGAACACGGCTGCCGAGAACGGTGTTCTGCGTATTGCCGATGTCGCCGATGGCGAGCAGCATCAGGGCACGTCCATTCCGATGTCGAGCGCGGGAGCGGAATGGGTCAGCGCGCCAATCGCCAGGTGTGTCCACGCCGGTCGCGGCGATCTCAGCGGCCCGGTCGAGTGCCGTCAGCCGCCCTCCGGATGCTTCGAGCTTGGCCTGGACCCGGACTCGCGTGACGTACGCGACGACCTCAGGCGCATCTCGCCCGGCGACATGTTGTCCAGCGTAGCACCAGATCCGCGCCGGCGTCGATGACTTCACGGGCCTGAGCGACGGTGTCGACCTCTGACTCCACCGCAAGTCGGGGTATTTCGCACGGACCCGGATCGAACGCGGTGACGACGCCGCCCGCCGCGGCGACATGGTTGTCCTTTGATCCAGGGCCGCGTCCGACAACGACATGCGATGGTTCACCCCACCGCCACAGCGCACCGCGTAGCTTCTCACGGTGCGCAGGCCCGGGAGGGCTCGCAGCGTAACTCGTATCTGGACACCGGTCCCCGCGACCGCGTCTACCCCACCGGCGGCGGTCAGGGTCGCGATACCGGACAGGTGCTCCCAGCAGGTTCAGCGCGGTGCGTTCGGCCGTCAGCAGCCCTCGAACGGGACCGCGCACCGTGGCAAGTACCGCCCGGTCCGACCGTCGCGCCGTCGATCGAAACCGAACCCCATCCGCACCCGACCCCGCCCGACGCCAAGTCGAAAACCCACGCTGCGACGGGAAGCCCGCCACGACCCCGGCCGTCCGCGGCACCAGGTCCGCGCGACCCATCAGGATCCCCGGCACCGGGTCGCCAGCGTGGTCACGTCGCCTTCGGCGCCGATATCCTGGACGAGCGCAAGCGGGACACCACGTCGTCGTGACCAGCCGCTGGCGCCAGCCCCGCGGACTCAACGATCGCGCGCACCGAAGGGTCGACCGGCCTCATGACCGCGCTCCACCGGGTCGCGGATCGGATCATGGCACTACATCCGGTGACAAACCGTTGTCGAACGATTCCGTCCGAATCAAGGCGTGATGCTGTCCAAATGCCCCGTCCACTGCACATCGCCGCGCTCGGTGGAAAGTCCTCCCGCCAGTGCGACCCGCGCGTCTCCTTCGCGGGCAAGTGCGGGCGGCCGCGGTCAACGCCGTCGACACGGTGAGCAGATTGCTGGTTTCCCAACCCTCAGTGGCGCCGGTGGCCCCGGTGCGGGTAGCGAAGGTCGGCAAAGCTGTCCGCCGTCGCCACATCCAAACCCGCTCGGTCGCGCAGCACGCCCACGTGTGACGACATGATCTCGCCGTAGGCAGCGAGCGCACCGAGTCGTTCTACCACGGCCGAATCGCCTTCGGGATCGTGGCTGGCGCCCCGGTCGCTGCCGGCTCACCGGGCGATCGGGCTTCACCAGCTCGGACGCGATCCGTCGCCCAAACACCAGATCCCTCCAAGAGCGAGTTGACGCCAGTCGGTTCGCGCGCACGCAACGCCAGTACAGGCGGCCTCCCCGCACGCGTACAGCGCCGGCACCGTAGATCGTCCAACGAGATCTGCAGCGAACCCCGCCTGATGCGTAGTGACATGCCGGTATCACCGGGAACCAGCCCGTGCACCGGATCGATTCCCAGGCTCGTCAGCGTCGCGCAGATAGCTCGGAAACCGGGCCCGCCATTTTCTCGACGCCGAACGCCCGACCATCGAGCCAGACGTGCTCGGTGCCGGTCTCGCGCATCCGCCTCAGCGCATGGCCTTTGCGACGACGTCCCGCGGCAGCGAGGTCCGCCAGCTCGTGCTGGCCGGCCATGAACGGGATGCCGGCATCGTCAACCAGGACAGCCCCTGCGCCCGCGCACCGCTCGCTGACGAGAGCGGCTGCTGCCCCGGGATCGACCGGCCCAGCCAGACCTTCACCGTCGGGTGAAACTGCACGAACTCCAGATCGCGTACGACGGCTCCAGCCCGCAGAGCCGCCGCCACGCCGTCGCCGTGGCGGAGACGGCCGGATTGGCGGTAGCGGTGTAAACCCGGCCGAGGCCGCCGGTGGCCAGCACGACGGCGCGGGCATGCACTTCGCGCCCACCCCGTCCCGCTGGCCCTCGTCCAAGACGTGCAGCGGTGACCCCGCAGGCCACACCGGCTGTAAAAGTCGCGGAGCAAGTCGAGCACGACGGGCGTGCTCGGATGACATCCACACCCGAGGCCGACAGCACCTGCGCCTCCAAGGCGTCGCGCCTCGATCTCGGCGCCGGTAGCGTCTCCTCCCGCGTGGGCGACCCGGTCTCGGTGATGTCTCGCCCTGGCGGGTCAGGCGCCAACTGCTCCGTCCCAGGCGCGATCGAACCGGGCGCCGATGGAAGCGTGAGTCATGCACCGCCGCTGGACCCTCCCGACCAGGACGCGAACCGCCGTTTGAGTCACAGATCCCGTCGCCCGCGGCGATCGTGTCGGCGAAGTGCTGCTCAGCGCTGTCAAGCCGACGCCTAGGCCGCGGCGATGCCGCCCTGGGCCCAGCGTGGATCCGGCGGCCAGCAACGTCCTTGGTCACGACGAGGACGCGCAGAGGCGACCGGCGAGCGATCTGCAGCGCGGTGGACAGCCCGGCAATTCCGGATCCGGACGATCACCACGTCGGTTTCCGTATGCCAGCCCGCCGCTGGAGCCCGCAGACGCATCGGCAGCATCAGAGGATCACCCTCGACGTTGGTCGATGAGCCGGGTCTTGCCGACCCGCATGGCACTGAGCAACCGCGCACGGACCGTGGTGCGTCCACGGCACCTAGGTCCGGCGCCCGCAGCGTCAGGTAGTCGACATCGAGTGCCGGGTCGAGAGCCGCCTTGGCCGCCGCGAGAGCACGGCAGCTGGACCAGCCGAGGCGGCCTGCTGCCCGCTTGCAGCGCCCGGGACAGGCCGGCGCTCTGTTCCCGGTCGGATCGTCGACAGATAAATGTTCCGGACTCGAGACGGCGAGCCTCGTCCGGATCGCGCACCGTCGGCACGGTGACGACGTCGACGCCCAATTCGTCCGGCGGACATTTGCCGCACCGAGCACCTGCTGCTGGTAGTCCTTCTCGCCCAGGTATGCGGCGTCCGGTCGGACCAGGCCGAGCGAGTTTGGCGACCACGGTCAGTACGCCGGACGAAATGCCCGGGTCGAACCGCACCTTCCAGCTCATCCGCGAGCGGGCCCCGGCGGCGAAACGGTTACTTGCGGAGTGCCGCCCGGGTAGACGTCGCCGGACCGATGGCACCCACACCACGTCCACGCCCGCTCGGTCGCACATCGCCAAGTCCGCCGCGGAGAGATCGCGGGTACCTGGTCAAGATCTCCCGGCACCGAACTGCAATGGGTTGACGAAGATGCTGGGCCACCACTGACATGCAGTCAGCTCGAGCAACGGCGAGCAACGCTGCGTGCCCGATATGCAGCGCACCCATCGTCGGCACCAGACCGATCGGCGCGACGGAGTCCCGCTCGGGCAGCCGCGAGCTCGGCGCGGGTGTGAGCGACGATCATTTCGACTCCAGCACGGAGTTCAGTTCTGCCGCTCGGGACGCCGGTAGTCGGCCGATCGCTCGGCCCGCTGTGCGGTCCGTCGGGCCATCGCGACGGTACGTCGGCACAACCTCGGGCGCCGCACTGGCCGCAGGGTCTCCAGATGGCCGGCCACGGTCGCAGTGTCACCCTGAGACACCGACCGGTCATGCGGCGCTGTCGCCCAGCCAGCGTATCGTCCAGGGCGGCGCTGGAGCAGGCGAGCGATGAGACGGGAGGCCGACTGGATCCCCGTCGGGCCAGCGTGTCGGTCGCGTCGTTGACCAGCGTCACGAGGTAGTTGGCGCCCATTGTGAGGGCGGCATGGTAGAGCGGACGGGCCGATTCCGAACCCAGATCGGTTCGCCGCCGAGTTCGACGACCAACGCCTCGGCCACCGGCCGCAGCTCGTCCGGGGCCGTGACCCCGAAACTCGCTCCCTCGAGCCGATCGAGATCCTCGGGCCGGCCGGTGAAGGTCACGACCGGGTGTAGCGCCAGCGGTAGTACGCCCCGGGCCGCAGCCGGATCGAGAACGTCGATGCCAAGGGCGCCGACGGTGCGCCGACGAGTTGTCCACGCCGCCAGACCTCGGTGGCCGCCAGACCGGCAACCAGCGGCCGGAGTTGATCGTCCGGGACGGCGAGGAGCACGAGGTCAAGCCGCCGCGACGACTTCGTCGGGTGGACGCAATGGCACTCCGGGAAGCCACCGCTCGGCCCGGCCGCCGAGACGCGTCCGATACCCCGCTCGTGGCCACGATCTGATGCCCGGCCCGGGCGAGGCCGAGCCGAGCACGCCACCGACTCGCCCGGTCGCGACGATCCCCACCCGTAGTCGCGCGGGAGTGGCAGGTGTCGTGGTCAGGGATCCTCGGGACGCTGGGGCCGGTCAGCAGGCAGACCGCGCTCGAGCCTACGCGGCCGATCGACCTACCCCAGCGTGTGGACCGCGTACCGCGCGACCAAAGGCAGTATGTTGGTCGCCCGTGAACGACCTGCAGCCAACTGTCGCCCACAGTGCCGACCTCGCCGGCCTGCACGCCGACCGCCCCGGCGTTACTGCTCGAGCTACAGAGCCTCCTCGGCGCGTTGTCGACAACGGCTACCGAGATCACCGATCGCGGACGTCGCGCCATTCCGGCCGAACGCCAGCTGGTCCGGCCGACTGGGCGAGTCGCGTATCGCGTTTACCTGCTCGCCGACCAGACGGGTGTCCGAGCTGGATGCCGAGATCCGCACCGCGGCCGAAGCGATCGGAAAAGGCGCCGCCGAACTTGTTGCGGACGGCGGCTGGCCCTTCGATCACGACTAGCTGGGCTCGAGCCGTAGCGCCGATCGCTCGGGTCAGATGAGCCCGGACATACCGTCTGGCCGGTGCGCCCGAGTGCGCAGGCGCGCTCGGCGTGGCGGCGCCGCCCGACGCACCCATCCGGTAGCGCCGGGACAATGTCGTTGTCGTTCATGTCCCTGAACACCTGATTCTCGGCGATCTCGCCGAACGGATCCGGCGGCGCATACGGCTCCGGCGCGGCACGCCATTGCCCGCGGGTCGGCGCGGTAGACCACGGAGTCGACGGTGGCAGGCGGCAGCCGCGGACGGCAGCGAATTCGGCGACGGCGCGCCCCAACCCGATGCGGACGCGGGCGGTTGCGGGCGCATAGCTCCCAAGTCGTTACTGAACCCCGCCAGACCAGCGCCGCTGGCTGGCTGGACCGGTGTCGCGGCGCGGGTCGGGTACGGCGCCGCTGGCTGACCTGCTGGCGGCGGCGCGGGCGGCGGGGCGTGAACGGCGGCGGCGAGATCGGCGGACCCTGCCGAGCGGGTCGGGCGGCATGTCCGTGGGTGGTGGGGCAAAGTGGGGAAAGGGGCGCTGCCGCCCGAGCCGGTGGGATCGCACTCGCTGGGCGGCGATGCCGCGGGCGCGGCGGCGCGGGAGGTGGCGTCGCCGGGCGCTGGGTCGCCGATGATGGCATCCCTGGACGGGACATCGCCGATGGCGGCATTACCGGACGATGACGTGGCCAAAGGCGGCGTCGCCGGCCGTGGCGTCGCCGAAGGCGTCGCTGGGCGGCGACGCGGCGCGCGGTGGCGGGCTGGCCATCGCCCGCCGGGCGACCGGAATCGAACCGATCGGCGGGAGGGACACCGGTGGCGGAGCCAGTGGAGGCATCTCCAAGGCCGGCATGACCGGTAACGGGGCGGCCGGAGGCGACGAAACGACCCGCGGAACGCTGCGCTGTCCGGCCCCGGACGCGTCTGCCGGGTGCAGCCGCTACGGTCACGCGTCTCCCTGTAGCGGTCAATGTCGGGACTGACGTCAGGTACTCCCGCGTGAGTGCCGCGAGCCGGCGGATCTCCTGTTGTAGACCCTCGATGTCCGACCCAAGGGCTCGGGTCGTCTCACGTTCGTTCCAGGCGAAGCTGTCCGTTGACTTGCTCGGACGAGATCGTTGCGGGAGCAAGCGCAACCTCGCCCCTCAGCCGAGCGAGGTGCTCACCGAGCGCCTGGTCCATGTCACGCCGAAAGGTCCGCTCCAACTGCGCTTGGTATTCCCGGAACTCACGTCGCGGGTCCGGCGCGGTTCGTATTCCGACGTGCCGCTAGTGCCACGCGCGACGGGTCATGACCGGTCGCGACGGCTTGAGGCTGCCCGCGGCGCGATGGCAGGAAGTACGCCACAACAGCTGCCCAGATTCCCAGCAGCACGCCAATGCGTAGCTGCTTTTGGGAATCACCCAGGACGACCAGGGCGACGGCCATCGCGCCAAGCCCAAGCACCAACAAGATGCCGAGCCAGCGCAGCAAAGTACGCGCTCGGGAACGAGGCATTCGGCGAGCTTACCGCCGAAAGCGGGTCAGCCAAGGCGGCTGGCCGGAACGCCGTCAGAAACGATCTGCTTATCCACTTGGGGTATTCCCGTTAGCTGGGCGTTTAGTCGAGGGGCTCTATCCCAGCCCGCTCCAACAAAAGCCCCGCGTGACGAGCAGTAACCCGCCAGCCACTGAGCGGCAGCAGTGCGACCCGCAAGTCGTTGCCGGCCGCGCGAACCGTCGAGGCATCGGGCGCAACGCGGGCGATCACTCCCACGGCAGCACATTCACAGATCCCGCCGCGACGAGCGAGGAAGCCTTGCCCAGGGCTACGGATCGCGCTACCGAGATGGCGGCCATCGGCTTGGCGTCACGATCATGATGCACGACCGCCCGCACCCGGCGTGCCAGCGAGACTCGACGATGGCCAAGATCGCAATGGGGATCGGCAAGACGTACTGGAGTGGCGGGATCGAACCGTAGAAGAACCGGAAGACGAGATAGACCGCCAGCCCCACGATCACGAAGGGCAGAATCAGATCACCGACGCTCGTCCTACGCACCGCTACCTCAGCACCAGATCGGGCCGCATGCGCACGGCAGAGATCTCGCTCGGGGGCAGCTGGGCCACCAAGTCGGCGACCGGATCCACCAGGACAACCGGGCCTCCGATCGCACGGCTGGCCACGGGACGAGGACGAACGCCCGCTCCGCCGCCAGTGGGTGCGGCAAGGGTTAGTCCGGGTCATCCAGCTTCGATGTCGTCAACCGCGATCACGTCGACGTCGAGCGTGCGAGGCCCCCAGCGCTGGTCACGAACCCGGCCGGCCGCGTCTCAGCGGCGTGCGCCCGAGCGAGTTTCACAGACAGGTGGGTCGGCAGTGTCGTCGGACGCGAGGATCACCGCGTTGAGATAGTCAGGCTGGCTCACCGGGCCCCAGGGTGGAGTCTCGTACACCGGCGAAACCGCGTCGACGCACGGCCGCATCCGGATCCAGCGCGGATCGCAGGTACGCCAGCCGATCGCCCAGGTGATTGAGCCAACCGAGCAGGGACGGCATTACTCACGACCGACCTCGACGCACAGTCACCGGTGAAACATCGGAGAAAGTTCAGCGGGATCGGCGCCTGCGGCTTGTGCACGGTGACGGTGGCGGCAGCCACGCGGGCGTCGGCGAGGCATACGTCGCTGAGGCGGGACGCGAGGGTTTCCAGGAGATTGACCTGGCTCGCCGCGAATCACGCTGCTAGCGCTCTCCGCCACGCTCCGTAAGTCGACGGTGTCGGCCACATCATCCGACAACGCCGCCGGAGCGAGGTCACGATCCAAGCCTCATGCGTCCACGGCGACAAAGTCCTGCCCGGCCCGTCGTTCGCCTCGGTAATACGCCGTGGTGGCCCCGTATGCGCAGCCCGGTGAGCGCAATGCAGTCAGTCATCGTCGCTGCCCTCGCGGACAGCCGCGATCGTGCGAGCGGCATCGACGTTCGCTCGCACATCGTGCACTCGCACCCCCACGCCCCTTCGCGCCGCCGCATAGGCGGTGAGCGCGACCGTGGCCGCCTCTCGCTGTCGACCGGCCTGGGCGTGCCAGCTGGATCTGCGAGCACGCGCCCGAGGAACGACTTGCGCGGAGGCGCCGATCAGGACCGGCAGGCCCAAGCCGACCAGCACGTCGAGGCGGGCCAGCAGCGCCCAGTTGTGCTCCGGCGGTCTTGGCGAACCCGAGGCCGGGATCGATCACGATCCGGTCGGAGCGTCGATACCGGCTTCGACTCGCGGCTTCGACCCGCTCGGCCAACTCCCGCGCAGACATCGTCGCGACGACGTCGACATAGTGGGCCAGGTCTTGCATCGTCGGCGGCTGTGCCCACGCCAGTGCATCAGGATCCATGGGCACCCGGCCGCACGGACCACCGTCCGCCATGTCCGGGTCTCCCAGCCCGCCGGATACGTCGTTGACCACGGACGCGCCTGCGGCCAGCGCACGCCTCGGCGACCACGGCTCGATAGGTGTCGATGCTGACCCGACGCCGGCTGACGCACCAGCGCCTCGGATGACCGGATGACCCTGCCGTTCCTCTTCGGCGGCCGTCGACCCGGTCGGCACCTGGGCGCGGTCGACTCGCCGCCGACGTCGACCAGATCGGCGCCGTCGGCAGCCAGGCATCGGCAGCCATGCGCGACGGCATCGTCGAGACCGGTCGGAACGGCCGCCGTCGGAGAACGAGTCCGGGTGACGTTGAGGACGCCCGATGACGACCAGGCGATCCGGCCGGGCGGGCGGGCCACTGCGTGCCTACCGCCCCAGCGGCCAGACAGCGTCAGCGCCTCGGCGCGGGTCCGGGGGTCGCTCTGGAAGATGCCTGCGCACCGCTGAGGTCACGGTGAGCGAGCCCGGCTTGCGTATGCCCCGCATGGCCATGCAGAGATGCTCGGCCTGAATCACGACGATGACGCCCTGCGGTTCGAGGCGCCTGCGCAACGCGTCGGCCACCTGCGAGGTCAGTCGCTCCTGACCTGGGGCCGCGCGGGCGTATAGATCGACCAATCGAGCGAGCTTCGACAGGCCCGGTGATCCGACCGTCCGGGCCCGGGATATAGCCGATTGCCGCCGTCCCGTGCCACGGCAGCAGATGGTGCTCGCACATCGAATACAGCGGGATGTCCTCGGACCAGAACCGAGTTCGTCGTGATCCTCGTCGAAGCGTCGACCCGAGCACCGTAGTCGGGATCGACGAACAGGCCAGCGAAAATCTCGCCGTATGCCCGCGCGACCCGGGCCGGCGTGCGTGTCAGGCCCTCCGGTCGGGGTCCTCGCCGATGGCGAACAGCACTCGCGAACCGCCGCCTCCGCGCGGGCGAGATCGACGCCGTGGTCCGGCTCCCGCGCCGTGGTCGTCACGCCGAGCCTGAGTGCCACCGTCCGGGCCGGGACGCTGCTCGGGGCCAGTGCCGGGCGGCGGGTACGGGTCCCTGCGGGCCCCGGTTTCCGGCTGACCGCTGCCAGGCGGTGGATGCGGCGACCGGCCGTAGCCTGGGCCCGGGGAACGCCGTAACCCTGGCCGGGCTGACCGTTACCGGGCGCCGGCCGATCGCCGTAGCCCGGGCCTGGGTTCCGGTAGCCCGACCCCGGCTGGCCGTAGCCCGGCTGGCCCTGGTCCTGCGCGTGCTGGCCATACGTCGGTTGACCGTACGGTCTGTCCGGGCTGGCCGTAGCTCGGCTGCCCGTAGCTCGGTGGGCTGCGGGACGGGCGGCGCCTGGTCCTTGCTGGCGGTCGCGGCGTCCGTTCGACTGCGCGCTCAACGGGATCTCGACCGGAGGACGGTCGCTCGGCGGTGCGCTTGCCGAACCCGGTGAACGTGTTGTGCGGCGGCCGCTTGCGTACCGGCGCGCAGGATGCGCTCGAGGTCCTCCTTGCTCAGCGTCTCTTCTCGACCAGTTCCAGCACCATCTCGTCGAGCGCGTCCCGGTACTGGACCAGGATCTCCCACGCCTCGTCGTGCGCCGCCTCGATCAGGTCGCGCACCTCGGTGTCGATGTCGGCGGCGATGTCCTCCGGAGTAGTCGCGGGTGTGGCCGTAGTCGCGGCCGAGGAACGGCTCGACGTCGGACTGTGCCGTACTTGACCGCGCCGAGCTTGGAGCTCATGCCGTACTCGGTGACCATGGCCCGGGCCAGCTGCAGTGGCCTTCTCGATGTCGTTGGACGGCGCCGGTGGTCGGCTCGTGGAAGACCAGCTCCTCGGCTGCCCGGCCGCCCAGCGCGTACGACGAGCTGGTCGAGGATCTCCGACCGGGTCTGGGTGTACCGGTCCTCCAGTCGGCAGCACCAGCGTGTGCCCGAGCGACCGGCCGCGCGGCAGGATCGTCACCTTGTGCACCGGGGTCGAGGTTGGGCATCGCCCACGCGGCCAGCGCGTGGCCGGACTCGTGGTAGGCGGTGACCCGCTTCTCCTTGTCGCTCATCGCGCGGGTCTTGCGCTCCGGGGCCGGCGATGACCCGGTCGATCGACTCCTCGAGTGCAGCTCGTTGGTGATCAGCCGGCCGTTGTTGCGCGGCGGTCAGCAGCGCCGCCTCGTTGATCACGTTGGCCAGGTCGGCGCCGGTGAAGCCAGGCGTGCGCCGGGCGATCGACGTCGAGGTCGACGTCCGGCGCGAACGGCTTGCCCTTGGCGTGCACCCGCGAGGATCGGCCTTGCGGCCCTCGACGTCGGGCGGACGCTACCGCGATCTGGCGGTCGAACCGACCCGGCCGCAGCAGCGCCGGGTCGAGGATGTCGGGCCGGTTGGTGGCGGCGATCAGGATGACGCCGCCCTTGACGTCGAAGCCGTCCATCTCGACCAGCAGCTGGTTGAGCGTCTGCTCGCGCTCGTCGTGGCCGCCGCCCAGGCCGGCGCCGCGGTGCCGCCCGACGGCGTCGATCTCGTCGACGAAGACGATCGCCGGCGCGTTGGTCTTGGCCTGCTCGAACAGGTCGCGGACCCGGCGACGCGCCGACGCCGACGAACATCTCCACGAAGTCGGAGCCGGAGATCGAGTAGAACGGCACGCCGGCCTCGCCGGCGACGGCCCGCGCGAGCAGCGTCTTGCCGGTGCCGGGCGGTCCGTAGAGCAGAACGCCCTTGGGGATCTTGGCGCCCAGCGCCTGGTACCTGAGCCGGGTTCTGCAGGAAATCCTTGATCTCCTGCAGCTCCTCGATCGCCTCGTCAGCACCGGCGACGTCGGCGAAGGTCGTCTTGGGCGTGTCCTTGCTGACCAGCTTGGCCTGCTGCGGCCGAAGCTCATCACCCGGTTGCCGCCGCCTTGCACCTGGGTCATGACGAACCACAGGACGCCGAAGATCAGAGGAACGGCAGCAGCTGAACAGCAGGCTCAGCCATCCGTTGCTCTTGCTGACCTGGGTGGTGAATCCGTCTGCGTCGGCACCTTGGCCTGCAGGTCGTTGAAAATGCTCTGCGTGGCGTCAGCCGGGTAGGACGTCGAAATCTTGCTGTGGCCGTCGACGGGGGACTTCAGGTCGAGGTTGAGGGACCGCTCCTTGTCGTGGATGACCGCCTTGTCGACGTTGCCGGAGTTGATCTGAGAGATGGCCTGGGAGGTGTTCACCGCGTGGTACTCGTCGCCTGAGCTCAACACCGGACTGAAGCGCGAAGAACAACACGATGGCTACGACAGCCCACAGCCACCACGATCTGACGATGCGCTTACGATCCATTATCGTTGCGAGTCGCCGCGGCGGACTCGCATTCCTCCTGCTTCGACCACTGGGACACCCTGGAAGCCAGCGCGAGATCGGAAGCGATGCTCACCTGGAACGGTACACGGCGTGACCCACGATCCGAGAATCGTGGACGACCCGCTACCGGATGCAACGCGCCGCCGAGATCGGTCGTTCCGGTCGCTCGGGAACGCATCGCCGCCAGCGAACGTAGCCTCAGCCTAGTCTCAGCCCGTCGGTGGCGTGCGGTCACGCTGGAGTCACCCGGCTGGCCTGATTTCGGCTACACGGACGGCCGCAATCGGCCGATGCACGGCAGATCTCGGTAACGCTCGGCGTAGTCGAGCCCATAGCCGACGACGAACTCGTTCGGGATGTCGAAGCCGACATATTCCACGGTCACCTCCACCTTGATCGCGTCGGGTTTGCGTAGCAACGCCACGACACGCACCGAAGCCGGATTGCGGCTGTGCAGGTTCTTCAGCAGCCAGGACAGGGTGAGGCCTGAGTCGATGATGTCCTCGACGATGAGCACGTGTTGCCCGGCTGATGTCGCGGTCCAGATCCTTGAGGATCCGCACCACCCGGACGAGGTCGTCGACGATCCATACGAGCTCACCGCCATGAACTCCATCGTCGACGGCCGCGACATCGTCCGGGCGAGGTCGGACATGAACATCACGGCGCCTCTGAGCACCCCGACCAGCAGCGGCTCGCGGTCGGCATAGTCCTGGTCGATCTGCTTGGCGAGCTCACTGATCTTGGCCGATATCTGGTCGGCGGTCACGATGACGGCGTCGATATCGGCGTCGAGCACGGACGACACAGTTACCCCTTATGGGAGTGCGGCGAGATCAGGCACAGCCTGCCAGATACGCGAGTCACACCGAACCCGCCGGGCAGATCGACCCGAGCTTGCCCATGCCAGCGCGCGACGAGCGCATCCAGCTCGGCCGAGATGGGTCGCGGTGAGCGCTGGCACTCCGCCGCGCGTCGCCCAGCGCCGCGAACACCCGGGAGCGGATCGCCTGGGAGATGCGCGGCCAAGCTCGTCGCGTCGAGTTCGGCCGCCCTCGGCGGACAGGTATGACTCGGCGATCGCGTCGAGGGCGCGTCGAGGTCGGACTGGGTGAGCGGCCGCGGTACGGGCCAGGGCGTCCGCCACCCCGCCTTGCAAGACCTGCTCCGAGGAGCGGCAGCACCTCGGTGCGCAGCCGCACTGCGCTGGAAGCGCGCGTCGCTGTTGGCCGGGTCGTGCCACGGCGTGAGGCCGAGGGCCACGCGCAGGCCGCCGCCGTCGTCGACCGGCGGACTCGCAGGAAGGGTCGGCGGTAGCGCCCGTCGACCGGTCGCATCCCGGCCACGTCTGCGCGGGCCGGATCCCCGGCCTAGGCCGAGCAGTACCGTCTCGGCCTGGTCGTCGAGCGTGTGCCCGAGCAGCAGGCTCGCACCGAAGGCCTCGCCGGCCGCATCGAGAGCCGCGTAGCGCGCCGCGCGCGCTGCCGCCTCCGGACCACCAGCCGTTCCCACGACGACGCGAACGACCTCCGACTGGGTCGTAGCCGAGCTCGAAGCCTGATCGACGCGACCGCCCGCGCCTCGCTCGAGGGAACCCGGCCGACAGCGCGTGGATCGACGGTGACGAGGCCGGCCGACAGGCCTGGCGCGCCTGGAGCCTCGAAGATCGTCGCCGCGGCGCAGAGCCAGCGAGTCCGCGCCACCGGAGCACGCCACGAGCACGCGCATCTCGACGCCGGCCAGAGCGGTTCGCACAGCTCGGCGGACTTCGGCCACGGCCGGATGCGGTCCCATCAGCCGGGCCGTGCCGGGCAATCCGCGGTCGTACTGCGGAATGTCAGCTCGATGACCGCGCGTTGCTTGATGATCTTGGGGATGCTTGTCGCCCGCGGCAGCAAGTCCAAGATCACGACAGTGAATGCGGCGCAATGTCACGAAGCTAATGGGCGCATTGTCACGGAATGGACGCGGGCGATCCAGTCGGCGGGCGACGCGATCTCGGCTTTCGTGGGCAGGGTCTTCGCGCGACGTCCAGATCAGATTGAAGCCGTCCTGACGCCGGTCTTGTTCACAACTGCTCGGACGAATGCGGCACCGTCGATGTATTGCCGGGTCTTCGCCTCCAGCCCGAGCAGTCGGCGCAATAGCCGGTCGAGCGGGTTGCCGCCCCTGCGGCGGCGTACCCCGAAACGCTCCTCGATCGTGGGCTGGCTCGGAATCACGTCCGAGGACACCGCATTCATCACGAACTCGGCGTGACCCTCGACGACGGACATGAACGCGGACACTCGATCCAGGATCGTCCGTTGCTCGGGCGTGGCGATCACCGATAACAACCCGGAGCCATCACCCTGCCCCCGGACGACGTCCGTCAGTTCGCCGAGCCCGGCGCGCAGTCGCTCGCGAAGTGCGTTGGGATCGATCTCCACCGTGGCGGTGAGGGCATCCACTTCGTCTTGCATGTGCTGGCGCAGCCACCGGACGGCGCTGAACTGCACGCGGTGGGTCACCTCATGCAGACAGACCCACAGCCGGAAGTCGGACGGATCGACGCGCAGCTGGCGCTCCACCCCGACGATGTTCGGCGCGACCAACAGGAGCTGCCCCCCAGGCTGATCGAAGAACTCGAACTGGCCCAGCACCTTGCCGGACAGGAACCCGAGTAGCGCGCCGGCCTGCACACCGGTCACCCGGCTGCCGACCGATTCGGCCATCTTGCCAACGGAGTTGGACGACAGTCAGCCGGTCGACGAGCGGAGTCATCGACGTTGCGCATCGCCGCGGCATTGACATCGATCCAGGCGTCCCGATCGACTACCCGGAGTCAGCGCCGTGATCGGCGGTTCGACCAGGCGGGTCAGGTCGGCGACATGGCCGGCGGCGGTGTCCGCGGCGCGGTACAGCTCGCCGACGGTGCTCGTCCGCCTCGTCGCGGGACACCGAGGGCGACGGTGGGGACAGCCGCCGCGCGGTGCGCGCAGCGAGATCCCAGTCGATCAGGGAGGCCATGACGGCCACGGTACCGAGCGCTGCAGCTAACCCTTACGCCGATTCGGCTATCGGCGCATTCTCGAGTGGCTCGCGGCCCGGACCACCAACGATCAGGTAATAGGTCGCACCGGCGATGGCCGCACCCGCGACCGGCCCGACCAGGAACACCCACACCTGGGCGATGGCCCAGCCTCCGGCGAACAGCGCCGGACCGATCGACGCCGGGCCGGGTTCACCGACGTGTTGTCGATCGGAATGCTGGCCAGGTGAATCAACGTCAGCGTCAGGCCGATGGCGAGCCCGCCGAACCCGGCGGTAGCGCGCCGAGTCGGTAGCGCCGAGGATCACGTAGACGAAGATGCGGGTCAACAGGATCTCGGCGATCAGCACGGCCCACAGACTGTAGTGGCCGGGTGAATGATCACCGTAGCCATTTGCCGCGAATCCGGATTGCTTCGAGGAGAAACCCTTCTGACCGTGAGCAATGATCCAGAGCGCAACGGCGGCGGCGATGGCGGCGACGACCTGGGTGATGACGTAGGCCGCCACGTCGCGTCCAGGAAAGCGCCGGGCGATCATCAGCCCGATCGTCACGGCTGGGTTGAAGTGCCCGCCTGAGACATTGCCGACGGCGTAGGCCATGACGAGCACAGTCAGACCGAAGGCAAGCGCCACGCCAAGAATTCCGACGCCGGTCGGCCCGAAGTTCGCCGTGATCACTGCGGTCCCGCAGCCGCCGAATACCAGCACGAACGTGCCGAGGAACTCCGCGCCAAGACGCTTCGGCAGGGGATCGTCCATGCCACACCCTTCCGCGTGATCGCGCCGACCAGACGGTCTCCTGTCCAGGGCATGACCGACCGATGATCAAGCACCCACGCCGCTCTGGTCGGGATCGGCTGGTCAGCGGCAGCCGCATTCGACCAACGCGCCGACGCTCGCGTCCAGGGCCTGCTGCGCTTCGCTCGTGCCGGCAGCAGGAACCTCGTCAGCGACGATCGAGAACAGCAGCAGCCGCCCGTCGTGATCGCGGAGCAAGCCGGCCAACGCCGAGACCCCGGTCAGCGTTCCTGACTTGCCGCGAACCACCCCGACGCCGGCTACGCCAACGAGATCGGGTGGCGAGCGTCCCGTCCCAGCCAGCGACGGACAGCCCGTCCAACACGTCGCGCAACCGCGGTGGTCCCGTTGCTGCCGATTGCAACAGCGCGGCCAGAGCGGCCGGACTGATCCGATCGTTCGGCGAGAGCCCGCTCCCGTCGAGCAGCCCCGAACCGATGTCGAGACCGGCCTTGCGCAGCACGCCCGCCGTCGCGGCGGCGGCGCCGGAGAAGGACGCCGGCTGCCCGGTCGCCAGCGCCACCTGCCGGGCGAGGCACTCGGCAATGACGTTGTCCGACTCGTTGAGCATCTGCTCGACCAGCGTGCCGATCGGCGCAGACTGCACCTGCGCCAGAACGCGGCGCCCCGGCAGGCGCATCGCCGACTGTCACCGCGCGACGCGGACAGGCCGAGATCAGCCGCAAGCGCCAGACCGGCGGCTGCGGCCGGATCCGCGCTCGAATGACGGCGTCGGGAGCGTCTCTCGCGCCGTCCACCATCGCAGCCGTGATCGGAGCGGCATAGGCGCTCGGCGCATCGCCCGACCCCAGCCCGGCCCGGTGAGCGCGCCGGTAAACAGGGAACTATCGACGACGACGGCGGTCGGGTGACGCCCGGCTGCTCGCACGGCCCGCGCCAAATCGGAGATCCGGGCCGCCTCGGGATACGGCCGGCGCCGCGCCGGGAGCGGCCGCCGTCAGCGTGCGGATCCGCCGGCGCCCACGAGCACAACCGCCCCAGGCGCCGCCCCGGCCACCACGCGAGTGGTGATCCGATCCGTGGTCGAGCGAACGCTGAGCACCGCCGCAGCCGTGGCTAGCTTCGCGGTCGATGCCGGAGCCGCCGGGGTTGCCGCATTCCGGTCCAGGAGCACGGCCCCGGATTGCGCGTCCCGAACCTGGGCGAGCACTCGCCGCCCAGCCGCACGTCGTCCAGCCGAGGGGTCAATGCGGCGGACACCCCGCCGACCGTCGGCGCGGGAGCGACCGACGCAGTCGCGATCGGCGACGGTGTCGCCAGCGCCGCGCGCGCTGCGGAGGAAAGCGGGACGGCTCGATGCCGGAGCCGGCGGCGGACGCGTCGGATTGCCGAATCCGGCTTGACGAGTCGGTACCCGCCGACGGCGGCACCGACGGCTAGCACGGCGACCAGCAGCCACGATGAGCACGGTGCGGCCCCCGCGGCGACTCATGGCGAGCCACCCTAGTGTCTGCGGCGCAGGACACTTGTATGCGCCGCATGGCGGCACCGGTTGGCGACCGACCGGTTGGGCAAAGGACACTTATGCGGGAGCATGATCGCGAGCGCGCGCGAAAGGGGCCTGCCGTGGAATTCGACGTCCTCATTGAGATTCCCTGAGGTAGCCGCAACAAGTACGAGGTCGATCATGAGAGCGGGCGGATCCGCCTCGATCGCACGCTGTTCACCTCGACGCAATACCCGGCCGACTACGGCTATGTCGAGGACACTCTGGGCGAGGACGGCGACCCCGCTCGACGCGCTGGTCATGCTGCCCGGCGATCCGCTGTTCCCCGGCGTATCTGGTGCGCTGCCGGGCGCTCGGCATGTTTCGCATGAGCGACGAGAAGGGCGGGGACGACAAGCTGCTCTGCGTCCCGGCGCATGACCCGCGGCTGGATCACCTGCGCGACATCTACCACGTCTCCGAGTTCGACCGCCTGGAAATCCAGCACTTCTTCGAGGTCTACAAGGAACTCGAGCCCGGAAAAAGCGTCGAGGGCGCGATGTGGGTGGGCCGGGCCGCGGCGGAGGAGGAGATCGAGGCGTCTCGAAAACGACTTCAGGAGCACCTGGCGACGGAGTCGACCTGAGCTGTGCCGGAAGGCAGGCTCCTATTCATCCACCGGCGCAGCGCTGACCGGCCGATAGCCAAGAAATCGGCCCAGCCCAGGCCGGTCGCAGGTGAGGCGATCTCCGTCGTGGGGCTCGACCAAGACCGTGACGTCGATGAGGCCGTGCGGTCCCGATAGCCGCACGATTGCTTGCCCATTCCGTACCCGGTGCGCGTGCACGAGCCGTATTGCGTCCATCCGTCGGACGGCGAGGTGTTCGTAAGCGAACGCGAGCGCGGCCTGCGCCGACGGCGGCAGCCCAATCCGGCCCCGGAGCAATGCACCGACGACCTCGCCGGCCTCCGCGGCGGCAACGAACTCCGCGGCGGCGAACGGAAGCACCCGCCCGTACAGCAGGCCCGTCGGGAGCACCAGGACGTTCGCGGCAAAGCGCTCTCCGCCTACGTGGCTGCACTCCCACACCAACCCAGGCCGGACCTCGTGCAGCGCCATCGCGACATTCCGGCCGCGCAACGCGCAGCAGGTGTCGTGCTTGCTGTGCGTGCAGACGAGGTAGGCAAGCTGCTGGGTTGGCTCGCCGGCTGACCCGTCCAGCGGCAGCTCGAGCAACTCGGCATCGGACTCGTAGCTACCCCACCGCGCTGTCTCGCGATCGCTGCGGCAGTCGATCAGCGCCCACCTCCGCACGATGCCCCGTGGCGTTCGCCCCGGTCGACGGATCGCGAGTACCCGGATCCCGCGCTCCGCCGCGCGCGCGACGAGCGCCGCTGCGGCGGCGCGGTTGAACCGGGAGGCCGGCAAGCCGGCTCGGCCCCACGGTCCGGGTTGCTCGACGAGCAGCAGCCGGCTGGCCGGGAACGCGGTGCCGAGCATCGGGTCGCCGCGCAGCTGGGCGTGTAGGGCACATCGATCGAGCGACTCGCGTGGACGCGGATGACTCGCGTGGCGGCCATCCTCCCGCTCCGATGCCACGCGCTCAGGCGGGCACGAGCACGCCCTCGCGCAGCAATCGCCGCGCAAGTGCGAGCTGCTCGTCCGCATCCAGCCCAGGCAACGACGCCGGCGTCAGGAGCTCCCCGGTCAGCACCGCCTTCACGGCGTTCTCGGCAGTGGTGGAAAGCTCAATTGTCCGGTCCAGCAGCCGAAGCTGCAGCTCGCCGCCGCGGCAGGTGATCCGGCACCGGAGACCCCGTCGCAGCTGAAAGTGCCGTCTCGGGCCCGAGCGTTTCGACAGCCCGCAGCTGCGCGAGCGGGCCCAATGGCGCCGGCCTGGTCTGGGAAGTCACCTCGTCGGCGACCGCAGCTGCGACGGCCTCCACCGCGGCCGAGCCAGCGGCCGACGCGAGGTGGGCGGCGAGAGCGGACACCGTCGCTGACAGCTCGGGTGCCAGCACCTCCGAGTCACCGAGCTCGACTCCCATCGGCAACGACGCCCGCAGCGCCGGGTCGTCACGGGCTCAGGCGACGAGTTGCTGGACGAGATGATGACGGGTTACCGGATGGACGCCGACAGTCAGGTGGATGGAGACCTCGCCGAGAGCGTCCGCCGAGTGCAGGTAGCCGCGCGGCAGGTAGAGCGCGTCTCCTGGCTCCAGCACGACATCGATCAATGGTTGCTCGGCGGCGCGCGCCGCGACCGCGGCTCGATGCTGTTGCCACGGTTGGTCGGGCAGCGGGTTGAGAACCACCGGCTCGTGAACGTGCCACCGCTTGTGGCCCGCGACCTGAAGGACGAAGACATCATGCACGTCGTAGTGGGCGGCGAACCCTCGGTTCTCCGGCGGCGTGATGTACGCATTGACCTGAACTGGGTGACCCAGGTCTGATGCCAGGTCGGTGGCAAAGTCGACGAGTGGTGGCCATGTGCGATGAAGACCTTGCAGAACCAAGCGTGCCGCCGCCGCCCATCTCGGCCAGGATTCGGTCGTCGGCTGCTTGGTCGGTGACGCCGGCTCCCGCGCCTCCTCCCCGCGTGAAGCGGGACGCCGGAAGCACGGTCCCATCCTTCGCCATCCGCAGGAATGGGGTGCGCAGGCCGCGGCGGGACACGAGCTCGTCGATCGCGCGTGCGTCGAGAAGATCGGCGAAGTCCCGATCGAGGTCGCCGCGTCGGGTGAGTAACGGCGCTCGGCTCCAGTAGGTGGCGGCGAATGTGGCTGTATCGCAGGCAATGCACCGGCGCAGCGCCGTGAAACGGTCGCTAGCTAGCCCTCCCGGATCGGGCGCTGCGCCGGCTTCGTTCACCGATCAGCCTCCAGCCGGCCCGTCGGCTCCCGCCGTCACCAGCCGCGCCGTCACCACCGCTGTCGGCGCCACCATCAGCGCCGCATCGCCGGCGCCGCCATCGGCGCCACCGTCTGCGCCACCATCCGCTCCGCCGTCACCGGCGGCTCCGTCCGCACCGCCGTCGCCGAAGTCAGCGCCGCCGTCGCCGCCACTGTCAGCGGCGCCGTCCGGCACCACGATCACTACCGGCCGACGTGGCCTCGTCGTCACCATGCTCATGCGAGTCCTTTCTCCATACGAGGGAGGGATCATCGATCCGCGGGGATAGCGGCACCGGGTTAAGCCGCCGCGCTCACGCCTATCCGGTGCGCATGGTGCAGTGCGACGGCCCCGCCGGTCAGGTTGCGCCACCGCACATCGGTCCATCCGTTGGCGTCGATGCGCTGCGCCAGTTCTTCTGGCCCGGCCAGGCCCGGATGGATTCCGCCAAGTAGTCATACGCGTCAGCGTTGGACGACACGACGCGCGCGATCAGCGGCAGGGCGGTGAGCAGGTAGCGGGTGTAGACGAAGCGAAACGGCGCGAACCTCGGCCGGCTGAACTCGCAGACGACGAGCCGGCCACCGGGCCGCACCACCCGAGCCATCTCGCGCAACGCGGCATCGGGATCGGCGACGTTCCGCAGCCCGAAGGTGATCGTGACTGCGTCGAATACACCGTCCGGAAACGGCAGGTGCAGCGCGTCGCCAGCAACGAACGGGACCTTGCGCCGGTTCTTGCGGGCCCGCCCGGCCCGCAGCATGCCTAGCGAGAAATCGCAGGCAACGGGTCGGCACGAGGTACGGTCAGCGAGCTCGGCGGGTGGAAACGCCGGTTCCGGCCGCCAGGTCGAGGATCCGTTCTCCCGGTTGTGGCTCAATCGCCTGCCGAGTGCGGCGCCGCCACAACCGGTCCAAGCCAAGCGACATCACGGTATTCGTGATGTCGTAGCGACGGGCAACGCCGTCGAACATCGAGGCGACCTCGACCGGCTTCTTGTCCAGCGTGGCGCGGTTCACCCGCGCCCCGTCTCTGCGACCGGACTCGCATCCGCCGACTCCGGAGCATGCTCGAGGGACGGCGAGTTGGCGAGCCGAATCGTGCCGTAAACGATGGCAGCGAAACAGAGCACGTAGCCGATGACATACAACGGCGACAGGGGCACTTCTTCGTGCAGCAGGACGGCGCCGAGCAGAACCGCGACGAGCGGAGCCGTGGACTCATTCGCGGGGAAGCTCGCGCCAAGAGCACCGATCTGGAACGAGATCTGGGTGAGAGTGAAACCCAAGGCGCCCAGCGCCAGCGCCCCGATCAGCGGAACCAGCCCGTCCGGGTGGGCGAAGCCCACTCCACGAGCTGGCGTCGAACGTCTGGGCCACCGTGCTGATCATGACGCCAACCATCCCGAAGAAACCGCCTGCCACGCAGCCGTACCCGACGGCGCGGATCGCTGGCCGACGGCCGCGGACGGCGAGCAGGGATGGCCGCGCCGACCGCGAGCCCGATCAGGATAGTGACGAGGGCCGCCCGGGACGGAGCGGCTCGCCGTCGCCCGGGTCGCCGACGAGGACGAAGAACACCGCGAGGCCGGCGATGATCGACGCGCACGCGCCGTAGTCCGCGCCGCGCGGCCGCGGCCCGCCGATCAGAAAGCCGACGATCAGCGATACCGGCAGGGCGAGGACCAGTAGCGGTTGGATGAGCACGACTGGCCCCGTGGCAAGCGCGACCACCTGGAGCAGCAGGCCAACCCCGTCCCCAGCCGACGGATAGCCACCATCGGGGACTGGTCAGCAGCCGCAACAGACCGACAGCGTCCGCCTCACCAGTGCCGGTGTGCGCCGCCGAGTGTTGGACGGCCGTTGCTCCGCCGTAGGCCACCGCGGCAGCGATCCCGCACGGAATCGCGACAGCTAGGGACATGGCCGTTAGTGCCTGCTAGCTCGCAGGCCCGTTGCGCTGGCACGAGAGGCAGCGCGGTCGAGGAGAAGTGCGAATGGACGCGGGGGTCGACCGGGTCGAGCGCGGGATCCTCGTGCACGACGAGGTGACGGTACAACGTGTCGCGCTGAGCCGGGACCCGCCCGGCCCCGCGGATCAACTCGATGAGCTCCGTGAGATTGCTGCGATGCCGCGCCCCGGCCGACGACACTACGTTCTCCTCGAGCATCACCGAACCGAGGTCGTCGGCGCCGAAGTGCAAGGTCAGCTGGCCGATGTCCTTTCCCGTGGTCAGCCATGACCCCTGAAGGTGATTGATGTTGTCGAAGAACAGCCGAGCGACGGCGACCAGGCGCAGATATTCCATGCTCGTCGCCTGCGTCCGCCCCTTCAGATGGTTGTTTTCGGGCTGATACGTCCAGGGGATGAAAGAGCGGAAACCACCGGTGCGATCCTGCACATCGCGGATCATCCGCAAATGCTCGATGCGCTCGGCGTTGGTCTCGCCCGTCCCCATCATGAACGTGGCCGTGGATTCGACACCCTGCTCGTGCGCAGCCTCCATGACCGCGAGCCAGGCCTCGCCCGACTCCTTCAACGGAGCGATCGCGGTACGTGGTCGGGCGACGAGAATCTCGGCGCCCGCCCCGGCGAAGCTGTCCAGCCCGGCCCGATGAAGTCGCGCGATGACCGCGGGGGCATCGAGATCGGACGTGCGCGAGATGTGCATGACCTCGGATCCGCCGAGGGAATGCAGGGTCAGCTGCGGGTAGGCCGCCTTGATGGCCGCAAACGTCCCCTCGTACCACTCGATGCCGAGTTCCGGCGAGTGACCGCCCTGCAGCATGATCTGGGTTGCGCCGAGTTCCACGGCTTCCCCACACCTGCGCAGAATCTCATCGACCGAATGCGTCCAGCCCTCGTCGTGTCGCGGGGCACGGTAGAAAGCGCAGAACTTGCACGCAGTCACGCAGACGTTGGTGTAGTTGATGTTGCGGTCGATGATGTACGTCGCGATGTTGTCCGGGTACCGCCGCCGGCGTACCGCATCGGCGGCCTGCCCCAGAGCATGCAGCGGAGCGTCGGTATACAGCAGGAGCGCCTCGTCGGGACTGATCCGGCCACCGTCCGCTGCATGCTCGAGCAGCGGTGCAGTCTGTCCTGGCATAGCGCCCAGGGTACGGCCGACCGCTACAAGGAGTCGCGCCAGGCGACCCAACGGCGAAGCCCGCCCAGGTCGTACCGTGGTCCGCCGACACCAACCGTGAACAAAGTTATGCCAGCGTCGAGTAACGCAGGGCCGGCGCGCTCCGGATCGCCTGCGCCCTGAACGCCCTGAACGCCGACCGAGCGTTCGATCTCGGCCGGGTCGCGGCCAACGTCGGCGCAGTGCTCGGCCAGGACCGCCGATTTGTGCCGCACCGTTCCGACGTCGCCGAAGCTGTGCCAGATGTCGGCATGCGCAGCCACCAGTCGCAGCGTCTTGCGCTCGCCACCACCGCCGATCAGGACCGGGATCTGGCGCGTCGGCGGCGGGTTCAGTTTCGACCAGCGGCGCTGGATGCGGGGCAGGGCCTCGGCGAGCGCGGCTAACCGGCTGCCGGCGGTGCCGAAGGCGTATCCGTACTCGTCATAGTCACGCTGGAACCAGCCCGAGCCGATGCCAAGAATCAACCGCCCGTTGCTGATGTTGTCGACGGTTCGGGCCATGTCGGCGAGCAGATCTGGGTTGCGGTAGCTGTTGCACGTGACGAGCGCGCCGATCTGCACCCGGCTGGTCTGCTCGGCCCACGCGCCGAGCATCGTCCAGCACTCCAGATGCTTGTCGTCATCCGGGCCATAAAGCGGAAAGAAGTGATCCCAGGTGAACACGATGTCGGCGCCGAGATCTTCGGCTTCGCGCACCGCGTCCCGGATGGCGGGGTAGTCGGCGTGCTGCTGCTGAAGCTGGAGGGCGACGCGCACTGGGCGAGTGGTCACGTCCGCCGACACTAACGCCCGAGCAACGGGCGACGAGCTCGGCATCGAGCTAGGGTCCCGCGAGGGCGTCCAGACGTACGGCGTGGTGGTCGTCACCGCGACGAACCCGAGGCGCTGCAGAATCGGGCGGCTGTCATCCGACGCGTCCACCTGCAGGAAGCGATAGCCGAGACCGACGGCCAACTGCGCCCGCCGGGCGACCAGCGTGCGATAGATCCCTCGGCCGCGCCAGGCCTTCAGGGTGGAGCCGCCCCAGATGCCGGCGAAGTCGGTGCCCGGCTTGGTAGACGATCCATCCCGCCGACACGACCTCCTCGTCGGCCTCGGCGGCCAGAACCTCGGTGTGGCCTCCGGCGACGAGGCCGATGAGCTCGTCCGCGAGCCAACTCCAGTCCTCACCCCATACCGACGACTCCATCGCCGCGACGCGCCGCATGTCCTCGTCGGCCCAGACCGAACGGAGCGTGATGCCGTCGGGAAGCACTAGGTCGGTTGCCAGCTGGGCGGCCACTCCGATCAGAACCGTCTCGCGAGGTTCGGGCTCGAAACCACGGGCTCGCAGCCGTTCGGGCAGGTCGGACGGCCAGTCGTGCCCGCGCGTCTTCCATTCGAAGGCCTGACCACGCTCGGCGAAGTGTGCGATCTGCCGGTCGATCAGCGCGTCCAACTGCTGATCACTTTGACCCTCGAGGCTGCGGTAGCCAACAAACCCGCGATGCCGATAGTGGACGCGCACGAGCGGCCCGTCAGAGTCCGTCTCGACAGCAGGGTCGGACTCGGCCCGGCCGCGCAGTTGCTCGTCATACGCAGCGAGCAGGTCGGCTGCACGGTACACAGACTTCAGCGTGAAGCAGTCGGGTAGTCCGAGCAAGGCCAGCAGCTCGACGCCCGCTCAGTCGAACAGCGCCAGCTGGTTGGCAGCGACGGCGTCCCGCACCTTGCGGCGCACGATCGGACCCGGACGAGGTGCCCAGCTGACTACGTCGGGCGGCACGTTATCCCACGCTTGCCGACGCTCGTCGATGACGGAGCCTGGCTCACCGCACAAGACGCGCAGTGCCTCGGCCGTCGTCCAGCGCAACTGCATCGCGTCAAAGGTGGCTCGCACGGCGGCCGGCAGCAGTGGCAGGGTAGGCAGCGCGGCAACGTCGATCGGGACGTCATCCCGCATCGCCATCACCCGCCGGTTGAGCTCCCAGGTTGCGCGTGCGTCCGGCGCCTGGAGCCGATCGGCCACGGACGATCCCAGGGAACGCGCCACCTCATCGGGCACCGCGAAGGCGGTCGCCGCCGAGCCCAACTCCGGCGAGGATCCGGGCGGCGGTCTTGGCCCCGATCCCCGCACTCCGGGCAGGTTGTCTGACGGATCACCTCGTAACGCGGCGAAGTCCCGATACTGATCGGGCCGGACTCCGAGAAGCAAGACCAGCCGCTCGGCGGTGATCAGCGGCGAACACTCGACGCCACCGTTGATGATGCGCAGCACGTGCGTGTCCGCGTCGATGAGCGCGAAGGCGTCCCGATCGGACGTAACGATCACAGTGGTGCCACCGGATGCGGCGACGGCTCGAGCGGCGGAGGCCAGCACGTCGTCGGCCTCCAGACCGGCGGGGACGACAACGCCAACGCCAAGACCTCGCAGGACATCCGCGGCAACCTCGAGCTGGCGCACAAGTGTCGGCAACTTGTCGGAGCGATTTGCCTTGTACTGCGGCCATTTCTCGCGACGCCAGCTCACATCCGGATCGTCGAAGCCGACGACCACGACATCCGGTTGGAAGCGATCGACGGCGGCAACCAGTTGCGTGAGCAGGCCCCGCACGGCCCAGATCGGATCACCGTCGGCGCCGTGCAGACCGGTGCCGGCCTGGGAGTGGTAGCTGCGGTGCACGAGTGAGTTGCCGTCCACCGCGAGCACCACCCGATCCTGCTCGGCGCGACTCGGCGGTGCCACTGCTTCAGTCTCCTCCCCGTCTGACAACCGGTGTCGGTCATACCTCGGCGAACGCCGGTATCACTTCCGTCGCTACTGCGCCAACCGAAGCTGCCCGGCGGGCGAACTCGGAAAGCCCGGCCAGCTGGCGTTCACCGAGCCGGAAGTCCAGGGTGCGGAAGTAAGTGGCAAGGGTTCGAGCGTCGAACACCTCCCAGCGCGCAGCTTGCCGAGCGACGGCGTCCACATGCCCGAGCGCCTCGTCGCGGCTGCGCACGAACGCCGTATGGACGTCCTTGACCAAGCCCGGGTTGGCGACAGCGTAGGAGCGGCGAACAGCCCAGACCGCGAACACCATGGGCAGCCCGGTCCACTGGCGCCACACCTCCCCAGGTCGTGCACCGCGAGGCCCCTCCTTGGCGCGTCGTACGTCGCGCGTAGCGCGGCGTCGCCAATGAGCACGCCAGCGTCCGCCTCGAGCAACATGGCCGTGAGGTCTGGCGGACAGACGAAGTACTCCGGGTGGACGCCATGCACTTCCGCGAGCCACATGCGGGCGAGCAGGACGGAGGTCCGCGAAGTGGAGCCGAGCGCGACCCGACCCTCACCCAGCGCCGCAAGCGGCACCTGCGAGACGAGATTGACCGACAGTACTGGCCCGTCGGACCCCACGGCCAGATCGGGCAGGAGCAACAGCTCGTCCGCGTTTCGCAAGTACTCCAGCAGCGAAATCGGCCCGATGTCGAGATCTCCCCGAACGAGCGCGTCGTTGAGCCGATCCGGCGTGTCTTTGGTCAACTCGACGTCGAGCAGCGCGCCCGAGCGCACCAGTCCCCAGTAGATCGGCAGGCAATTCAGGAACTGGATGTGTCCGACGCGAGGCCGCGCGGATGTCACCGGTCGGGACGGTTGATCGCGGGCAGCGGTCCAGGCTCCGGTCCCGGTATGGGCCGGCTCTGACCGGGCGTCGGCCCCAGGTCTGGCGTAGGCGGCGGAACGGGTGACGGCGAAGGTGGCGTCGGCTCGGGCATGGGCGGTGCGGGCGGACCGGGTTCCGGTCCAGGCACCGGTGAGGGGACGGGCGGGGGTGACGGCACGGGCGGCGTAGGCGGGGTCGTCATCGTCGTAACGCTACGCGTGAGCCGTTGCCGTCCAGCGCGGAACATCCGCGTTCGGCTGCCAAGATCACGGCAACGGGACGCTAGGCGCCAATCCCCCTGTGCGCGGCGGGATAGCGCCCTAGTGTTGATCGGTGACCGACGAGCCTGACGATCTGGCGCTGGCGTCGAATCTCGTGCGGGCGGCCGGGGCATTGGCGGCCGACATGCGACGCTCCGGAGTGCAGTCCTCGCGCAAGACGTCCGTCACTGACCTCGTGACCCCAGCCGATCACGCCGCTGAGGCGCTGATCGTCAACGGGTTGCGCGCGGCCCGCCCGGACGACGGCATCGTCGCCGAGGAGGGGAGCTCGCAACCAGGCCGCCGGACATGGTTTGTCGACCCCATCGACGGCACCTACAACTACGCGACCGGCGTCACCCTGTGGTGTAGCGCGGTAGGTCTCACCGACGCTGCTGAGCCGTTGCTCGGCGCCGTCTACCATCCGGCGGCGCACGAGCTGTGGTCCGGTGGTCCAGGGCGGCCGACTACTCGCAACGGAGAACCGGTGTCGCCCATCGCCGACCGGCCGCTAGTCGAGGCGGCGGTGGCAAGTTACCTGCACCCCACGACCATGCCGGACGACTCGGTGCGGGAACCGCTGTTACGTGCGCTGCGACGCGCCGGCACGGTACGCACCTACGGCTCAGGTTCGATCGAGCTGGCGTGGGTAGCCGATGGTCGGCTCGGCGGCTTCCTCCAGCACGACTGCCTGCCCTGGGACTGGCTGCCCGGCGCGGCTCTCGTGGCCGCGGCTGGTGGCGACATCGCCGTTGTGCCGGCCAACGGGCACCAGTGGTACATCGCGGGCAGCAAGCAGCTCGTCGACGATCTGGCGACGGTGCTGCGCGGATCAGGCTGACCCGTCGCCATCCGCGGCGAGCCGCCGGTAGGTCTCGGCCGCGGCGGATGCAAACCCCGCCGGCAGACCTGCCGTGGCCATGGCCGCCGCCACCTCGTCCATCTCGCCGGACCAGCGCCACGCCTTGCCGCCGGCCCGCCGGGCCAACGCGGCCAGCGCCGCGTCCAGATCGACACCGTCACGGGCCAGCTCGGCGCGCACCGCGTCGGCCACGCCGTACCGGCGCGCTGCCTCCGCCAAGGTCCACCACAACGTTGGGAGTGCCTTGCTCTGCAGCGCGAAGCAGGCCTTGAGCGCGCTGGCCGAGCCCAGATCACCGGGCAGCACCCGGGCATCGAACGGGGAGGCCGCGAACAGCGCAGCGACCTCCTTCGCGGGCTCGCCGGACAGCCACAGCACCGTGTCCGCACGCTGCCAGGCCGGCGCGCCGATGACCGCGCCGTCGATCACCCGCTCCCGGCCGAGCAACTCGGCAATCGATGCGACCGTGGTCGGCGCTACCGCGTTCGCGTCCAGGTACGCGGCAGGACGAGCGCCGCGAGCAGCGGCCCGGACCTCCCGAGCAATGTCCAGAGCGGCGTGCGGGGGCAGATCGAGATGACGAGATCGCTACGCGCCACCAGCTCGGCGATGTCCGGCACAGCGACGAGATCGGCGAGCTCCGCCCGCTTGCTCGTGGCGTCCGAGCGTCCGGCGGCCGCCCAGATGACCTGACCGGCAACGGGCTTGAGGGCCGCGCCCAACGCGGCGCCCATGGCGCCCGGGTGCAGGACGCCAACGACGGGCCGTTCGCCGAGCAGCACCGTCGGCTATCGGCCGCGGCGTCGCTCGCCACGACCGCCGTAGACGATCACTGCGACCGCCGGGACGAGCAGGAACCACACCCACCATCTCGTAGCAAAGAACAGGGCCAGCGCGATGATCGGGGCTAGCGCGACGACAATCGCACCGGCCCGCCCGCCAAAAACGCGGTCATCACGGTCGGCATCGGATGGCTCGTGACGGCGCGGAGCTGGTGCAGGCCTGATCGCCGCTAGCTGCGCGCCCGACAGCGGGTGCGGCTCCGGGAGATCGACGAACAGCACCTCGAGCTCCTCACGGGTGCGCGCCACGCTGACCTTCGTGACCCGGTCGCCGTATTCGTCGGGCTCGAGCCTCCCGGCGGATAGGTGCTCGTCCAACGCCTGCATGGCGGCAGTGCGCTCGTCGTTGCCGATGCGGATGTGCGGCTCAGACGATCCGTCCGCCCCGCTGGGCGAACTGCTCATCGGCGCCATTGTCGTGGCCGCCCAGCCCAATCCGACATCGGGCCGCCCGGATAGCCCCACCGTCGGCCACCCGTGAGCCGTGGGAGAACGACGAAGTACAGCACGACAGCCGCGACGACCAACGGAAACACCAATATCACGGCCGCGACCACGGCAATGAGCGCGGCGATGCGACCGACCGACGACTCCGGGATGTAGCTATACCAATCCCGCCGATAGCCGCCAGAGCTGGCGTTAACCGGGAGAGTCGAGTGCCCGGTCGACGGATGCGGCGCCGGCAGGTCGGTGAACAGCACATCGAGCTCGGATTGGGTGCGGGCTATCTCAGCCGCGGCGTACCGGTCGGCGTACTCGTCGGGGTCGAGCCGTCCGGCGGTCAGATGCTCGTCGAGGGCCTCCTGAGCGGCAGAGCGCTCTGCATAGCCGATGCGGATCTGCGGATGTGGCGCGGTCACCCTCCCAGTGTGCGCACGGCATGGGCCTGGCGCATAGTGCGAATTGTCAACAGGTACAGAGGCGTGGCCGTTCGGTCGTCCACATTTGAGCCGAGAGCTGGCGCCGAAATAGCGCGCCGGAGCCGACCGGGATTGGCGCAGGCTCTAGGGCGTGGCGCTTCCGTCGTCGCCCTTGAGCCGAGAGCTGAGCTCATCGCTATGGGCGCGGCGGGCCATGAGCCGCGCCTCGACCGTCTCGGCGAGCGCGGCCCGCGGCTTGGCGAGCAGAACGTAGGACAGCGGCACGGACAACCCGAGCGCGAGCACCGCGGCGAGGAATACCGGAACGCCCACCAACCAGAGCAGACCGAACAGGACTCCGAAGACTAGGAACCGCAGGATCGTGTACATCCACAGCGTCCCCATGGATCGACCGAACGACGGCTCGGGCGGCGGTGACCTCCGGCGGCTGACTCGGCCGGTCCGACGGTTCCCGGCCGGCCCGCGGATCGGCTCGTCGGACCCCGGCGCAGTCACGCCCAGACCGCCTGCGGCTCGGCTCGCCGGACCGCGAGCGGTACCGGCCGGTCGTACTCGCGAACGACCTGGTAGCGCGTGTTTCGCTCCACCGGGCGGAACCCGGCGTCGCGGATCAGCCCGAGCAGGTCCTCCCGGGTCAACTTGTCGGGGTGCCGAAGCCGTCCGCGTCGTGGGTGATCTTGTATTCGACGACCGAGCCATCCATGTCGTCGGCGCCGAAGTTCAAGGCCAGCTGGGAGGTTGACAGCCCGTGCATCACCCAGAAGACCTTCACGTGATCGAAGTTGTCGAGCAGCAGTCGGCTGACGGCGAACGTGCGCAGCACATCCGCTGGCTGGGCCATCGGCAGGTGAGACAGCCGGTTGTTGTCGTTGTGGAACCGCAGCGGGATGAACACGACGAAGCCGCCGGTCTCGTCCTGCAGCCCGCGCAACCGGAGCACATGGTCGACCCGGTGCCGCGGCTCCTCGATGTGGCCGTAGAGCATCGTGGCCGGAGTGCGCAGCCCCTTGCTGTGGGCCAGCCGGTGGATCCGCGACCAGTCCTCCCAATGGGTGTCGTGATCGACGATCTGCTTCCGGACGTCCCAGTCGAAGATCTCCGCGCCGCCGCCGGTGAGCGACTCGAGGCCGGCGTCGATCAGCTCGTCGAGGATCTCGTCGGCTGGTAGCCCGCTGATCTTCTCGAACCAGTGGACCTCGGTCGCCGTGAACGCCTTCAACGCCACCTGCGGCAGGGCCGCCTTCAGCTCGCGGAGCACTCTGGGGTAGTACCGCCACGGCAGCGTGGGGTGCAGGCCATTGACGATGTGCAGCTCGGTGATGCCGTCGTCCTTCATGGCGAGCGCCTTCGCAACGGCCTCCTCGACCCGCATCGTGTACGCGTCGGCCTGCCCCGGCTTGCGCTCGAACGAGCAGTACGCGCACGAGGCGCTGCAGACATTGGTGAGGTTCAGGTGCCGGTTGACGTTGAAGTAGGTGACGTCGGTGTTCTTGGCGGTCCGGACGCCGTGGGCGAGACCGCCCAGCCAGGCCAGGTCGTCCGCGGCATACAGATCAACGCCGTCCGCGTAGTCGAGGCGTTCCCCGGCCGCGATTTTCTCGGTCAGTTCGGCCTTGCGGGATTGCGTGAGCGGCATGCCGTCAGGGTACGGGACGGGCTGGCGGCGACCCCGTGATGATCAGTTAGCGCGGCACCGAGCTGGCCGGTCCACCGGGTCATCAAGTCGTGCGGGACGCCCAGCACGTCCAACGCCTTGGCCGCGACGAAATCGACGAGCTGGTCTACGGATGCCGGCGCATTGTAGAAACCGGGGCTGGCCGGGAGCACGACAGCGCCGGCATCGTGCAGCTCGAGCAAGTGCTGCAGCGTCGCCCGGGTGTAGGGCGTCTCTCTCGGAACGACGACCAGCGGCCGCCCTTCCTTGAGTGTGACGTCAGCGGCCCGTTGCAGCAGGTCTTTGGACAGCCCGATCGCGATCCCCGCCACCGACGCGGTGGATGCGGGAACCACGACCATGCCGCGGGTCCGGTAGGACCCCGACGAGGGGCCCGCGGCGAGGTCGGCCGGCGGCCAGCAGACGAGATCCGCGTCGGCCACATCGCGATCCAGCCAGCTGGCCAGATCTGTGGCCCAATGGGAGTCTCGGAAGCGAACGCCGGTCTCGTCCAGCAAGGTGAGCCGGGCCGCACGCGAAATGACGAGATCCACCGGCAGCCCGGCATCAAGGAAGCCGCCAAGCACCGCTCGGGCGTACGGGGTCCCGGATGCGCCGGACACGCCGACGACCCACGGCAGCCTCGTCATCGCCGCACCAACGCCTACCAGCGGAGGCCCTGCGCGATCAGATCGGCGAGGGCAAACACGAACAGGCCGATGCCGATTACGCCGTTGGCGGTGAAGAACGCCCGGTTTACGCGCCGGAGATCATCTGGCCGCACGATGCGATGTTCGTAGACAAGCACGCCGGCGGTGAGCAGCACGCCGAGCCACCACCACCATTCGAGCCCAGCGGCGACGCCGAACCAGACGAATGCGCCGAGCGTCACGACATGAACGAACGACGATGCCTGCAGGGCCGCCGGGATGCCGAATCGAGCCGGGAACGACCGCGAACCGATGCGCCGGTCGACCTCGGCGTCCTGGCAGGAATAGATGAGGTCGAATCCGCCGATCCACGTGCCCACCGCGAGGCCGAGCGCCACTGCGGTCCACGACACCTCGTTGGTTACCGCCAACCAGGCGCCGACCGGTGCCATGAACTGTGCGATTCCCAGCAATACTCTGAGGAAAGTCGGTAAACCGCTTGCCATATGAATAGAGCACCAGCGCGCCGAGGGCTATCGGCGACAACAGGAGGCAGCGCCACGACAAGGCGGCGGCGCTCGCGAGGAAGACGATCAATGCGATGACCGTGCCGATCCAGGCGGCACGCAGATCGAGCTCGCCGGTGACCAGCTCGCGTTGTGCCGTGCGCGGATTCAGCGCGTCATAGCCTCGATCGAGGATCCGGTTCGCCGCCATGGCGACCGTCCGCGCTGACACCATGGCGATGGTGATCAGCAGCAGCTCCCACCAGTGGACCGAACGGGTCAGCTGCCACATAGCCGTCAACGCCGAGATGTAGGCGAACGGCAGGGCAAAGACCGAGTGTTCGATCATCACCAGCCGGAGGAACTTCGCGACCCGGCCTCGGTTCGCGCCGGGACTGTGGGGCAATGTGGCGCGATTTGGCTCAGTCACCCAACACCCCGGTCACCCTGCGCCTCCATCGGCACCACGCTGAATGCGATACGAGGCCCAGCGGCGGCCAACCAGCTGCGTGGTCGAGGGTCGACCACGCATTCCTGCGGCCATCCCCGTCGCGGCGATATCCCTCGCCCGGTAGCTTGCGGGTGGCGTCCACTCCGAGCTTGCCGCCGAAGAACTGTTCATACGACGCGTGGTCCAGGTGGTCGACCGGGCCCACCGTGTGCAGTGCGTCGTGCGCATAGTCCACGTTCCCGAATGCCCGCCACGCGACTTCGGCGTAGTCGTGCACGTCACAATCCGCATCGACGACGACGATCAGCTTCGACAGCGACATCAATCCGGCGCCCCATATCGCATTCATCACTTTCTGGGCGTGCTTGGGGAACCGCTTTTCGATCGAGACGATGACGCAATTGTGAAACACGCCCGCCTCGGGCAGGTCGTAGTCGACGATCTCTGGAATGGTCAGCCGGATCAGAGGCAGGAAGATTCGCTCGGTGGCCTTCCCGATAGGCCCATCCTCCTGCGGTGGCCGGCCGACGACGATCGTCTGAAAGATCGCGTCCGACCGCATGGTCATGACGTCGACGCGCATGAACGGGAACGGCTCGACCGGCGTGTAGAAGCCGGTGTGATCACCGAACGGTCCTTCCGGGTGCCGCGCGCCCGGTTCGACCCATCCTTCGAGGACCACCTGCGCCGCGGCGGGTACCTGAAGGGGGACCGATAGGCACTCAACCATGTCCACCCGGTCGCGTTGCAGGAATCCGGCGAATAAGTACTCGTCGATGTCGCCCGGCAACGGCGCGGACGCCGCATAGGTGACCGCGGGCGGGCAGCCGAAGGCGATGGCGACGGGTAGTCGCTCGCCGTGGCGCTCGGCAACCGCGGCATGCGAGGTTGAATCCTTGTGGATCTGCCAATGCAGGCCGACCGTCTTCTCGTCGTGCTGCTGCAGGCGATACAGCCCGAGATTGCGCGCCCCGGTTGCGGGGTGCTTGGTATGGGTGAGTCCGAGATTCAGGAAGACGCCGCCGTCATCTGGCCATGCCTTGATTCCTGGCAGGATCGACAGGTCGACATCGTTGTCCTTGAGCACGACCTCATGCACCGGAGCGACCTTCACCCGCCGGGGCGGCACCGCCCGTAACTGGGCGACCTTCCCGAGCGCGTCGCGCAACCCACCGACACCGCGCGGCAACTCCGGTCGCAACAGTTCGCCAATCCGCTCGCCGATTTCGTCGAGGGACTGGACGCCCAACGCCCGGGCCATGCGCCGCGTCGTTCCGAAGACGTTGATCGCCAGCGGGAGCCGGCCGCGTCGCGGGTGCTCGAACAACAAGGCCGGACCCCGATCGCGCACCACCCGCTGGACGATCGCCGCCACCTCGAGGTCCGGGTCGACCGGGGTGTCGACCCTGGCCAGGTCCCCTCGCGCTCCAATGCGCGCAAGAAGTCCTGCAGATCAACGAAACCCACAGCAAGCAAGCCTAGGCTGAAGCCATGATCCGGTTCGGTGGCCTCCTCGCCCTCGTCGCGTTCGGCTTCTGGCTCTATGCACTCTTCGATTCCATATCCGCGCCGCGGGAGCGGATCCGGTTGCTCCCGAAACCGGTCTGGGTGATCGTGATCGTGGTGCTCAACGTCGTGGGCACCGTGCTCTGGTTCACCGTCGGGCGCCCGCGCAAGTCCGACGTGCCACCGGCTCACCACCGCCGCTCCGCGGGCAGGCTGGGCGGGCCAGTTCGGCCGACCCGCCGCCCCACCCCGCCGGCCCGTCGCCCCGGATGACGATCCCGAGTTCCTGCGCAACCTGCGCAACCAGCCGCGCGACGACCACCCGGACGGCGGACCCGACCAACCGAACTGACCTTCGCTCCCGTGGTCCAGATCCTGCTCGTTGAGGACGACGCGGCAATCCGCTCGGCGTTGATGCGCGCCCTGCGGGAACAGGGGCATACCGTCAACTCGGTCGACACCGGCATGGGCGCCCTCACGTCGGCCGTGGCCCAGCGACCCGACGTCGTGCTCCTCGATCTCGGGTTGCCGGACATCGACGGGGCCGACGTGCTGTCCATGCTGCGCAGCGTGAGCGACGTCCCCACGATCGTGGCCACCGCCCGGGACGACGAAGCCGAGATCGTCCGGCTGCTCGATCTCGGCGCGGACGACTACGTGATCAAACCGTTCACCGCGGCCCAGCTGACCGCCCGCGTCCGCGCCGTGATGCGCCGCACAGGGCAGGCCGACGAGGAACCGCTGATCGCGGTCGGCGGGCTGACGATCGACACCCGCAGCCGGGAGGTGATCGTCGACGGGCGCCCGGTCGATCTGGCCCGTAAAGAGTTCGACCTGTTGCTCGCGCTGGCCCGGCGGGCCGGCGAAGTGGTGACCAAGCGTGACCTTCTCGCTGAGGTCTGGCAGCTCGCCTGGGGTGGCTCGGACCGGACCGTCGACGTGCACCTGTCCTGGCTGCGCCGCAAGCTCGGTGAGTCCGCGGCTGACCCGCGCTACGTCCACAGCGTGCGCGGAGTGGGGGTTCGGCTGATGGCCCCTCGGACGTGGAAGGGTGACATGCGCCGCCAGATCATGGCCCTGGTCGTCGGGCTGACGACGCTTGTCATCCTGGCGTTCGCCATCCCGGTGGCGCTGCTCATTCGCTCCTCCGTGGTCCAGAACGCGGAGCGCGCGGCCGTGTTACAAGCGAACAACGTGGCGCTGACCATCCGCACGAACAACAATCAGGCCGCCATCGAGTCCTACTTGAAGGCGCTCGCGCAGAACAACGACCGCCGCACCAGCGTGCGCACGCCCGACGGGACCCTGCTCGGCACCGCGCCGCCCGGCGCCGCCGCGCCACGCAGCGGCCCGCCGCGGAGTCCCCGTGACGAGACAGAGAACACCCGGCCACCACCCGGCGGAGAAGGTGGCGAACAGGCCCAGTTACGTCAGATTCCCGGTGGCCAAGTCGCCGAGCTTCGCCCTGCGGCTGCCCGACGGCGTGTACTTCGTGCAGGTCTACGTGTCGAATGCTGCCCTGCACAGCGGTGAAGTCGGGCGGTTGATGCTGGTCGTCGGTGGCAGCCTAGCGCTGTTGGTGGTGAGCGTGTTGGGCGCCGAGTTGCTGACTCGTCGCATCGTCCGCCCCCTCGTCCAGACGGCCGAGACCGCGCACCTGCTGACCGCCGGGGACGTCACCGCTCGGGCCCCGACGAACGGGCCGCGTGAGGTGGCTGAAGTCGGGGCATCGCTCAACCAGCTCGCCGACCGGATCGACGAGCTGGTCGCCGAAGAACGGGAGACGGTCGCGAACCTCTCTCACCGGATGCGAACGCCACTGACCGCGCTGCGGTTGGAGTCGGAGTCGCTGCGCGATCCGGCCGAGCGCGAGCGGATCGCGACCCAGGCGTCCGCCCTCGAGCGAACCCTGACTGCGGTCATCCATGCCGCCCGGAGGCCGCAACGAGAAGGCCGGTTGCCGTCCGCCGACGCGACCGCGGTCGTGCGCGATCGAGTGGCGTTCTGGTCCGCCCTGACCGACGAGCAGGAACGGGCGTGCACGCTGACACTTCCGGATGGTCCGCTCATCGTCCGCGCGTCGGCCGAAGATCTGGCCGCGGCGGTCGACGCGCTGATCGAAAATGTCGTGGCACACACCCCGAAGGCACGCCGTTCGCCGTGTCGCTGCGCTCGGCGTCCCCGAAGCCGTTGACCTCGTGGGACCTGACCGGCTCGGTAGGCGCAGGCCCGACCGGCTCTCTTGGCCCGGACGCCGCGGCATCGTTGAATCCACCGGCGGACCGGTCGTTCGGGCCTGGCTCGGCCGCCGGACCGGCCCGATTCAACTCAGTCTTGAGCCCCGGGGGTGCGGTCAGCGCGCCGGGCCAGTCGGGTGGCGCAGCCGCGTTCAGCCCGCGATTGTCGAGCCTGTCGGGCCTGACCGAGCTGACCGTAAGCGACGCCGGTCCCGGGCTGCCCGACGGAGCGGGGATCCGCGGACGCAGCGACCGCGGGTCGAGTGGCCTGGGGTTGTCGATCGCGCGCCGGTGCGCGCAAGCCAGTGGCGGCTGGATGGATACCGGCAGCTCACCAACCGGCGGCGCGCAAGTCACCCTTTATCTGGGCGCCCCCATAGCCGCCTGAGGTCTCCCACGGATGATCTTGGAGTCAATGCCAAAGCGCCGATATCTCAAAGGTCATTTTGGTCAGGGACCAGCCCGCATTGTTCAGCCGCCTCCTAACCGATCTTGAGGTGCACTTGATGGTCGGCTGAGGCTGCGATGAGTCGTCCCCGGTGATCGTCGTACGCATGACAACGACACCACCCCCAGGCGACCGAATCGCGTGTTACGCCGCGCCACATTCACGGCGGCCGGCGTCGCGACGGCGGGTGCGGCCCTCGGCGCGACGCTCGTGGCCGGAGTTGCCAATTCCGCCGCGACCGGCACGTCGGCAGACACGTCGGGCGCCACGTCGACCGCCACCTCGGGGACCGCCGCCGGGTCCGCGACGACCAGCACGCCAGGTTCCTCGAGTAGCGGAGCGAGCAGCACCCCGACGCCCGCAGCGTCGTCCGACAACGGCACCAGCGGCGTTGGCTCCACCAACCAGAGCAATGCCCCAGCAGCGGGGAGTAACGGATCATGACCAGCACCCTCGACCCGGCAGTCAGCCCCGGTCCAGCGACCCGGACGCGCATCACGGCCGATGTGGACGCCACGACGCTGGCCCGGTGCACGCACGTCCAACAGGCGTGGAGCTGCCTGGTACGGCTGATCGTCGCCGATCCGACCGCTCGCGACGCCGCGGCTCGCGATCTCACCGCGCTGCTCGATCTGGTCGACCGCACCGCAAGTCGCTTCCGCCCCGACTCAGCCTTGTCGCGCGCCAACGCGAACGCCGGGCGGCCTACGCCGGTGCCCGCGTTACTCGTCGAGTTCGTCCGGGCCGCCCTGGACGCGGCCGCCGTCACCGGCGGCGTGGTGGATCCGACAGTCGGCCTGGCCGTGCGACGCATCGGCTACGACCGGGACATCCGCGCCGTCGCGGATTCGAGCGATCCGGTTCACCCGCTTGCGCCGCAGGCAGGTTTGGCACGACGTGCTTCTGGATCGGGAGGCCGACCTGTTGACCGTGCCGCCCGGTACCGCGCTGGACCTGGGCGCGACCGCCAAGGCTCACCTGGCCGACCTCGCCGCCCTTGTGCTGTCCCGCCGTCATCGCACGGCGGTCCTGGTGGAGATCGGCGGCGACCTCGCCGTTCATGGCAATGCGCCCGGCTGGAATGTGCTCGTTGCGGAGCGGGCCGGCGCTCCGGGACAGCTAGTCCTCGTGCGGCACGGCGGCCTGGCGACGTCAACCACGACGGTCCGGCGCTGGACGCGAGGCCGGCCAACCGATGCACCACATCGTCGATCCCACGACCGGCGCGCCCGCCGACGGACCATGGCGCACGGTCACCGTGCACGCCCAGTCAGCTCTTGCGGCCAACACCGCGAGCACGGCGGCGATCGTGCTCGGCCGTGCGGCGCTCGACTGGCTGACCGCCCGTCGGCTTGCCGCCCGGCTCGTCGCTCGCGACGGCACCGTCGTGGCAACCGCGTGGTGGCCCACCGTCGGCCTGGAAGCGGCGCCCTCATGACGCTCTGGTACACCGCTCGCGGGGCCGGCCTGGCCGCTCTCGTGGCGCTCAGCGCGGCGACCGCGCTCGGGGCGTTGGTCTCGATGCCGAGCCCGAACCCGGCGCGGCGGATCGTCGTCCAATACGCGCATCGCGCAGCTGCCGTCCTCGGGCTGGCACTCCTTGCGGTGCACATCACGGCGATCCTGGCTGACGCCAAAGCGCACGTCGGCATCCTCGGCGCTCTCATACCGTTCCAGTCCAGTTATCGACCGGGTTCGGTGGCGTTCGGCTCGGTCTGCCGCGTACGTGTTCCTCGCCGTGGGCGCACTCGGCCTCGGCCGAGGGCGACTTGCCCGTTCGCCGCAGGCCGTCCGCGTTTGGCGGGGGCTCACGCGCTGGCCTACCTGGGATGGGCCGCCGCGATAATCCACGGCTTCCGGTCGGGCACCGATGTCGGTCAGGGCTGGGTCGACGCCTTGTTCCTGGTCTGCCTGGTCGGGGTGCTCGCCGCCATCACGGCCCGCCTCGTCTCGCTCGCTCGCCGCGACTACGTGCGCCGCGCCATGGTCCCGATCCAGGCAACCCGATGACCGCCGCCATGATTCGCCCTGCTCCGACCACGCCGGCCGACCCGATCGCGTGGAGCATCGGCGCGCCCCGCCTACTTGCCGGGCTCGATCGCGGGCTGAACCGCCTGGACCAGCGCGCGCATCGCGCCACACACGGCCCACAGCCAGCCGTCGAGCTACCCCGATTGGTGGGCATGCTCGATGGGGTCGCGTTGGCCGGGCGCGGCGGCGCAGGCTTTCCGCTCGCCGCCAAGATCCGCGCCCTGCCGGCGGAAACGCGCCGGGAGGTCGTTGTCAACGGATGCGAGAGCGAGCCCGCGAGCATCAAGGATCGGCTGCTCCTGCGCTTCTCCCCCATCTCGTGCTGGACGGGGCGCTGGGCCTCGCGGCCTCGCTCGGTGCCCACCGCGTACACTCGCGGTGCACGACTCGATGAGTGCTGATTCGGTCCGCGACGCCGTCGCGGAGCGCCTCGACGCACGCATCGTGCGGATCCATCGAGTACCAGGCGGATTTGTCAGCGGTGAAGCCCGCGCCGTGATGCGGTCCATCCGTGGCGGCCCAGCCATTCCCCTGGCCGGCGCATCCACGCCAGTTCATTCGGCGTGATCCTCGGCAACGTCGAGACATTCGCTCAGCTCGCGGTGCTGCTGCGTCTCGGCCCCCAGCGGTACGGCGGCACCGGTTCGCTCGCCGAGCCCGGCAGCACCCTGCTGTCACTCGGCGGCGCCGTATCGCGAGCTGGCGTCGTCGAAGTGCCGCTGGGCACGCCGCTCGGCGTGCTCCTCGAGGCCAGTCGCGCTGCGCCGGCGCAGGCGGTGGTTGTGGGCGGCTACCACGGACGCTGGCTGGCCGCCGACCCCGAGCTGCGGCTGTCTCGAGCGGGCGTCGCCCACGCCGGCGGCAGCTTCGGCGCTGGCGTCGTCCTCGTGCTGGATCACACGACGTGCGGGCTCGGCGAACTCGTGCGAGTGACCGACTGGCTGGCGGCCGAGTCCGCCCGGCAGTGCGGACCCTGCCTGTTCGGCCTGCCGGCCCTCGCTCGCGATGTCCGAGCGATCTGGACGGGTGACCGGAACGGCCTCGCCTGGGGGCTCCGGCATGCCGACCTGGTCGACGGGCGCGGCGCCTGCCGGCATCCCGACGGAGCGGCGCAATTCGTCCGCAGCGGACTAGCGGCGCTGTCGGATGACATCGCCGCGCATCTGCGGGGCGGCTGCGGGCGTCCGGTGCGAGGTCAGCTACCGATCGGAGGGTCGCGATGACGATCGAGATCGACTGGACGCGCTGCGATGGCCACGGGCTGTGCGCCGAACTCCTGCCGGAACAGATCGTCCGAGACGAGTGGGGATTTCCCATCCTGCTTGGCCGGCATGGTGCTCCGGTCGACAACCGAGCCGAGCGGCGGACGGTAGCGGCCTGCCCAGCTCTGGCCTTGCGCATAGCCGAATCCCCGAGATAACCCGCCACTCCGGACGGAGCGACGCCATGACCTCCATTGAGGCCAGCGCCCAGCTGGTGCTCCCCACCGACACCGGGACGGCCGACGTCGAGATCGTCGTGCCGGTCTACAACGAGGAACGAGACCTCGCGCCGAGCGTGCGGCGATTGCACGCGTACCTGCACGACGAGTTCCCGTTCCCGACGGTGATCACCATTGCCGACAACGCCAGCACCGACGGCACCTGGCCCATCGCCCAGCAGCTGGAAGACGAGCTGTCGGACGTGCGGGCCGTCCACGTCGCGGCCAAAGGTCGCGGTCGCGCGTTGCATGACGTCTGGACTGCCAGCAACGCTCGCATCGTCGCCTACATGGACGTCGATCTGTCGACGGACCTCGCGGCCCTTCTTCCGCTGATCGCCCCCTTGATGTCGGGGCACAGCGACGTGGCGATCGGCACCCGGTTGTCGCGGACGGCCCGGGTAGTTCGCGGCCCGCGGCGGGAACTCATCTCCCGCGGTTACAACCTTCTGCTGCATGCCACGCTTCGGGCCCGCTTCTCCGACGCACAGTGCGGATTCAAGGCGATGCGCGCGGACCATGCGCGTGCTCTGTTGCCATACGTGTACGACCGGAACTGGTTCTTCGACACGGAGCTGCTCGTCTTGGCCGAGCGCGCCGGGCTGCGAATCCACGAAGTGCCGGTCGACTGGGTCGATGACCCGGACAGTCGGGTCGACATCGTTGCCACCGCCGTCGCCGACCTGCGAGGAATCGCCCGAGTTGGGCGCGCATTCGCCACCGGCGCCCTCCCACTGCGTGACTTGCGGCAGCAGCTCGGCCGGCAACCGATCGGGTTACCCGGAGTACCGCCATCGCTGGCGCGCCAGATCCTGCGGTTCGCCGCGGTAGGCGCGGCCAGCACCGTTGCTTACCTGCTTCTGTTCGTCGTGCTCCGCGCTGGCCTCGGCGCGCAGCTAGCCAATCTGGTCGCACTCCTCGTCACGGCGGTGGCGAATACGGCCGCTAACCGACGATTCACCTTCGGGGTGCGGGGCGAAGGCGTCGCCCGGCACCAACTGCAAGGACTTCTCGTGTTCGGACTTGGTCTGGCTGTGACGAGTGGGGCGCTCGCTGTGCTGTCGTGGATCAGCGCCGACCCGTCACGCTTCGTCGAGGTCGGAGTGCTCCTACTCGCGAACCTCGCCGCGACCGTGCTCCGCTTCGTTCTGCTGCGCGAGTGGGTCTTCTCCGCGCGCCAACCAGTCCAAGCAGCCAGGCATCGTGCCGTACCGGATGTGGAGACCCTGCCATGACGACGACCTACCCGTACCTCCGCCCTGACGCACCCCCCACCGGCATTCGCGCCTCGGGGCCGGAGTGGCGTGCGCCGTGCTCTGCAAGGTCCGGTCGGCCAACCCACGTGGGTCCGTCCTTCAGTGCTCGCGCTGCTTGCCGGGACTGCGCTGCTATATCTCTGGAATCTCGGCGCATCAGGGAACGCCAACCAGTTCTACGCGGCCGCTGTGCAGGCCGGCACGCAAGAGCTGGAAAGCGATGTTCTTCGGCTCGCTGGACTCGGGCAACTTCATCACCGTCGACAAGCCGCCGGCTTCGTTGTGGCCGATGGAGATCGCCGGCCGCATCTTTGGATTCAATTCCTGGTCGATGCTCGTCCCACAGGCCCTGATGGGCGTCGCGGCGGTCGGGCTCCTCTATCTCACGGTCAAACGCTGGTTCGGGCCGGCCGCCGGACTGATCGCAGGTGGCTTGCTTGCGGTGACCCCGGTCGCCGTGTTGATGTTCCGCTTCAACAACCCCGACGCGTTGATGACGCTGCTCCTGGTCGTCGCTGCCTACGGCGTTACCCGGGCCATCGACGACGGCAAGCTGCGCTGGCTGGTGCTCGCAGGCGCGGCTATGGGATTCGACTTTCTGACGAAGAGCCTGCAGCCGTTCACCGTGCTTCCCGCGCTCGCCATCGTCTACCTCGTCGCCGCGAACACCACGCTGGGCCGGCGCATTCGCAACCTGCTCCTCGCCGGCGCGGCGATGGTCGTCAGCGCCGGATGGTGGGTGCTCGCGGTGACGTTGACGCCCGCGAGCAGCCGGCCCTATATCGGTGGCTCGGGCAACAACTCCGTGTGGGGGTTGGCCTGGGGTTACAACGGGCTCAGCCGACTGACGGGCGGCGCAGCCGGGCACCTGGCGGCAGTCAGGGCGGTGGCGGCACCGGCCCGACCGGTCAGCTTCCGGAATCGGGCGCGTGCCGACCTCGCCGCCGGCGGCGGTCCCGGTGGCGGCGGCGCCGGTGGCGGAGGCGGCTTCGGCGGCTCGGCCGGGCTCGGCCGGATGTTCAACTCCGACTTCGGCACGCAGATCTCTTGGCTGCTCCCGGCAGCGCTGCGTCGCGGTCGTCGCCCTGTTCGTCGTCGCCCGCCGGGCGCCGCGAACCGACCGGACCCGTGCCGCAGCACTGCTGTGGGGCGGCTGGCTCCTCGTAACCGCCGGAGTATTCAGCTACGCGAGCGGCATCATCCACCCGTACTACGCGGTGCAACTCGCTCCGGCCATCGCCGCGCTGGTCGCGATCGGCGCCGTCGGTGCTGTGGCGGCGACGCGCGGCCATTGGGGCCCGGCTGACCCTCGCAGCGGGTGTGGCGGTGACCGGCGTGTGGAGCTACGAGCTGATGACCCGGGCGGCCGATTGGTATCCCTGGCTGCGTTATGCGGTCCTGTTCATATCGCTTGTCGCCGCGGTGGCCATCGTCGGTCCCGCCGAACCTGATCAGCCGGCGCGGCGTCGCGGTTGCCGGCTTGGCCGGGCTGCTCGCGCTCGGGAGCGGGTCGGCGGCGTACGCGGCCGACACCGCGGCCACCCCGCATGCTGGTTCGATTCCGTCGGCGGGCCCGACCTCGAATACGGCGACGGGCGTCAGCGCGGCTGGCGCGGCGGAAGCCCATTCAGCCAGCAGGGGAACGGAAACGATCCGCAGTCAGGACAAGGCGAGTTCGCCGGTGGCTCCGGGCCGGGAGCTCGAGCTCGTCCAACACAGAACTCGCGGCGCTTCTCAAGACCACCTCCACCCGCTGGGCCGCGGCAACCGTCGGCGACCAAAGTGCGGCCAGCCTCGAATTGGCCAGTGGTGGCAAGGCCGTCATGGCTATTGGTGGCTGGAGTGGATCCGATCCGACGCCGACACTCGCGCAATTCAAGGCCTACGTCGCCGCTGGAGAGATCCGTTACTTCATTGTCGGCGGAGCGGGCGGCGGCCCGGTGGCGGCGCCGGAACCAGCAGCGAGATCACCAACTGGGTGACGTCAAACTTCACAGCCACCTCCGTAGGCGGTCAGACGGTCTATGACCTGGGGAGTAGCTGACGATTAGGACGGCGGCTGACTGGCAGGAACGTCGGTTAGCGGCCGGTCATCGGCAGTCGCCGACCGCAGTTCGACGCAACATTCACCCGCTCGTGGTTGCAGGACCGCGCGTACGTTCGGCGCATTCAGCCCGGTCGAGGAAGCCGGTCAGGAACGAGTGGTTGAGCCCGCACACGAGTTCTGGGAACTGCCTACTGACGGGATGGAACGGGCAGTTGCGCAGGCAGACCCGCGTCGGTGAGACCCGGTCCGGCTCATATCCCTGGCGGCTCAGCAAGCCCTCGCTCAACGTGAGCGCGCGTTCGGCGCCGAGCCGGCCGGGACGGGAATTCTGACGCTCGGCCGCGCCGGCCGCCTCGCCGCGGTCGCGCGCGGCCCGCACGACAGCGTGCGGGGCGGTCTCGCCGGCCCGCTCGCTCAGCACGGCATCGATCAGGATGGTCGCCAGAACGTCGTGCTGGCGTTCCGGGATGCTCATCCGGACGTCGGCATCGACCGGGACATAGACCTTGGGCGCGCGCTCCCACTTTGCGCACGCCGCTCGGGTGCGGGTAGTCGGTGCGCAAGAGCCCGGCGGCGACGAGCTTATCGAGATGGAAGGCGGCGAGCTTGCGCGAAATGCCGACGTGCCGCCGCCGCCTCCTCACGCGTGACGGGCCTTCGGGCCGCGCGGATGAACTCATGTATGCGGCGTCGCAGGTCGTCGTCCAGCGCGGCGATCGCCCTGATCGGAGCCGGGCTGGGCCGGTCACTGCGGCTCATGCCGTCCACCATAACGTAAACAGTCATATACGAAAGTTGAACTTCCCCTGCAACTTGACGATTTCGAGAAATAAGACCAAACTTCTTTGGATAAATAGACCTGGCTCGACCCGCGCCGTCACCGTCGAAAGAGCGTCTCATGCGTAGCAGTCCCGTCCTCCGCATCCTGGAGGAGCCCACTGGGATGGATCTCGGCGCCGCGGAACGGGCTGCCGGCCAGTTCCTCACGGCGCTAGGCATTTCGCTCGACACCGAGAGCCTGCGCGACACTCCCGGGCGGATGGCCCGGGCGTACGCCGAGCTATTCACGCCCCGTCCGTTCGACCTCACGACGTTCCCGAACGACGAGGACTACGACGAGCTCGTGCTGGCCCGCTCGATACCGGTGCGGTCCGTATGTGAACACCACCTGCTGCCGTTCGCGGGCGTCGCCCATGTCGGCTACCTACCCGGTGACCGGATCCTGGGTCTGTCGAAGCTGGCCCGCGATAGTGGAGCACTTTTCCCGCCGTCCGCAGGTGCAGGAACGGCTCACCAAGCAGATCGCGGACTGGCTCGCCGACCGATTGCAGCCCAAAGGAGTGGGCGTCGTCATCGAGGCTCGACACACGTGCATGACGCAGCGCGGCGTCCTCGCCACCGAATCCGACACCGTAACTTCGACCCTGCTCGGGACGCTGCGGCACGATCCGCGGTCACGGGCGGAGTTCTTCGCGCCATCCGGCGTGTCCGGCTGAGTTGAGCCGGTCAGGCCGAGCCTGCTTCGGGAACCTCCGTCGCCTCCGACGTGGGCGTCCGGACCGGAAAGACGAGCGCCTCATGGCCGCTGTCTTGCCAACGGACCATGAACGGCGGGCCGCCATTGTCACCGTGCACGGCGAGGATCTCTCCCCGGCGGGTGTGGCTGTGCTCGGTAGGTCCCTCGACCAGCAGGAAATCGCTCCTGGCTGTGCTCTCATCGATGTGCCTCCTCGAACATCGGCGTCATTCAACGGCAGTCGCCCGAGGCATTCAGCTCACCACCTTCCGAGGGCGCAACCCAGGGGCATTTCGGCGAGGATCCCGTGATGATCTTGGAGATATTGTCGCTGGAAGGCAGTAAGTCAAAGATCACGATCGGTTGAGCACCGACGCGAGCTTCCACTGATCGGCCGTGGTTCATTCGGTCGTCCGGCGTCGATTCGGCGTATTGGCGGCGGGCAGTCCGCCTTATGCCACGCTCAGCTGCGCTTGATGCAGGCTTGAGACTGTCGTGAGGCTGTCCTGACCAACCGCCGACCAGGCTCGGCCGCGATGGACGGACAGCGGCGATGAGGGCGCTGCATTTGCGCTACCCCAGGCGCCGGTGGGTCGTGGTGACCGCGATCGTCGCGCTGCTCGCGGCTGGGGGTGCCGTGTGGTGGGCACGCAGCGCCGGCACCTCGAGCGCCAACAATCCGACCTATCGTCTCGTGGCCGCAACGACGGGAACGATCCGCCAAAGCATCACGTCGACGGGAACAATCGCGCCGGCTGAGCAGGACGCGGTCAACTTCACCGTTCCGGGCAAGGTCACGCGGGTCGCGGTTACGGCCGGACAGCGAGTGAGCGCGGGAACAGTGCTCGCGACCATAGACACCGCCACGCTCACCGCGAACCTCGCCCAGGCCCAGGCCACCCTGGCCACCGCGCAGGCCAAGGTGGCCGCCGACAACGCGGACAGTTCGACCACTGCCACGCAGCTGGCGGCTGACACGGCGGCGGCGACCTCGGCGCAGGGCCAGGTCACCGCCGCCCAGCAGGCGATGTCCGCGGCGACGCTGACGTCGCCCATCGCCGGGGTAGTCGCCGAGGTCAATCTCACGGTTGGCGAGCAGGTCGGCGCGTCGTCCGGTGGCTCGGGCAGCGCTACGTCCGGTGGTTCGGGCGGTGGTACCGGGGGCTCAGGTAGCGGTACGGGCGGCTCCGGGTCCGGTGGCTCGAACTCGACCAGCTCGTCGTCGACCGATCAGTTCCTCGTCATCAGCACGACGTCCTGGGTCGTCAACGCCACAGTCGACTCCACGGGCGTCGGCCTCATTGCTCCCGGCGACCAGGCGCAGATCGTCCCGGGCAGCTCGCCGAGCATGGTTTACGGAACCATCGCATCGGTCGGCGTGATGGCCACGACCTCGTCTGGGCGTAGCGACATTCCCGGTCGTCATCTCGGTCACCGGTAATCCGTCCGGATTGCATGCTGGCGACACGGCGACGGTGTCGCTGATCTACCGGCAGTTGTCCGGCGTGCTGATCGTTCCGACCGCGGCAGTGCACACCGTCGGCGGGCAGCGGGTCGTCTACCTGGTGTCCGGCGGCAAGCAGGTTAACCACCCGGTCGGGGTTGGTTTGTCATCCGGCGGGAGCACCCAAATCACATCCGGGCTGAACGAAGGCGATCAGGTCGAGGTCGCGATCCCGACGACATCGAACGGCGGTGCCGGTTCGAGCGCGAGTCGGAGTGCCCGTCCGAGCGGTGGCACGCGGCAATTCCCCGGCGGCGGCAACTTTGGCGGCGGCGGCATCGGCGGCGGCGGATTCGGCGGAGGCGGCAACTTCAGCGGCGGGGCACGCAGCACCGGCGGGGGCTGATGAGCATGCAGCCCGAGTTGCCGGACCGCCACGAAGCCCCGCAGCAGTTTGCTCGGGTGCAGATGCAGGTAACCGAGCCAATCCCCTGGTGACCGTTGACCCGGTCATCCAACTGGAGGGCGTGGGAAGACCTATCGCACCGGTTCGGTGCTTCGTCGAAGCACTCCGCGACGTGTCGCTCTCGATCGCTTCGGGCGAGTACGTCGCAATCATGGGCCCGTCCGGCTCGGGCAAGTCGACACTCATGCACATCCTCGGCTGCCTTGACGTGCCGACTGACGGGCCGTTACCTGCTCGCCGGGGATGACGTTGGCCGGCTTTCGGAGTTCGAGCTCGCCGAGATCCGCAATCGGAGGGTCGGTTTCGTCTTCCAGCAGTTCAACCTGCTCGCTGGGATGTCGGCATGGCGCAACGTCGAGCTGCCACTGTGCTTACGCCGGAGTGCGGCGCGCCGAGCGGCGGACTCGAGCGGTCGATCAGCTGGGACGCGGTGGGCCTGGCCGACCGGATCGAGCATCGGCCGGGTGAGCTGTCCGGTGGCCAGCAGCAGCGAGTCGCTGTCGCCCGGGCCTTAGTGACCGATCCGGCTCTCGTACTGGCCGACGAACCTACGGGCAACCTCGATTCCGGCTTCGACGGAGGACATCCTCAACTTGCTCGATGCCCTCCACGGTCAGGGCCGGACAGTTGTACTGATCACGCACGAGCATGACGTGGCCGCGCGGGCGCAGCGCATCATTCAGCTCCGTGACGGGCTGATCAGCTCGGACAGCGGTGGTCTGTAGTGGGTTGGCTGGAAACCTTCCGAACCGGCTGGGACGCGGTGCGATCGCACCGTCTTCGCTCGGCGCTCACCATGCTGGGCATCTTGATCGGCATCGCCGCTGTGGTCCCTGACCGTCGGCCTGGGCGAGGGTGCGCAGCAGAAGGTCAGCGCACAGATCAGCGCGCTCGGTAGCAATCTGCTGATCGTGTCACCGGGCAGCGCCACGAGCTACGACCGGCGTGCGTGGTGGCTTCGGTTCGGCATCGACTTAACCGTCGCCGACGCGGCCGCGCTGAGCTCGCCAGTCGCCGCGCCAGACATCGCAGGGCGTTGCGCCCGTGAAGACCACCTCCGAGAGCCTGGTCTACGGCTCGACGAACTGGACGACGTCCGTCGTGGGCACGACGCCCGAGTTGCCTCGCGGTGCGAGCACGAGCGGTTACCGAAGGCCGGTTCCTCTCGACGGCAGACCAGGCCGAGTCGGCGGCAGTCACCGTGCTCGGCCCGACGACCGCCCAGGAATTGTTCGGCGCAAGCGGATCCGGTTGGCCAGACCGTCACGATCAACGGCATTCCGTTTTCCGTCATCGGGGTCGCTGAACTCGGCCGGTTCTGACTCGACGAGCAACCTGGACGACCAGGCCTTGGTCCCGATATCGACCGCGGCCTCGCGCCTCGTCGGCGGGAGCACGCGCAATTCGGTGTCCTCGATCTACCTCGCCGCCCGATCGAGCTCCGTGCTGTCGGCGGCGTACCAGGAGGCCGACAGTCAGCTGTTGAGCCTCCACCACGCCAGCTTGCCCACGAATGCCGACTTCACGATCACCAGTCAGCAGTCACTTATCACTACGGCCACCTCGGTGAGCAAGACATTGACGATCTTGCTCGCGGGTGTCGCTGCGTTGTCCTTGCTGGTCGGCGGAATCGGCGTCATGAACATCATGTTGGTGTCCGTCACCGAGCGCACGCGCGAGATCGGCTTGCGTAAAGGCGCTGGGTGCACCCCTGCGGTGATCCGGCGGCAGTTCCTCGTCGAGGCATCGGTGTTGGGATTCGCCGGAGGAGTTCTGGGCGCGGCACTCGGCATCATCGGTGCGATCGTGTTGCCGCACCTGATCAACAATCCGATCGCCATATCACCGACGGCGATCGCGCTCGCGCTCGTCGTGGCCGTCGCGATCGGCGTGATCTTCGGCGTCTACCCGGCGAGCCGGGCCGCACGGCTGGCCCCCATCGACGCGCTTCGCAGTGAATGACATCGATCAAAGGAAGCTCATGACGACTCGAATCCCCAGCAGCGCCATCCGGCTTTTCGCCGGCGCGACGGCGGCTCTGGCCGTTGCCGGGACGTTGGTGGCGTGCAGTAGCGCTAAGACGAGCGGATCTGGCGCGGCGGCGACGAGCCACGCCGGCGCCAGCCAGCAGCGGGTCGAGCTCCGTCGTCCTCGTCGGGAGCGCGCGCCTGCCCGCGGTGTGCGGCCGGCGGCCCAAGGCACGATCGCCGCGCTGGCCGCTACCAGCATGGAGGTGCAGAGCCCACAGTCCGGTCAGGTCACCGTGACGTTCGGTCCGACAGACCGCGTTCACTCAAACCACGGCGGCCGCGAAGGCCTCTGTGGTCGTAGGAACATGCGTCGCCGCCATGGCTGCGCGCAGCCAGTCATCCGGATCAGCGGCGCCGAGCACCCCGGCCCCGTCCGCGAGCCCGCCAGCCCGGGTCACGAGCTTCACCGCCGCGACCGTAGCGATCACCCAGCCGGCCAACGGCACGTGTAACGGCGGCTTCGGCGGACCGAATGGTTCAGCAGCGCCCGAGCGGGCTGCCGTCCGGAGCCTTCCCGAGCGGCGGCGCCGTCCGGCGGATTCGGCCGCGGCGGCTTCGGCGACTCGGTGGCTTCGCGGCCCGAGCGACCGGCAAGGTGACCGCGGTTACCGCCTCGACGATGACCGTCGTCGGAGTCGACTCGAAGCGGCCTCGATCACCTACACCGTGTCCGTCGACCCCAGCACCATGTACACCGCCATCGGGAGTGGGACATCCGCATCGCTGGCCGTCGGAAAGTGCATCATCGCGTTCGGCTCGACAGATTCGACCGGAGCCGTCGCCGCCACCCGCATTGCCGTCAGCCCAGCATCGTCTTCTGGCTGCACGGTCGGCTTCGGCCGCGGGCGACCCGGCGGAGCATCGGGCCGCACGGGTGGGTGAGCAGGTGACCGGGCATCGCGGTAGCCGCAGGCGGATCCTCATCGGTTGGCGTTGCCGCGGTTGTCGCCGTGGCCGTTGGTGGTGGCGTCGCCATGGCAATGACGAGCTCCTCCGGACCGTCCTATCGGCTGGCTAGCGTCACCCGCGGGTCGGTGACCCAGACCGCTGACCTCGGTCGGCACCGTCTCATCCGTCGACCGGGCCACCGTCAGCTTCGCGGAGTCGGGCAAGGTGGCATCGGTTGCGGCGCAGCTCGGCCAGCATGTGGCTGCCGGACAAACCCTGGCGCAGCTCGACATGACCGCGCTGAACCAACAGACCCAAGCCGCGGAAGCCGACGTCGCCAGGGCGCAGCAGACACTTGCCGCGGACACCGCCGCACAGCTGGCCGGCACAACCAGTTCGTCGTCGGCACCATCAACGTCGTCATCAACATCGTCCAGCGGCGCGGGTTCGACAACGCACGTCACGCAAAGCGCAGCGACAACCGCGTTGACGGTGACACCGGCGATCCTGCTCCGCACGACACCAGCGCCGACCTCGTCGAGCAGCGCTGGATCGTCCGGCACCCACACCGGCTCGAACGCGGGTTCCGATGCTGGAACTGGTTCGGGCGCGGGTACGCACGGGACCGCAAGTGGCGGATCAGCTACGCGGGGTGGGTTCTGGGCCGAATGCCGGGATCGCCGCGGCGCAGGCCAAGGTTGCCCAGGCCCAGGGCGTCGTGCTCAACCAACAGCAGGCCATCGATTCGCAGCTGGCGACGGCATCCGCCGACATGAGCGCCGAGGTCAAGGCCTGCGCGGCGGTCAGCGCCTCGTCGCCCACGGCCGACCAATCCCCAGCGCCGACCGCCAAGTCAGGGGAACGGCCCCCGTCAGGTGCCCGATCCGCACCCGGGTCCACGTCGCCGTCGAGCGCTCCGACGAGCGCACCGGTCGCGCCATCAGGTGGCACGGCCGTGAGCGGCCTGGCGGCCTGCCAGAGCCTCATCTCGACTGTGCTGGCCGACCAACAACAGGTCGCCACGCAGGAAAACACTCAGCTCAGCAACGAGAAGACTCTCGACACCGCCCTGACCGCGCTACAGCACGCCATTCTCGTCTCGCCCAGCGGCGGTGCCAGCGGATCCGGTAGTGGCAGCGGCCGATCCGGTTCGACCGGGTCAGGTGGATCCGCCAACCACACCGGTTCGGGAGGTTCGGGTGGAACCGGCTCGGCCGCTCGCGGCGGATCCGCGACGTCAGGCTCGAAGAACGGCTCCGGCTCATCCGGCTCGAGGAACGGCTTTGGCTCGTCGAGTTCCGGAAGCGGGTCGGGCTCGTCCGGCTCGAGAAGCGGGTCGGGCTCGCGAAGCGGGTCGGGCTCCTCCAGCTCGACCGGTGGGTCAGGATTCAGCGGATCCGGCGCTGGATCCGGCCGGATCATCACCGCAGCTCAACTGGCGGCGGATCAGGCGCAGCTTGATGCCGCCAACGCGAACGTCGCCGTGGCGCAGCAGAACGCCGCGCAAGCAACCCTCACCAGCCCGATTTCCGGCACGGTGGCCCAAGTCGGGCTGACCGTCGGTTCGTCCGCGGGAAGTTCGGGAATCACGGTGATTGGTTCCGGCAACCGTGAGGTATCGACCACGGTCTCCTGACCGACATCGATCGAGTGAAGATCGGCGATTCCTGCAGCCGTAACCGTCGATGGGTTGACTACGCCGCTGTCCGGCAAGGTTTCGGCCATCGGGATCCTCAACACGACGACGGGATCGTCGACCAGCTATCCGGTTACCGTGCTGCTCGATCCAACGACGGCCAAGCTCTATGACGGACTCGGGGCATCTGTAGCGATCACGACGAGCTCAGTGTCGAACGTCCTTACGGTGCCTAGCTCCGCCGTGCACACCGTGGGACAGCTGCACGTCGTATCCGTGTTGAAGGGCGGAACGGAGTCGACGGTGCGAGTCAATATCGGCGCCATCGGTCCGGACCGTACGGAGATCACGTCGGGTCTCGTCGAGGGGCAGCGGGTCGTGCTCGCCAATCTCGACGAGCCGATGCCGACGAACTCGGCGAACGTCAATCCACGCCGCCTTGGCGTAGGCGGGACCGGAGGTCTTGGCGGCGCCGGCGGCATCGGTGGCGGCTGCGGGCTTCGGTGGCGGTGCTGGGCTTCGGCGGCGGTGCTGCTGGGTCTGGCGGCGGTGGCGGTGCTGTCACCCGCGGTGGTAGGTGAAATCCTCCGGTGATGATCTTGGACTTATCGTCGCCCCAGCGCTATACAGTCGAAGATCGCCGCTTCACAAAGAGAGACGTCACGAGGCTATCCCTGCGTCAGAATGCCGTTGATCCGTCGCGGCAGACGCCACGGATTGCCGGCCTGTGCCTCCGCCGGAAGCCGATTGTCGGGTACTGACTGGAAAGCGATCGGCCGTACGAAGCGGCGCAACGCCGCCGCTCCCACCGAGGTGGCCGTTGGGTTGGACGTTGCTGGCCAAGGACCGCCGTGCTGCTGAGCCCAGGTGAACGCCACGCCCGGTTGGCCAGTCGTTGACGATCACGCGGCCGACCGAACCGGATACCTGATCGATGATCTCGCCGGAGTCTGGGTCGTCCTCATCGTTCATGATCACACTCGCGGCGAGGGAGCCCGGCAGCTCGAGCAGCGCGGCTCGAAGATCAACAGCGTCGTCGTATTCGGCGACCAGGGCCACCGGTCCGAAACATTCCTCGAGAAGGCGGCTGCCGACCCGCAGGGAACGGATGGGTACCCGAAGGACGGTCGCGTTTACCGACCAGCCCGCCTCAGCGCCGGGCACAGACCGGACGACTTCGGCACCCGCGTCGATCAGCTCGGTAAGGCCACCGTTGAAGGCATTTGCTATCCCCTGCGTGAGCATCACTGGACGTGGCTGCGCGGCGACGAGGGCGTCACCGACGAGGTCGGCAGCACGACATCCACGCGGGGCGAAGAGCAGACCCGGCTTGGTGCAGAACTGCCCGGCGCCGAGAGTGAACGAGCCTACGAATCCTGCGGCGACCGTCGCCATGTCGCTGGCTGCGCCGCGGTGACGATGACTGGGTTGACCGTCGCCATCTCGGCATAGACAGGAATCACCGTCGAACGCTCGTTGGCCATTCGCCACAACGCCAGCCCACCGCTCTGCGAGCCGGTAAAGGCAATCGCGGCAATGACGTCAGCCTTCGCCAGGCTCACGCCCGCCTCATACCCAGCGACCATGGCGAACGTGCCCGCCGGCGCGCGCGGAGGAAGCGAGGGCCGCCATTGCGAGTTCGGCGAGCCGTTCACTGAGCAAGACATGCGCAGGATGTGCCTTGGCGATCACCGGGCATCCGGCGGCGATCGCCGAACCGGTGTCGTTGCCGAGCAGGCCAAATGCGAAGGGAAAGTTGCTCGCCCCGAACACCGCGACTGGGCCGATGGGCCGGTTGACCCGGACCAGCCGCGGCGTCGTGCCGGTCGCATCGTCAATGGTCACATCCAGGAAACTGCCCTCACCGGCGACGTCGGCGTAGAACCGCAGTTGACCCGCGGCCCGAGCCACCTCGGCCGTGAGGCGCTGCCCACCGAGCGCAGTTTCCCGGTCCGCGATCTCCACGAGTTCGCCGACGTGCCCTTCCAGGGCTTCGGACATGGCGTACAGCCACGCACCTCGTTCGGTCGGCGGCGAGGCGGCCAGCAGCGGTGCGGCGCTCCGCGCCTGGCTCGAGGATTCGCGCGCGCTCTCCTTCGGACGTCTCTGCGATCGTTCCGGCGACCGCCCCGGTCCGCGGCTCGAAGCTCGTGGTCCCGCTCATTGATCAACCTCCTCGGCACCCGGCATGCGCGCCCGGAAATGCCTCGTTTGCTCGCTTACTGGTCCACCATCCACTGCCTGCACAGACTGCTCCAGCACAAAGAGCTCATCGTGCCGGGACCGGTCCCCAACTCTGGCTGGTCCGGAGCCAGTGTCCTGCGCATCGCCAAACCGGTCGTCACGTGCATCTGCGGTAACCGGTCGGAGGAGTGCTTCCGCTGCGCTATCGACCGGTATTCGGTCTGGCGCCCGCGGTCTAGGGTTTGGGAAACCGCCCTGCATCCGTCGGAGGTACCGCTATGGCCGGCAAGCGCGAACTGCAGAACTTCATCGACGGAGCCTTCGTCGGGCGCGGGACGGCGCATCCACCGACATCATCAACCCGTCCACCGGGGAGGTGTTCGCGACCGCACCGCAGTCCGGGCCGGGCGATGTCGACGCCGCCTTCCAGGCGGCGGCACGCGCCTTCGACGGGGTGTGGCGGGACACGACGCCAAGCGAGCGGATGGGCTACCTGCTGAAGATGGCCGACGCCATCGAATCGAACGCCGAAGAGATGGTCGCGGTGGAGAGCGAGAACACCGGCAAGCCACGAGCGTTGACGATGAGCGAGGAGATCCCGCCCATGGTCGATCAGGTGCGTTTCTTCGCCGGCGCTGCGCGCATGCTCGAAGGCAAGTCGAGCGCGGGAGTACATGCGCGGCTTCTCCTCGCTGGATCCGGCGCGAGCCGATCGGCGTCATCGGATCGGTGACACCGTGGAACTACCCGATGATGATGGCCGTCTGGAAGTTCGCCCCGGCGCTGGCCGCCGGCAACACGATCGTGCTCAAACCCTCCGACACGACACCGGCCAGCACGGTAAAGATGGCCGAGCTATTCGCGGACATTCTCCCGCCTGGGGTGTTCAACATCGTCTGCGGCGACCGTGACACTGGCGCGACCCTTGTCTCGCATCCGATCCCAGGGCTGGTGTCGATCACCGGCAGTACCCGCGCAGGCATCGCCGTCGCCACGGCTGCCGCCGAGTCGGTCAAGCGAGTCCACCTCGAGTTGGGCGGCAAGGCACCGGTGATCGTCTTCGACGACGCCGACCTCGACGCGCCGCCGCGGAGGGTATCGCCGTTGCCGAGCTACTTCAACGCGGGCCAGGACTGCACCGCGGCGACCCGAGTGCTCGCCGGGCCTCGGGTCCACGATGACTTCGTGGCCGCCGCTCACCGAGCAGGCCCAGGCGCACCAAATGTCTCCCGCGACGAGGCGGACGACGACGCGCTGTACATCCTCCGATCAACAACGCGAACCAGTTGGCGCACGTCTCGGAGATGGTCGAACGCACGCCGGGATACGCCACGGTGCTGACGGGCGGTCAGCGGGCCGGCGACCGCGGCTACTTCTTCACTCCGACGGTGATCGACGGCCTGCACCAGGACGACGAGATGATCCAGACGTGAGATCTTCGGCCCGGTGATCACCGTCCAGCGGTACTCGGACGAGAACGAGGCGCTGCGGTGGGCGAACGGCGTCGATTATGCGCTTGGCCGCAAGCGTGTGGACCCGCGACCACAGGCGGGCCCTGCGGATGGCCCGCGGCCTCGACTTCGGTTGCGTGTGGATCAATTGCCACATCCCACTGGTGGCCGAGATGCCGCACGGCGGCTTCAAGCGCTCCGGCTACGGCAAGGATCTGTCGATGTACGGGTTCGAGGACTACACCCGCATCAAGCACGTCATGTCGCACATCGAGGATTAGTTCGATGAGTGATTCCGCGGGCGGGACGCGCCGATCGACCTGCGGGAACATCTCCGAGATCCGCACGTTCTTCCGGACCAACGAGACGCCGATTCTCTTCGTGGGTCCCACGGCGTTCAACCTGCTGGGCCTCGACCGGTGGGTGCGCAACTTCTCCTATATCGCTTACTACGACTCGTGGGAGGTGCGCATCCACGCGTGTTCGTCCCTCAGGAGCAAGCACGCACGTCGAGTTCAGAGCAGCAGAGGAGATCAACAACTATCTGCTGCGTATGACCGGAGGTACGGGATTTCATTGCCCGCACGCGGGAGATTCGCCCAAGGTCGCGATGGTGTTCTTCGACGAGGAGACGGAGCAGATCTGCTGCCGATCTGGGCTACGACCTGATCCTGCCGGCGTACGAGCTGCGGCAGCGGCTCGACTCCAAGATCACCACGACCAAGCTGGGCAACGAGGCCGGCGCGCCGAGCGGTGCCCGAGACGTCCTCGGAACCGCCGACAGCTACGACGACGCTCGTGCGCCTTGCCGCAAGCCGGGATCTCGGAACCGACCTGGTCGATCAGACGCCGTACGGCGATTCGGGCAAGACGACGTTCTTCGTCAAGTCCCGCAGCCGGACTGGGACGCCCACGCCGACGACATCGTCGGCGAGGATCTCAAGGTGATGAAGCGGATCAACAACAAGGCCGCTGCGGTAGAGGCCGTGATCACCAGGCACGGCACCATCGTCGGCCCGTTCATGACCGACCTCACCGGCTATCCAGAGCTCACGCCGTACCAGGGCGGCTGGTGCGGCAACGACCTGTTCCCGGACGCGCTATCCGACGCCCACCGCTCGCGCGGCATCGAACTCGATGCGCCGCCTCGGCGATCGACTTGGCGCAGGAGGGCTACAGAGGATTCTTCGAGGTGGACGTGCTGGTGGATCTCGACACGGACGAGATCTACCTCGGCGAGCTCAACCCGCGGATCTCTGGCGCCAGCTCGATCACGAACGTTACTGCTGGTGCCTACGCCGACCTCCCGCTGTTTCTGTTTCACGTGCTGGAGTACATGGATGTCGATTACGACATCGACATCGACGAGATCAACGAACGGTGGCGGGAGCTCGCCGCAGTCGATGTGTGGAGCCAGCTGGTGATGAAGGAGCCGCAGTCGCGAGTCGAGCGACATCGTCGCCGCGCCCCGGACCGGGCAGTGGCAGCTGCATGACGGACGGCACGCTCAGCTTCCACCGTGCGGCGCTGGACTGGCACCAACTACAGGACGAGACGGAATGTTTCTTTCTCCGGGTCTACGGGCCCGGCGACTATCGCTTCAAGGGCGCCGACCTCGGCATCCTCATCACCAAGGGTCGGCTGCAGACCGACGAGCCAGAAGAGCTCACTGAGCGGGCCCGTGAGGTTCATCGAAGGCATTCGGTCGCACTACGCCGGAACGCCGGCGGGGCGGAGGTCCATCCACCACCGGTGAGCTACCTGACGTCGTCGTCCTTACTGAGGAGCGGTATCGCAGCGACACTAACCGATGCCACCGGTCACGTGGTGCTCCTGCTGACGAGGCAGCAGGCGGGCTGGGAGGCCACGTCGAGCGCGGGGTTGCGGTCGAAGAAGCCCGAACGGCTTGAGCCAGAACGACACCGTGTCGACCGGCATGATCGGCCAGTCCTCCCACCCGCGTGATGTGGTGGATCCCGAAGACGTACCACAGCACCACATCAGTGTTCTCGATCGGCCGGTTCGCTGCCGTCCATCGTGGCAGCCCGCTGTCCGTCCGATTCTGGTTGACAAACTCGCCGCACGGCCACCGCTCGTCCCGGTCGAAGAGAGTTACCCACAGCGTGTGACCGATGACCTGCGCCACCTGGAAGATCGGCGAACCTTCGTCCATCAAGGCGGGGATCGCACCGGTCGGCACCAGCTTGTATGCCACCGGTGTCCCGACGGCGTTCCGACGGTTCGGGTTCTCTACCTTCCAGGTGCGCTGGCTGGCCCACGAGTAGTCCTGCTTGCCCTCGACTTCGGTGCGCAGTGGCACGTTCCGTTGCACCATAGCCAGACCCGTGCGGGTTGTCCGGACCGGTCGGGAGTTGTTCCGACTCGGACATGATCACGGTGTTGTTCTCGCCGTCCACGTCCATGTCGAGGCCGGGCGACGATGAAGTGCTGGTGGAACGGGGCGTACGTCCGCTGGTCGATCAGCGTGCCGTACGGCGGAGGCTCCTCCCGTCGGCGAAGTGCGTCGCGACCATGATCCCGCTGGCCCGCACCTCGCACTCGATACTGCCGTCCTGGTAGAAGCGCCAGTAGACGAGGTACTCGTAGTTCGCGACCGTGAGGTGCGCTGACACGACGAGGCGACGAGCCCGGCGGACCTCGGCCCGCTCACGCTGGCACATCGATGTGCTTCCAGAGGACCGCGTTGTCCTCCTCGTGGATACAGATCGCATTGTGAATCGTGTAGGGCTCGCCATGCGTGTCGTGCAGCACGGCATCGATGTAAACGATCTCGCCAGCACAGTCGCAACCGAGCTCCAGCGACGTCGTCATGAAGCCAAGGCCCCACTCGCCGACGTCGTACGCCGTGCGCCGGTAGTGATCGACGCTGGGGTCTCGATAAGGGAACGACCATCTCGGCGAACGAGAGCCGATGGGCGATCGGGCGCACCCGTCCGCCGTCCTCGTAGCTGACACAGTGGATGGTGGGGCCCTCGCGGTAGTTGAAGCCAAGCCGCATCGACCACTTCTGCCAACGCAGAAGGTAGCCGTCGAGGGTGAAGGACACTCCTTCCGGTTGCACTATCTCGAGCGGTTTGAGGTCAGCGCGCACTGTTGCCCGGGAACGAGATGCGGTATGTACTCGCCCGTCACCGGCGGTGCGTCCACGACGAAGAGTCCTCTACCTCGAGCAGTTCCATGCTGTTGAGATCCACCACGAAATGCAGTCCATTGACCGGGTGCGCATACGGATTGCCCTCCGCCGTCTCCCGATGCCGTGCGTCGAATTACCCGATCCAGCGCCCCCGGTACCTCTCTGGTATCAGCGCGCCGCGATATCCCCAGGTGTCGAGGAACGTCAGCGACATATCGGTGATCCCGACGGGTCAGCGCCTCGATCACGCATAGGTCTTCCCGCAACGCGTGGTCGGAAACTTCGTGCCACTCGTCGACGGTGAGGTTCCGGCTCGCTCCGCCGGACTGATGCTCCCAGCTGAGTACGCGATCTTCGGTCAATGACACGACCGCGCTGTGAACAGCTTGGCCATCATCTCGGTTCCAGCAGAGCGACAAGTGCTTTCCCGGATGATCAGCGGTGTCCGGCACCGAACTCGCGTACTGCCTGCCTGGACGGCTCCACGCAACTCGATCGACCGCAAGGCGCCAACGGTCACCGACGCGCCTGGTCGCGCCGCCAGGATGGCCGCCGCTTGGCAGAATTACTTCGCGCCGATAGCGGATCCAGGGTGCGCACTCATGGCAGTTCGTGACCATTCTCGGAGACCCAACCCCGCTCACCCTCAGACCAGATCACAGGTGCAGATCGATCAGTCGCTTTATCTCGCCCCGAGCATGCTCCTCGGCCCGGCTCCAAGCCGCATTCTGGTGGCGACGCCGGACCGCGGCGGCTTAAATCAGCCAGGCTGAGTCCTCGTGCCGCCGCCGGCGGTGCGCTCAGTTCAGCTCCGGCGTAAGAGTGCAGGCCGGAGATGACGATGTTGACCACGAAGAAGTTGAACGTCATCGCGCTGAAGCTGGCAGCAGGTTGATCCGCGCCGACCGACCCTTCCCAGCCGGCAGTCGCCCGGGCGTGCAGGTAGGCGGCGTAGATGCCTAGCAATGAATGCCCGGTCCCACCATGGGATCCCAGCCCCAGTAGCGCTCTATGCTGCCTCGGCCCAGATGCGCGCGCGGCGATGACGACCCAGAATGTGTCATATCGGAAGGCGAAGGCGACCGTGGCGGTGGCAACCTTGTCCAGGGTCGCCGGCTCCGGCATGAAACACGCCCGCCGAGAGAAATCGGAAATCGTACGCGGACGATTGTTGCCTGCATTGACCCGCTACTGTCAGTATGCGCTGCCGCATCAAGAACAGGCCTGGTGATTGACCGCGCTGGTCGCGAGAATCCCTTCCGCGCTCGCCGCGGCGGACACGTGGATCGCCAACCAGTTGGGACTGCAAGGCGGGAACGAGAGGAGACGCCGCTGGCGCTACAGCACCGTGCCAGCCCAGGAACATGACCAGGATGACCGGGAGCATGGCGAACAGACCGAGATAGCGGATCTGCGGCGCCCGGGCGAGCGGAAGACCAGAAGGCCAGGACGGCGATCAAGCCGACTACGGACGCAGAGCTCGTACATGTTGCCCCACGGCGCGCGATCGACGGCTCCGCGCCACGGACAGCGATCGACGAGGCGCTGGACGACCGCCGCCGATGATGGTCAAGCCGACGGCGATCCGACCATCCGGTCGCCCACCGCAGGGCTGCCGCCTGGAGCGACTCGGATTAAGATCGGCTTCCGTCAGCCCGTCACCGGACGGCCGAATCCATGCGGCGGGATTCCCCAGCGCCTGCCCCGACCAGGACCTATCGCCGGTGTCGCGCGAGATCGTCGCGCGTCAATCCGCGCCGCCCAAACGCGTATTCGGCCGCGTAGCTGATCGATCGCCAGGCGTGTAGAGGGCGATTGCTGTGGTGAACAGGTGTCGGACCAGAGTGTGCCATGCCACTGTTGACCGCCACCGTCATTCCCTTCCGGCACCGACGAGTTCGGGCTCGGGCCGGGCTGTAGCCGCGGCTCGGCGCTCCATGACGGCGTGAACTCAGCTCGAGAAGTGCCCGAATCGCTGCGGGCGAGCTCGCCACGGACACCGCCGGTAGCGCGAGGACGGATCGCTGGACACGCACCGGGGTGATCCGCAGCCAGAGTCGGCGACGCCGGATCGGCGAGCGAGCCGATCAGCCCCAGCACCCATCGCCACGCCGGCGACAGGAGGTCGAGTCCTGGCTGGGATCATTGCGAGACCTGCATGCTCCGCCCATGGAACCCAGCCGTCGAACGTGACCGTAACGCCGTTGGCAGCCCGGACGGTTTGACCGATCTGAAGATTCGCCTGACCCGGTGCGGGACCAATTTGGTTATTCGTAGTCGAGCAGTACACCGGCGGCACGGCGGTGGCATTGATCGTGCCCTGATAGATGAAGATGCCGAGGATCGGGTTGCTCACATCCGGCGATACCGAGGTGATCCACGCACCGCCCGCGGTGTCCGCCGGGGTGGGCGCGAAGAAGCCTTCAATGCCGATGTCGGCGTTGGCGCCCTGCTTCCGTACTCCGCCTGAACGCGCCTTCGGAGAGCAGCGTGGATTGGATCTCGCGGGAGGAACGGCGGACGTCCTCGCGGGTCGTGCCATCAGGCATCCGGACCGGGTGATCTTACTGGGGCGAAGCCGTGCCCGATCAGATAAACGCGATCGCCCTCGATGCGCAGCGGATGGGTTCACGCCGTGATCGTCGCGGCGGGTCGGCGTGCTGGCCATCTTGTCGCCGGCTGACCATCTACGCAATGAACTTCGATGGCTCGCCGGTCGACACGGGTACGTCGCGTTGAACTGGGTCGGTTGCACGCAGAACGGTGCCGGGCTAATCGTTCCCGATCCTGCGCCAGCCGGCAGGCGCGACGAGTCGGGCACCACGCCGTTGCAGAAGCACGGCCCCTTCGTTCACTACACGATAGTTGTATTGATAGCTGAACAACCAGGCCGATCGCGATGAGTACAAGAGCCGCGAGTAGCTGCGATGTGGAAGATCAGATTTCCGGTTTCCCGGCTGTCGGCCCTTCTCGGGCGACAGGGTTCAGTACGCCGCCGCCCTCATCTCTACGGATTACCCGCCACCAGGCGGCCACCGCCCGGGACGCCACCGATGCATCCTCGACGGAGGCGGTGGTCTCGAAGCGGCCCGACTCAGGAAGCCGATCGAGGTGTTTCGGAGGCCGGCAGTGAGCTTGGCGCGAGATCGCCTTGGCGTGCAGGCGGATCCTCGGCACGCCGGGCAGCCAACCAGCGACTACGAACAACAGCAGGTAGATCGCCGCGAACCACGCCGAGCCGAACGCGTCGGACATGCCGCAAGCCGGTCAGGGAAGTCGCCACCCAAGCGCCGTGCTCGGCGAGATAAGCATCCGTCTGGACGGATTCAGTGGGCGTTGCCCGGGAGTAGCGATCCGGGAACGGCGGCAACAGCAAGCAGAAACAGCAGCACCAGCGCGGTGCGCATGCTGATAAGCCGGCGCCACCCGCGGCGCAGGGCTGCACTGGCCACTGTCACGGTGCACCTGCTTCGCGGTCCCAGCGAAAACGGCCGGTCTGGGCTGGTGGTTTCCAGTTGCTCGTTGATTCGGGGTCCCCGCGCAACGCGAGGCGGTCTGTGCGAAAGCGGTTTCGTGGAGTGGTCACGGTCGGACCCGACGCCGGTATTGCCGACTACGTCGCGCAGCGAATTCATCCAGTAGTCCCAGGCGCCGCTGACGGGTAGCACGCCAGTGAGAGGATAGAGCGCGCCACCGAGTTTGGCTGATCGGCTGTCGATGCCGCCGCACGAAACCGAGGCGCACCTGACACGCACCCAACCCCAGGACGAACTCCAGCACGAAGGGGATGCCGGCACCGAGACAGTAGAACGGTCGCGGGAACGCCCTGCGCGCGGTGCCCTGCTGATAAGCGAGGGCGAACTTACTGCGGACAACGTTGGGGTCAGGCGCAGGCCCCCACGCCGAGCCGCGCCGGCATGGAGCCGCCGACGACTCGACGGCCCCGGGGCTGGGAGCCGGTGAATGCAGGCTTCCGCTGCAGAAGGAGAATCGGCCCGGAAACGGCCGGACCCACTCATGATCGTGACGACGCCAAGATCCGCTCGATGAGCACGGTGTGTGGACCCGGATGGCCTCCCCGAGGCTGCCGAACAACGACCCTCACGCACACGAAGATGACCGTGAAACCGATGAGCGGAACAGCACCGCGCCACCGACCATGCGCCGTTGCCGATGCCGCTCGTCCGTCCCGCTAAGTCCGCGACGTGAGGAGGAAGTAGCCAGGCGACCTGAGCGGCAGCGCATCAGATGGTGAGGAAGGGACCGGACTGCAGACCGACGAGCGCGGATACTCCGGCGAGCGGCGAGCAGCGGCCCCGTCGGTAGCCGATGCCCGGACAATCCCTCGCTGGCGATGTTGGTCGCGTTCCGCGGGTTAATCCGGTGATCACCGGACGCAAGTCAGCCGGTTGCAGCGCCACCGAGGTAGACGGCGGCGATGCGTTGCTGCTTATCGACGATCACAGTGGACAGCAAGCTGACCGATGGCACCTTGCCGAGCTGCAGGTGCAGTCCGCGCCCTGTCGTCCCACACGATGGGTTAGCTGATGTCATTCGCCCTGGACGAATGATCGGCCGCCACTCCGGGTTCCTTGGCGTCGATGCCGAGCGAACTGGATGCCCTGGGTCTTGACCGCGGCGATGGGGAGATCGAACTGCGGCATCTCGGTCTGGCGCGGAACACCAGGACGCCAGAAGTTGATCGAGCAACGACCTTGCGCTGTGAGTCGGACCAGCCGGAAATTACCGCCAAGATCGGTGCAACGATCCGGCTAACCGTTCCCACGACGCCTTGTCGATCCACAGCCGCGATCGGCGTGGCCCTTCCGACGTGTAGCGCCGACGAAACGATATCTGGCCGCCCGCCTGCTGGTCGACGGCGTCCTTGCTGCAGCGAGCGTGCGGATGGTCGGTCCAGCCGGCGGCGATCGCTCCGGACACAAAGCGGCGAAACCGGTCGCGGGCACAGCGGCGGCGCTGCTCAGTCGGCGTCCTCATATTAGCCCATCGATGTGCGCTACGAACCTGAGTGGCATTGCCCAGGTCCGACGAATCAACCGGTACGGGGGCGTCACGCTCCGGCGACGGATTCGGCCGGTGTCGGCCGCCCGCAGATCGGCGTATCGACCGCGTACCGCGACATCGCCCGGAGAACGTCAGCGGGTTGGATCGAGCTAGCCAGCGCCGGGGATCGTCGCCAGAGTGATCCTCCACACGTAACGGCGGGCCGCGACGAGTCGGCAGCTGGTGGCTGACGCGAGACGGCCTCCGGCGGTTGTCGCGCTGCCAGAGTCACGAGCCGCCCGAGCGGCGGCCAAGCACTCGGATGGCCTATGTCGATGTGGCTCGCCAGGACGGCCGAAGCGGATTCACGAAGTGCCGCCAGTTACGCGGATCCGCGCAGCAATGCCTTGCCGCCCGCCACCTGGCGACCCTGCGGTTTGTTCTCAGCCTCGATCGAGGCGGACGTCGGGTGCGTGGATGCGACGAACAGCTCACCCACCGGGCGGGCGGTCTGCACGGCCCGTTCGAGCGGCGACGACACAGAGATATCCGATGTCACGGGTCGCCAGATACTCGCAGCCGCCTTCGCTTGCTCCACTCGCCCCGTGGCGACAACGGGAAAACCATCCAGCCGCCCGTACAAGATGTGGTCAGGGTTCACACCTCGCCGTGTCGGAGCAGGTGGACGACTCTCATCGGCTGCCTTTCGCGGATCCGCTCAGTCATGCGGCGCGGTCCGGCCTCGGACTGCCGCCTTGGCCGCCGCCGGAAGCGCGGTGGCGATGCGCTCGATCGCCGCGTCGTCATGTGCCGCGGACAAGAACCATGCTTCGAATGCGCTGGGCGGCGATGGTGACACGCCCGCGTCCAGCATGGTGTGAAAGAACGGCGGATACCGAAACACCTCCTGCCGCCTGAGCTTGGGCGAAGTTCGTGACCGGCGACTCGGTACGAAGAACACCGAGAACAGGTTGCCCGCGTACTGGACCTGATGGACCACGCCAGCCGCGGACAGCGCATCCTCGACGAGCCGGCCGACGACCGCGACGTTGGCATCCAACACGTTCGTACACGTCCGAGGTGCAATTGCGCAGTGTCGCGAGGCCGTGCGGCCACGGCAATGGGATTTCCGGACAGCGTCCCCGCCTGGTACACCGGGCCGGCCGGGGCCAGATAGGCCATGATCGTCGGCCCGGCCGCCGAACGCCGCCGCGGGCAGTCCGCCGCTCATCACCTTGCCGAAGGTGAACAGGTCGGCATCGACCGGATCGGAGTCCAGTACGCCAGCCGGCTGGGCTCACCGGAATCCGGTCATCACCTCGTCCATAGATGAGCAGCGCACCGTGCCGCGCGGTGATCTCTGCGCAGCGCCAGCGTTGAACCCGGTCGACGGCGGGACTGCGCCCCATGTTGCCGGCGGCCGCCTCGGTGATGACGCAGGCGATGTCCGTGCCGTGCGCGGTCGAACGCCGCCTCGACGGCGCGCAGGTCGTTGTACGGCAGCACGATCGTCTCCGCCGTCTGCGGCGCCGGGTGACACCTGGCGTAATCCGGCAGGCGCGAAGGTGGCAACGCCGGATCCAGCCGCGACGAGCAGCGCATCGACGTGGCCGTGATAGCACCCACGCGAACTTCACGAGCTCGACTTCGCCCGGTGACTCCTGCGCGCGAGCGCGGATGCGCACTCATCGTGGCCTCGGTTCCCGAGTTGACCAAGCGGACCTGCTCGACCGGGCTCACCCGGATTGATCAATTCAACGGCCAGCTCCACCTCGCCCTGGGTCGGCGTGCCGAACGACAGCCGCGCGCGCCGGCTGCGGCCGTGACACGGCCTCCACGACCGCAGGGTGGGCGTGCCCGAGGATCATCGGTCCCCACGACGCGACGCAGTCGACGTACTCCAGCCCGTCCGCGTCGGTCAGGTACGGACCATGCCCGCTGACCATGAACCGCGGTGTGCCGCCGACCACTCGGAACGCGCGCACCGGCGAGTTCACCCCACCGGGGATCACTCGCTGAGCGCGCTCGAACAGCTCCTGCGATACCGATACTTCCGTCACCCGTCCAGTCTTTCAGCCACTCTGCGACCGCTGCCGTCCAGCCTTCCTCGCCGAATTGCCCATCCGGTGCATTGACATACCGACCAGTCGGTTTGTAGTCGCCGCCATGACCGCCGCGGCCGCCGACCGAGGAACGCGCTCCCGGCGGGCCATCCTGACCGCCGCGACGCCGATCTTCGAGCGCGACGGGTATGCCGCGGCCACCTCGCTGGACCAGATCATCGCGGCGTCCGGGCTGACCAAGGGCGGCTTCTACCATTTCGCGTCAAGCAGGAATTGGCGCTGGCTGTGCTCGCCGACCACAACACGCAATGGACCGAGCAGGTGCGCCTAGAAGCCGAGCGTCATCCGCTGCCGTGGACCGGCTTTTCGCAACGCACGCATCATCGCCCGGCTGGCAGAGGCCGGCGGTGGACCAGTCGCGCTGCGCCGTCTCACCGAGGAGCTTGCCCGCGATCCAGCCTTGCGCGATGAGGTATGCGGCTCGATTCGCTATGGGGTGGAGGCGACGGCCGCGCAATTCGCGCAGGCAGCAAGCAGAGGGCACGATCCGCGCCGACCTCGATCCGGTCAGTTGGCCGAGACCGCGGTCGGCGGATTCATCGATGCCCAGGCGCTCACCGAGCAGCTGGGTGACCAGCGACCGGGTCGAGCGCGTCGAAGGCTCTGGTGCGCTTCGTTTCGCACCGCGCTGAGATCCAGCCTGGCCGGGTCACCGTCGTTGAGATCGAGGAGGAAGATCTCTGGCGTGCCGTACCGACCCGCGATAGTCGTGGGCGGCTGGCTGGCTCTGGGGCGCAGCGCCACGGGATTCGCTGCTCGCCCGTCAAGGCACGCGCGTGCTCGTCGACGGGCGCACTTTCCGAAAGCGACACGCTGTCCAGCTTCATCAGCTGCGTTTCGCCGGAGTGGCCCGGCTGCGCCGCTGCGGGTGTTAGCGCGCTCGACCTGGACCGCGACGAGGCACGCCGCCGGTCCGCGACGTCCGGATTCTGAATGTCAATGGCGTTGTCGTTGCGCGGGTCGATATCCGGACGTAGCCGGTGCTGGGGCCCGCAGGCCGGCCCGCGCCGAGAGGTGCTCGACACGTTGCTGGTCCAGGCGGCGCGGGAGGCCGGGGCCGAGGTTCAGGGAGGACACCATCGTCGGACCCGAGCTGTTGGTGATGTCAGGCGCAGCCGGGTTCGAGGAATCCACGCTCCGCCGCATGGGAATCCTCTGACCGCAACTGACGACACGGCCGCGTGCTGATCGTAGGCGCCGTGAGCGGCAAGCATTCGATGGTGGCTCGCGGCTCGTTGGCGCATACTACGGCACGACGCCCGGCCCGGACGGCACGGTCGCTCGGTTTCTATTGCTACTGGCAGGACGTCGAGATCCTGGCCGGCGAGCTGCAGCAGCCGCGGCCGGCGGGTCGCCGGTGCCCGGCCCACGGATCGGGAATAGGTCGTGACCTCCATGGTCGGCTGGCCGCGCGAGCCAGAGTTCGACGCCTTCCGAGCTGACCCGACCTGGTCACGTGCTACGGACGCTCGACGCGTTGTGGCACGCTCGGAGCCCGAGTCCGGGCCGGCCGCCGGGTTCGGGCCGCGTGCGCGCGTCCGACCTCGCCCCAACAAGATCCCGGCTCGAGCGGTCACTCGTGGGCTGGGCTCTGCCGGCGACGCTGGGCTCGTGGAAGTGGACTCCATGCACCGGTCGGGCATGGGGCCCGCCACTGCGCGACGCGGTCTCTTTGTCGGTTCGCGATCATCACCGGGCTTGGCAGCGGACGGCTCGACCGCTCGCTAGCCCGTTACTACTGCTTTCCCGCAGCGGGGTACGCGGGAGACGACGGCGATGTTCGAGCTTCACCGTGCGACTGTAGCCTTCCTTCCTGCCGCCCACGCCCGGCGGAGCGCGCCTGTGTTCGCGCCGCGATCGCGGAGCGGCCAGAGGAAACTCAGTCAGCGTTACGCTTGGCGCGCTCTGCAGGTTCTGGTGCTGCCCATCACGATCGCTGTTCTCGCCGCGACGGCTCATGTCGCTGACACGGTGCGTGGGAAGCTTCGCGGCACTCGCGCGCAGCCAGCCTACGACTCGGTGACCTCGCGCCCGGCCAGCTCCCGATGTGGCGGAGCTCCCAGATCGCGTCGCATGCGCCGCGCGCCGGCCGACGCGGTCCAGGCCGAGGTCGCGTTCCCAGTCACGCAGCTCGGCCGGAGGCCCGGGTGGGGTTCATCGATCTCACGGAAGCCGCCAGGGCGGCGTAGAACGGCGCGTTCCACGGACGTCTGCGAACCGTGATCAGCGCTATGGCGCCGGCCCGAGGCCGCTGATCGGCCGCCCACCGGCAGGCGGCCTCGACGAGCTCGCCGCCCAATCCCCATCCGGGTGTCCTCGGCAGGACGCTCAGGCTGCTCGAGGTGGGCCAGCCCATCAACAACGTCGACTCGGGCGAAGCCTACGGCCGGCCGGCCCGCGACGAGAACGACCGCGGCCGCGCGCAACGATCGGGATTGTTCTGCTGGCCGGCAGCTGCGCCACAACGTCAACGGAGAACACTTCGTCGGCCCGCGTTCGATCTCGGCGATCTGTTCGAGATCGTCGTCCCTCAGCAACTCTGACTCAGACCGGGCGACGCTGCCCGCTGTGCCGCCCCACCCGTTCACGGTAGCTCGGCATCGTTTAGGCCCGCGCAGGCTCCTGGCTTCAGCGCAGAATCGCGGCGGCTCTCGACCGCCCAGTACGTCAAGATCATCGATGCACCGGCGCGACGGATCGCGGTCAGTGTCTCGATCATCACACGGTCCCGATCGAGCCAGCCGCCTCGCGGCCGCAGCCTCGACCATCGCGCGAACTCCACCAGCCGACCTGATAGGCGGCGCACCGGCACCGGCGATGCGTCCGCGACGCGCGCAGGATATCCAGGCATACGGGAGTGCCGGGCTTCACCATGACGATGTCCGCGCCTTCGGACACATCAGAGCGCCGTTTCCGCCAGAGCCCTGGGTGACACTGCGGGCGGGATCCTCCCTGATACGTCTCTGCGATCGCCCCGTAGCGACGAGTCGACGGCTTCCCCGGAAACGGACTCAGAAGCCGGACGGCGTACCGGGCCGAGCAGGGGCGAGAATGCCGACGTCGGCCGCGGCCACGCCGATCCAATGCCGCGCGGACCGCGCCGACCCGGGCCGTCCATCATGCCGCTGCGTGCCGACGGGAGATGCGCTCCCGGCCTCCGGCCTAGCGCCACACCCATATGGCGCGCAATAGTCGATCGAAAGCGTGGCGTCGTTGTCCACGCGGCCCTCGTCGTCGAGCACCCCGCAGCGTCCATGATCGGCGAACTCATCCAGGCACAGGTCCGACATGAGCACCGTCGAGTCCGCGAATTCGCCAGGCGCAGCCGATCGGAGCGGCGAGATTGAGCACGGCCGTCGGGCGCGTCGGCACCTCCGCCGCGCGGCATCCTTCCGGCGCGGGCACGCCAAATGGCAGGCATCAGGCCGCCCACACCCGCTTCTGATCTGCCTTGGTGCGCAGCCTGGGGTCAGTAAGAGTCCAACGTGGGAACGGGACCACGCCCGGCATCGATCGGATGGGCCGTGCGGCTCGGCCACGCGCCTCCCGGACGGAACATCGGTGCAGGATCAGCTCGGACGTGGGCCACGGCGACACTCGCGGTCAACCGCCGTAGGGCCGGCGTGGCTCCGCAGCCGCCGTGGCCGCGATGACCGGAAAACCCGCAGTGACAGGCAGCTGCGCCCGCGGCCTTCAGCCTCGCAACGTGGCGCGGCGCGGAGGGCCGCGGCGCCTTCTTCTGTCGCGGTGGCCGCCTTCCCGCGCGTTGCTCCACGACCCGAAAGCGGCCGCGTACTCGGCCAGCGCGCCATCCAGCGCGGTGACGGTCGCGCGTCGGCGGCCCGCCCTGATCGTTCACGCGCAGACCGAACTCCCGCGCGGTCAAAGCCGCGGTCTGCAGGTCCGATCAATACCCGCCACCACGGTCTTGGCGTGGCGGCTTGCCTGGCGATCCCAACCAGATTGCGCACGGTCGAGGAGGACGCGGAAGCACACGCGCGTTGGAGCCGCCGCGCGCGCTGATGGCATCACCGTGTCGCGATCTCTGGCGCCGGCGGTGGCGCGGCGCACCAAAGGCGATAGGCGGTCAGGATCGCCGATCTCCCAGCCGCGCCGGCGTAGGCCCGCGGCGAGGGTCTCGGTGGCGATGTCCGCCCCGCGGCAGGAGCACTCGAGATCGATGCGGGGCCGAGGTACTCGTCGTGCGGCGAGAACTCCTGCGAGCAGACCCTCGGACTGACTGCTCACCGGCCGGGCACCAGCTCCGGCTGCCGATGCCGAACGGCGCGCACCGCGTCGGCGGTGGCCTCGCCGATGCAGGCGATCTTGACGCCGCCGAAGCGGCGCGCGTCCAGGCCGTGCTCGGCGAACTTCTCCCACACGCTCGTACCGCGTTGACCGAGGTGAAGACCGTCCACGCGTACCGGCCGTCGACCAGGCCCTTGATCGCCCGCTCCATCTGGGCCGGGGTGCGCGGCGGCTCTGACCGCGATGGTCGGCACCCTCGCACGGGTATCGCACCGTACGGCCCGCAGCCGCTCGCTCATCGCGTCGGCTGCTCCTTGGTCCGCGGGTACGAGCACCTTCCACCCGTTACAGCGGGCGGTTCTCCCACCAGCCGAGTTTCTCCTGTTGCGCCGCGGCCCGGCCGATTGCGCGACGACGACGGTGCCACCATGCCGGCCACTGCGAGCTCCAGCTCGCCCGCCGTGGCCGTAGTTGCGCTGGCCGGTACCTGTCCCGTCGCTGGTCAGGGTGACCGCGTCGGGCTTGAGCCCGCAGGACACGAGCTGGGTGCCGACGTAGACCTTGGTCCGCCGGCACGGTCAGCAGCAGGTTCCCGCTGACCAATGAATAAGGCTCAGCTCGGTCGCCTCCATTTGTCGCAGGTCGGCCTTCGGTGTGCACCGAACCTGACCAACCCCGCGGTGGCACGTGCCGGCTGCTATCGACAGACCCCGGCACGATGGCTTCATGGCGACTTCTGACGCGCGACGGTTGAGCCTCCGAACCGCATGGTCATCGACGAATACATCACCTGCCACCAAACGCACGACAAGCGGCACCGGCAAGCGGGCCTCGGTCAGCATTGCCTTTGGCCGTGTCGGCCGGCGTGGCTCCGGTTCGCGAATCTCGGCTGGGACGAGAGCGCGGATTCGGTATCGGACACGGTCGGGTCGGCGTAGACGATCTCGGCGCGTTGCAGCGCGTCGACGGCATGGTCAGTAGGCCTGGGTCCCCGGGCCCGGTACCGACAAACGTGACTCGGCTGGCGATCTTGCGCGCGTACTCGCCCGCCACGAACCCCATCATCTTGTCTGCTCCCCGAAGCGATCAGGTCGGCGGCCAGCCGCCCGCCCACCCCGCGGGATCGGTTACCACCCGGTGAGCGTCCGCCGCACAGCACGCTACCGTCCGCGGCGGTTACCACTGCCGTCAACGTGAGCTCCGCCGGATTGGCGCGGATTTCCGCCAGCGCCCCGATCGCGCGCTCGGAGCAACCGGCCCCCGAGCTTCGCCAGCAGAGCGCGTTCGGCGGTTATGCGCACGCCCGCGCCCTGGCGTCGTCGAATGCCGCGAGCACTGCGCGCGCGGCCAGTGGCTCGTCCAATGGCATTCGACGGCCAGCGCCCTCTTGTGCTGGGGCCGGGACGAAGCGCGTTGGGTCGAGGATCTCGGCGGATCGCGTCGAAGCGCCCCAGCCGACGGAGTCCGGGCACCGCCCGGCACCACCGCATCGAGCGCCCTCGACGCGTAAGATTGAGTACTGACCGCGCTGCCACGAACGGGCACGACGGGAAAGGTCCGCCGAGCGCACGCAGCTGGGTGCCCGTCGGGGCGACCCCGTGCCCCCAGGGGACCCCCTGGCAGCTCCGCCAGCGTCAGCTTGTCTCGGGCGACCACAGTATCTGCGATCAATCCCCGCGAATCTCTGGTACGGCGCTCGATAATGATGCCCCCGGCCGGTACCACCGGCAGGTCCTGGCCGAATGCACGGCTAGGTCGATATCGCCTGCGAGCAACGCCGCCTCACGCAGCGCGGAGACGAACACCCGTTCCACCGATGACGTCGATCGGTGGTCGTCCGATCCGCCCGCCGTAACGATCGGGACCATCTGACCGGCGTGCCCAATCCCGCGATGACGAGGCCGTGGTCGCGAAGCGAGAGCGGAGCGCCTGGTGCCGACGCGTAGTACTCGAGTGGCCGTCATTGGGGGCGCTCCGGGGACGTTCGACGGCGGCGACGGACTCCGGTGCGGCCGGGTCCAGATCGTGGAAGAGTTCACGCAGGGCCGCGGCGTACTTGTCACCGTCCGGTGTGTGGTGGCTACTCCTGACCCGAACCGTGGGCGCGTGCAGCACCTTTTTTTCCACCGCCCGACGCACGGCCCCGCCACCTCTGCCCGCGTTGTCGGGTCGAGCGTGACGGCAACGCGCCGTCCAGTCGAAGCAGCTCGGCGTCGACTACCTGGTTGGCCTTCGATCGCAGCGCGTGGTGACCGTCGGCGCAACCGCCAACTGCTGTTGGATCGCGATAACCTCCGGAGCTCAGCGTCGACAATCGCGGCCGCCGCCTGCATTTCCGTTTCGCTGACGATGGCTCCGTCCTTGCGAAGGAATCGAGATCGAGGTAGGTGACCCGGGGCTGGCGGCGACGGCCGGGTCGACGTCCCGGGTAGCGCGATATCGACGATCAAAGTGGGAAGACCGGCTCGGCGTCTGGATCGATGACGCCGGCGGCCAGCCTGATCGCCCCGGTGGCGTCCCACCAGCAGATCCGCGCGTTGGCGATTTCGGCCGGGAGATCATCCATGGCGACGGCCCCGACCGCCGACGGAATCAGCTAGCCGCCGGGCGCGCTCCGCCGAGCGGTTCGCCACCGCGAGACCATCAAGAATCCCCTGCGTCGAAGGGGCGGATGCGGCCAGTGCCCATCGAACCGGCGCCGACGATCACCACCCGTCGGCCGTCGACCCAGCACCGCCGCAGCGTTGCCGATCGCGACTGACATCACGGGACGCTCCGGTGCGGTCGATTCCAGTCTCGGCGTGCGCGCGCTTCTGCCCACCCTGCAGCGAGGTTCGGGCGAGGTCGTGCAGCACCGAGCCGACCGTTGAGGCTCGCGAACCGCCGCCGCATAGGCGGACCGGAGTTGACCGATGGACCGCGACTCGTCCACGACCATGGAGTCCAGGCCCGCGGCGACCGAGAACAGGTGCCCTACGGCCGCCTCGGCGAAGTGCACGTACAGGTGCTCGCCGAGGTCCGGGACGGTGAGGCCGGTATGCCGAGCCAACACGCTGTTGATCTCGGCCAATGCTGGGGCTGGAAGCGGGCGACGTCGGCGTAGACCTCGATCCGGTTGCACGTCGAAAGCAGCAGCACGCTGATCGCCGTGTGGTGCGCAACTCGTCGAGTGCCAATACACAATTCCATCCAGCGTTAC
>ERZ1370068.3823-contig-2923_pt1 | contig 98416 bp, 125 predicted proteins | sample MGYA00561227_ERZ1370068 | MGnify/ENA primary metagenome ERZ1370068 (study PRJEB38410, sample SAMEA6850437) | metagenome | study: Metagenomic assessment of the ecological functions of the soil: analysis of the soil microbiota associated with the...
CAGCAACTGAAATCGTCGTCGTCCCCGCGAAAGTGGGGACCCATGTTGACTAAGAACAAGTGGATTCCCGCTTGTGCGGGAATGACGATACATTTGACTAAGCGCCGCTAAGGCGTCCAATTAGAAGCGCTCCAGGTCGATGTCGATCGCCAGCGAGCGGATTTCCTTCACCAGCACGTTGAACGACTCCGGCATGCCGGCCTCGATCTTGTGCTCGCCCTTGACGATGTTCTCGTAGACCTTGGTCCGCCCGTTGACGTCGTCGGACTTGACCGTGAGCATCTCCTGCAGCGTGTACGCCGCGCCGTACGCTTCCAGCGCCCACACTTCCATTTCGCCGAAGCGCTGGCCGCCGAACTGCGCCTTGCCGCCCAGCGGCTGCTGCGTGACCAGGCTGTACGGCCCGGTGGAGCGCGCATGCATCTTGTCGTCGACCAGGTGATGGAGCTTCAGCACGTGCATGAAGCCGACCGTGACCGGGCGGTCGAACGCCTCGCCGGTGCGGCCGTCATGCAAGGTGATCTGCCCCGACCGCGGCAGACCCGCAAGCTCGAGCATGTCCTTGATCTCGGCCTCGGTCGCGCCGTCGAACACCGGCGTGGCGAACGGCACGCCATCCGTCGAGGTTGCTCGGCCAGCACGCCGATCTCGTGGTCGTCGAGCGACTCGATGTCCTCGGGCTTGCCGGTGCCGTTGTAGATCTTGGTCAGGAACTTGCGCACTTCCGCGGTGTTCTTCTCCACCTTGAGCAGCTCGCCAATGCGATGTCCCAAGCCCTTCGCCGCCCATCCGAGATGGATCTCGAGGATCTGGCCGACGTTCATCCGTGACGGCACGCCCAGAGGATTCAGCACGATGTCGACCGGCGTTCCATCGGCCATGTACGGCATGTCCTCGACCGGGACGATCTTCGACACCACACCCTTGTTGCCGTGCCGGCCCGCCATCTTGTCGCCCGGCTGCAGGCGGCGCTTGACCGCGACGTAGACCTTGACCATCTTCTGCACGCCCGGCGGCAGCTCGTCGCCCTGCGTGAGCTTTTTCTTCTTCTGCCTCGAACATCTGGTCGAACTGCACGCGGTCTGCGCGATCGAGTCCTTCATCGCCTCGAGCTGACGCGCGGCTTCCTCGTTGGCGAGCCGGATGTCGAACCAGTCGTGGCGGTTGGTGCCTTCCAGGTATTCCTTGGTCAGGCGCGTGCCCTTGGCCAGCCGTTTCGGGCCGCCGTTGGCGGTCTTGCCCATCAAGAGCTTTTTCAGATCCGCGCGAACGCGTCGTTCTCGACGATGCGCAGCTGGTCGTTCAGGTCCTTGCGGTAGCCCTTGAGCTCGTCGTCGATGATCTGCGCCGCGCGCTTGTCGCGCTCGATGCCTTCGCGCGTGAACACCTGCACGTCGATCACCGTGCCCGAAATGCCCGACGGCACGCGCAAGCGACGTGTCCTTCACGTCGGAGGCCTTCTCGCCGAAGATCGCGCGAAGCAGCTTCTCTTCCGGCGTGAGCTGGGTCTCGCCCTTCGGCGTCACCTTGCCCACCAGCACGTCACCGGCCTCGACTTCGGCGCCGATGAAGACGATGCCCGGACTCGTCGAGACGGTTGAGCTGCGCCTCGCCCAGGCTCGAGATGTCGCGGGTGATTTCCTCGGGTCCGAGCTTGGTGTCGCGGGCGACGACGGACAGCTCCTCGATGTGAATCGAGGTGTAACGGTCGTTGCCGACCACGCGCTCGGAGATCAGGATCGAGTCTTCGTAGTTGTAGCCGTTCCACGGCATGAACGCGACCAGCATGTTCTGGCCGAGCGCCAGCTCGCCCATGTCGGTCGACGCGCCGTCGGCGATCACGTCGCCCTTGGCGATGACGTCGCCGATCTTCACCAGCGGCCGCTGGTTGATGTTGGTGTTCTGATTGCTGCGCGTGTACTTGGTGAGGTTGTAGATGTCGACGCCGACCTCGCCCGCCGCCGTCTCGGTATCGTGCACGCGCACGACCATCCGGTTGGCGTCGACGTAATCGACCTTGCCGCCGCGCCGCGCCAGCACCGCCGTGCCGGAGTCGACCGCCGCCGTGCGCTCGACGCCGGTGCCGACCAGCGGCTTCTCGGCGCGCAGGCACGGCACCGCCTGGCGCTGCATGTTCGAGCCCATCAACGCGCGGTTGGCGTCGTCGTGCTCGAGGAACGGGATCAGCGACGCCGCGACCGAGACGATCTGCGCCGGCGCCACGTCCATGAACTGGACCTTGTCGGCCGTCGACAGCATGAACTCGTTCTTGCAGCGGCAGGAGACCAGCTCGTCCTTCGAGCTTGCCGGTCTTGTCGAGTCGTCGCGTTGGCCTGCGCGATCACGAACGCGCCTTCTTCGATCGCCGACAGGTAGTGGATCTCGTCGGTGACCTTGCCGTCGACGACCTTGCGATACGGCGTCTCGAGGAAGCCGTATTCGTTGGTGCGCGCGTACAGCGCCAGCGAGTTGATCAGGCCGATGTTCGGGCCTTCCGGCGTCTCGATCGGGCACACGCGGCCGTAGTGCGTCGGGTGCACGTCGCGCACCTCGAAGCCGGCGCGCTCGCGGGTCAAGGCCGCCCGGGCCCAGCGCCGACACGCGGCGCTTGTGGGTGATCTCCGACAGCGGGTTGGTCTGGTCCATGAACTGCGACAGCTGCGACGAGCCGAAGAACTCCTTGATCGCGGCCGAGATCGGCTTGGCGTTGATCAGGTCGTGCGGCAGCAGGTTGTCGCTCTCGGCCTGGCCGAGGCGCTCGCTTGACCGCGCGCTCGACGCGCACCAGGCCCTGAGCGGAACTGGTTTTCCGGCGAGCTCGCCGACCGAGCGCACGCGGCGGTTGCCGAGGTGATCGATGTCGTCGATCTCGCCGCGGCCGTTGCGCAGCTCGACCAGGATCTTGATGACCGCGATGATGTCGTCGTTGGTCAGCGTGCCCGGAGCCGATGCAGCTCGCTGCGGCCGACGCGGCGGTTGAACTTCATCCGCCCGACCGGCGAACAGGTCGTAGCGCTCTTCGTTGAAGAACAGGCCGTGGAACAGCGCCTCGACCGCATCCTCGGTCGGCGGCTCGCCCGGCCGCATCATGCGGTAGATGGCGACCCGGGCCGCGAGCTGGTCCGGCGTGTCGTCGGTCTTCAGCGTCTGCGCGATGTACGGGCCCTGATCGAGGTCGTTGGTGTAGATCGTATGGATCTTGGCCACGCCGGCCTCGAGCAGCTTCTCCAGGAGCTCGTCGGTGATCTCGTCGTTGGCCGACGCGATGATTTCGCCGGTGTCCTTGTTGACTGATGTTCTCGGCCGAGCGTGCGGCCGAACGATGAGTCGTTCGGGCACCGCGATTTTCTTGACGCCGCCCTCGACCGATCGTCGCGGATGTGCCGCGCCGTGATGCGCTTGTCCTTCTGGCACCAGAACCTTGCCGTCCTTGCTCGTGCAGGTCGAACCGGGCCACCTCGCCGCGCAGGCGCTCAGGCACCAGGTCCATGTGCGAGCCCTTCTTGCGCCAGCTGGAAGGTGTCGAAGGCGAAGAACTGCTTGAGGATGTCCTCGTTGGTGAGCCCGATCGCCTTGAGCAGCGTCGTCACCGGCATCTTGCGGCGCCGGTCGACGCGGAAGTAAAGGTAGTCCTTGGGATCGAACTCGAAGTCGAGCCACGAGCCGCGATACGGAATGACCCGCGCCGAAAACAGGAGCTTGCCCGAGCTGTGCGTCTTGCCGCGGTCGTGCTCGAAGAACACGCCGGGGCGAGCGGTGCAGCTGCGAGACGATGACGCGCTCGGTGCCGTTGATGACGAACGAGCCGTTGCTCGGTCATGAGCGGAATCTCGCCCATGTAGACCTCCTGCTCCTTGACTTCCTTGACCGTCTCCTTCGGCGCTTCCTTGTCCATGATGATCAGGCGGACTTTGGCGCGCAGCGCGGAGCAGTAGGTCAGGCCGCGCTGCTGGCACTCGGTGACGTCGAACGCGGGCGGCAGCAGCGAAATAGCCGACGAATTCCAGCCTCGCGTTGCCGGAGTGGCTGGAGATCGGAAATATCGACGTGAACGCGGCCTGCAGGCCCTCGTTCTTGCGCGATTCGGCGGCAGTGAACTCCTGCAGAAAGGCGCGATACGACGAGAGCTGGGTTTCCAGCAGGAACGGCACCGGCAATACGCTTGCGCGCTTGGCGAAGCTCTTGCGGATGCGTTTCTTTTCGGTGAACGAGTACTGAGCCATGGGCCTTGACCTCATTTGAGATGCTTGCGAATGCGCGCCCGGCGAAAATAGCCCGGTGCGACACCCGTCGTGCGGTCGGCTGGACGGAAGCGTTGCGCTCCTTAAGGATGGTGGTTGGCCACTACCAACCGCTGGCGGACGACGGCACGCTCACCTTCCAGCTACTGCCCGGTGGTGCACCGTCCGACCAAACCTGTCTTCTGCAGTCGGTTCAGAAGACAAAGATAAGCAAGCCTATGTGCGGCCAGCGCCCAGGTTTCAAGCCACCGGCGACTCGCTTGTCTTCGGCCTCTGGGAACTGCGATTCCCGAAGCTTGGGTACCGCACCCGCGGCATCCCGCGGGCGCGGCACCCTACTCCGCTCCTACTTGATCTCGGCCTTGCCGCCGGCATCCTCCAGCTTCTTCTTTGCTGCCTCGGCGTCGGCCTTGTTGATGCCTTCCTTGACCGCCTTCGGCGCGCCGTCGACGACGTCCTTGGCTTCCTTGAGCCCCAGACCGGTGAGCTCGCGCACCGCCTTGATCACGTTGACCTTGTTGTCGCCGATGGCGGTCAGCATCACGGTGAACTCGGTCTGCTCTTCGACGGCCGGCGCGGCGGCGCCGGCGGCAGGCGCCAGCGGCAGCGACGGCGGCAGCGGCGGATACGCCGAACTTCTCTTCCATCGCCTTGATGAGCTCGGAGAGCTCGAGGACGGTCATCGACGAGATCTTGTCGAGGATTTCAGCTTGTGCAACAGCCATGATTCACTCCTGGTCTCGAAAGTCTGCTAAAGATTGAGATCAGTTTTCGGTAGTCGCGCCCGATGTTGCATTAGATGCCGCCAGCTTCGCATCGCGCACCGCCGCCAGCGTCCGCACGAACTGGCCCGGTACTTCGTTCGAGCGTTCGGAACGAGCTTGACGATCGGCCCCTGCATCGTGCCGAGCAGCTTGGCGATGAGCTCATCGCGCGAGGGCAATGCGGCCAGCGCGGAAATTTCCTTCGCTGTCAGCAGCTGCCCGGGCATCGCTGCCGCCCGTGATGACGAACTTCTCGTTGCTCTTGGCGAAGTCGTTGAGGACCTTCGCCACGGCAACGGGGTCGGCGCCGATGCCGTACGCCAGCGGACCGACCATCTTGTCGGCCAGCGATGGCGAACGGCGTCTCGGCCACCGCGCGGCGCACCAGCGTGTTCTTCACCACGCGGAAATACACGCCTGAAGCTCGTGCCTTTGCGCGAAGCTGCGTCATTGCGGCCACCGCCATGCCGCGGTTCTCGACCATCACGATGGCCTGAGCGCCGGCGACCTGCTTCGCGACTTCCGCGACTACCGCCTGCTTCTGTTCCAAGTTAAGACCCAAAGCCACCTCCACGATCCATTACTTTTGCGTCACCCGGCGGAAAGCCGGATTCGGCGAGTGCGGTGACCTTGTGCCAGGAGTGATCCTGTCTAAAGGGACACCATCTGCGTAGGACGACCGTAACCGCCGGCGATTAAGCTTTAAGAGCTTCCTACGGTCTTTGACGGCGCGCCACGCGGTGCTTCGCGCGGCGCTCCCTCAAATGCTTCAATATCCGTTATTGCTGCTTCCGCGTCTGCCTGCTGCCGTTCATACGTGTGCCTGCGGAACAGGCGTCGCTGAATCGACCCGCACGCCCGCCCCCATGGTGCTGGAGACGCTGATCTTCTTGACGTAGATGCCCTTGGTCCCCGCCGGCCTCGATTTGTTCAATGCCTCGATCAGGGCGACCAGGTTGCTCTTGAGCTGCTCGGGCGTGAACGAAGCGCGCCCGATCGTGCACTGGATGATGCCGGCCTTGTCGGTCCGGTACTGCACCTGACCTGCCTTGGCGTTCTTCACCGCAGTGCTCACGTCGGCCGAGACGGTGCCGACCTTGGGATTCGGCATCAGGCCGCGCGGGCCCAGGATCTGGCCGAGCTGACCGACGACCTTCATCGCATCGGGCGTCGCGATCACCACGTCGAAATCCATGAAGCCTTCCTTGACCTTCGCCGCCAGGTCGTCGAAGCCGACGATGTCGGCGCCAGCCTCGGTTGCAAGTTTTGCCTTCTCGCCCTGAGCGAACACCGCAACGCGCACTTTCTTCCCGGTGCCCGCCGGCAGGACTACCGAACCGCGGACCGTCTGGTCCGACTTCTTGGCATCGACGCCGAGGTTCACTGCCACGTCGACCGACTCGTCGAACTTGGCGGTCGCCGTGTCCTGACCAGCTTCAGCGCCTCGTCGATCGGGTACGACTTCACCCGATCGATCTTGCCGCGCACCGGTCTTCATGCGCTTGGAAAGGCGCGGCATGTCCTTGTTCTGTCCGTCGGCCATGATCACTTCACTCCTTCGACAGTGATACCCATGCTGCGAGCGCTGCCGGCGATGGTGCGCACGGCGGCGTCGAGGTCGGCCGCGGTGAGGTCAGGTGTCTTCATCCTGGCGATCTCCTCGGCTTGAGCGCGAGTCAGCTTGCCGACCTTGTCGGCATGCGGCTTGGGGCTGCCCTTGTCGACCTTCGCCGCCTTCATGATCAGCACGGTCGCGGGCGGCGTCTTCATGATGAAAGTGAAGCTCTTGTCGGCGAAGGCGGTGATGACCACCGGTATCGGCAGGCCGGGCTCGAGCTTCTGCGTCTGCGCGTTGAACGCCTTGCAGAATTCCATGATGTTCAAGCCCGCGCTGGCCAAGCGCCGGCCCGATCGGGGGGCTCGGGTTCGCCTTGCCCGCCGGCACCTGCAACTTGATGTAACCGATGATTTTCTTTGCCATCATCGTTCTCCTGGTGGGTGCTAGCGGACGCACGTTTTGCGCGCCTCCCCGGTTACAACAATTAGCTCCGCTCGTGCTCGCATCGGACTACGCCTTCTTCGACCTGCGAGAAGTCCAACTCCACCGGCGTCGACCGGCCGAAAATCGTCACCGACACGCGCAGCTTGCTCTTTTCGTAGTTGACGTCCTCCACGTTGCCGTGAAAGTCGGTGAACGGGCCTTCCTTGACCCGCACCGCCTCGCCCATTTCGAACAGCACCTTCGGCGCGCGGCTTCTCGACGCCTTCCTGCACCTGCTGCAGAATCCCGTCCACTTCCTTCTGCGTAATCGGCGTCGGCTTGTTCGCCGTTCCGCCCACGAAACCGGTCACCTTCGGCGTGCTCTTCACGAGATGCCAGGTGTCGTCGGTCATTTCCATCTCGACCAGCACGTAGCCCGGGAAGAACTTGCGCTCGAGATCGCCTTCGCGCCTTTTTCATCTCGACGACTTCTTCGACCGGGACGAGGATCTTGCCGAAGCTGCTCCGCCATCCCCGAGCGCTTGATGCGCTCGGTCAAAGCGCGCATGCACGCTCTTCTCGAAGCCTGAATAGGCGTGAACGACAAACCACTTCTTGTCGTTCATCGCCCGCCCTCGCCCGGTCAGCAAGCTTGACCAGCCACGCGAGCGTGGTATCGACTGCGAACAGGAAGAGGGCCATGACCACGACGAAAGCGAACACGACCAGCGTTGTCTGAACCGTTTCCTTGCGCGTCGGCCACGACACGCTGCCGGCTTCCTGCCACGCTTCCTGCGAAAACGATAAACAGCTCCTTGCCCGGCGCGGTCAACCATGCGACTGCGCCGGCACCGACGAGCACCGCCGAGCACCATCAGCACGCGTAGCACCTGCGCGGTATCGCTGAAGTAGTAGTAGCCCCAGACGCCGCGCGATCACACAGCGCAACCGCCACTGCCATCTTGATCTTGTCGACCATCGCTGCTGCTTTTCCTTGAAGACCCGTGCTGTTGCTTAGCTGATTGCCCGCTGTTGCTTGGTGTCACCACTTAAACAGTGGCAGGCCAGGAGGGAATCGAACCCCCAACCTGCGGTTTTGGAGACCGCCGCTCTGCCAATTGAGCTACTGGCCTAAGTGCCCGGTGAAACGTGCAGACGCTCGGTTCTCGATGCTTCTGCAAAAACGCCGCTCTGAGTTGCCCGACTTCAGTCCGCGACAGATAACTGCGACTATTCGATAACTTTGCGCGACCACGCCGGCGCCGACCGTCCGGCCGCCTTCGCGGATAGCGAAGCGCAGGCCCTCTTCCATCGCAATCGGCGCAATCAGCGTCACCGTCATCTGCGATGTTGTCGCCCGGCATCACCATCTCCGTCCCCGCCGGCAGCTCCACGCTGCCCGTCACATCGGTGGTCCGGAAGTAAAACTGCGGCCGGTAGCCCGGAAAGAACGGCGTATGCCGCCCGCCCTCTTCCTTGCGACAGCACGTACACCTCGCAGGTGAACTTGGTGTGCGGCGTGATGCTGCCCGGCTTCGCCAGCACCTGCCCACGCTCCACCTCTTCCCGCTTGGTGCCCCGCAGCAGCACCCCCACGTTGTCCCCGGCCTGGCCCCTGGTCCAGCAGCTTGCGGAACATCTCCACCCCGGTGCACACCGTCTTCAAGCGTCGGCTTGAGTCCCACAATCTCCAGCTCCTCGCCCACCTTCACGATCCCACGCTCCACCCGCCCGGTCACCACCGTGCCCCGGCCCGAGATCGAGAACACGTCTTCCACCGGCATCAGAAACGGCCCGTCGATCAGCCGCTTCGGCTGCGGAATGTAGCTGTCCAGCGCCTCCGCCAGCGTTGATGATCGACCCTCCCCCAGCTCGCTCTTGTCGCCTTCCAGCGCCATCTTCGCGCTGCCGATCACGATCGGCGTCTTGTCCCCGGGAAACTCGTACTTGGACAGCAGCTCCCGCACTTCCATCTCCACCAGCTCCAGCAGCTCCTTGTCGTCGACCATGTCGGCCTTGTTCAGGTACACCACGATGTACGGCACCCCCACCTGCCGCGCCAGCAGAATGTGCTCGCGCGTCTGCGGCATCGGACCGTCGGCCGCGACTGACCACCAGAATCGCCCCGTCCATCTGCGCCGCACCGGTGATCATGTTCTTCACATAGTCCGCGTGCCCAGGACAGTCCACGTGCGCGTAGTGCCGCTTCTCCGTCTCGTACTCCACGTGCGCCGTGTTGATCGTGATCCCCCGCGCCTTCTCCTCCGGCGCATTGTCGATCTGGTCGTAGGCCCGCGCCTCGCCACCGTACTGCTTCGACAGCACCAGCGTCATCGCCGCCGTCAGCGTCGTCTTGCCGTGATCCACGTGCCCAATCGTCCCCACGTTCACGTGCGGCTTCGTCCGTTCAAATTTGCCCTTGGCCATCGCTGTCTCCAGCCATTCGTGACTGATCCCAATCTGCGGACGTTCGCTCGAGATCGCGGCGAGCCGACACCCGACGAAAAGCTAGGCGTGCACTTGTCCGACTGATCTCTGGTGCCCATGGCGCGGATTGAACGCGCGACCTCTCCCTTACCAAGGGAGTGCTCTACCACTGAGCTACATGGGCGCTACGCTGCGTTCAATTCGTGCCGTGTTGCCAATCGCGAACCCGCTTCGATTCGTTGGAGCGGGTGAAGGGAATCGAACCCTCGTCGTAAGCTTGGAAGGCTTCTGCTCTACCATTGAGCTACACCCGCGATGTCGGGAGACCGGTACGCAGTTACCCGCGCATGACCAGCAAGTCGGCAGCAAAATGCTCTCTGCAGGTGGCGTGTCGCGCTCGATGGCTTCTGCATCCCGTCTTCATGAATCCTGGCTCCTGAATGGTGGAGGGGAAGGATTCGAACCTTCGAAGGCAGAGCCGGCAGATTTACAGTCTGCTCCCTTTGACCGCTCGGGAACCCCTCCGACGAAACGCGCGATTCTAGCAATTTCCGTTCCCGACGGTCAAACGTCGGAAAGCGATCCGACGCGATTCCCCGTCGTGTCGTTCTGACTCACGGCCAGTGGCGAGCTGCACGCCAAGCCATTCGGCGCGCGAACGTGACAAACGGCCAGTGTCGCGAGCCGCAAATCGCCGCGTCTCCAGCCATTCCGCCCACTCCCGCCATGACCGCCACCGCCGGGACTACGTCATCGTCGGCGCCGGTTCCGCCGGCTGCGTTCTCGCCAACCGGCTCTCCGCCGATGGCCGCCACTCGGTGCTGCTCCTCGAAGCGGGACCGCGCCGATCGCTATCCGTGGATCCACATTCCGATCGGCTACGCGAAGACGATGTTCCACCCGGTCGTTGAACTGGCGCTTCTACACCGAGCCCGACCCGCGGATGAACGGGCGCGAACGTCTACTGGCCGCGCGGGCGCACGCTCGGCGGCTCGAGCGTCGATCAACGGCCTCATCTACATTCGCGGCCAGCGCGAGGACTACGATCGATTGGGCGGCGCTCGGCAACCCGGATGGGGCTACGCCGACGTGCTGCCGTATTTCCGCAAGCTCGAGCACAACGTCGCGCGGCGCGAACGCGATGGCACGGCGCCGACGGCCCGCTCTGGGCTTCGGACATCGGGCGCGAAGCATCGACGCTGATCGAAGCGCTGATCGGCGCAGCGCGAGCGAGCTCGGCATTCCGCGCAACGACGACTTCAACGGCGCAGACGCAGGAGGGCGTCGGTTACTACCAGCTGACGACGCGACACGGCTTGCGCTGCTTCGACCGCAACCGCCTACCTGCCGGCCCGTTCGCGCGCGCCAACCTCGACGTGCGAGACCGACGCGCACGCGCGACGCGGATCGTCGTTCGACGGCAGGCGCGCGTACCGGCGTCGTCTACCGGCGTGGCGGACGCGGATCACTCGGCGACGCGCGCGACGCGAAATCATCCTCTGCGCCGGCGCGCTGCAATCGCCGCAGCTCCTGCAGCTCTCCGGCGTCGGGCCGCCGGACGCTGTTGCGACGAGTTCGGCATCCCGTGTCGTTCATCGCGCTGGCCGGCGTCGGCGAGAACCTGCAGGACCACCTGCAGGCGCGCGTCATCTTCCGCTGCACGAAGCCGATCACGACAAACGACGCACTCCTGAACATGGCGGCGGCAAGCTCGGCGATCGGGCTCGCAATTCGTCCTGCATCGAGCGACAGGCCCGATGGCGGTCGGCATCAACCAAGGCGGCATCTTCGCGCGCACGCGATCGCGGCGCTCGCGTCGACCCGACGTCCAGTTCCACGTCGCGACGCTGTCGTCCGACATGGCGGGCTCGCCCGGTGCACGAATTCTCCGGGTTCACGATGTCCGGTCTGCCAGCTGCGGCCCGAGTCGCGCGGTCACGTGCGCATCGGCAGTCGTGCGATCCGTTGCGCCGCACCCGCAATGCAGCCGAACTACCTGTCGACCGACACACGATCGCGCGACGCTCGTCGCCGGCATCCGCCTCGCGCGCACGCTCGCCGCGACGCGTGCGCTCGTCGCCGTATCGTCGCCGGCGAATACCGGCCGGGTCCCGCGGCGAGCGACCGACGACGATCTGCTCGAGTTCGCGAGGAACACCGGCGGCACCATCTTCCATCCGAGCGGCACCGCCAAGATGGGCCCGGCGTCCGATCCGACTCGCCGTCGTCGACGCCGAGCTTCGCGTTCACGGCGTCAACGCGGCCTTCGCGTCGTCGATTGCAGCGTCATGCCGACGCTCGTGTCCGGCAACACCAACGCGCCGGTGGTGATGATCGCCGAGAAGGCCGCCGACATGATTCCTGCGGCGGCTGACTTGCGATAATCCCGGATTCACCACCGCGAATCCGGAGGAGACCGCCATGTCCTGCTGTCACGCCGATTTCGCCGCCGTCGAGGGCGGCGACCGCGGGTTCACGCTCGGCATGCCGACGTTCACGTTCGGTGCCGGCGTGTCATGAGCGAAGCCGGGGACAACGCGGTCGAGCTCGGATTGAAGCGCGTCGCGCTTGTTCACCGATCACGCATCTGGCGAGTGCGGCGAGCACGTCGCGAAAGTGAAGAGCGTCGCTCGCGCGCGGCCGGCGTCGACGTCACGTGTCTACGACGAAGTGGCGATCGAGCCCACCGATCGCGTCGTTGCAGCACGCGGCGCGCTTCGCGCGCGAGGCGAACGTCGACGGCTTACGTCTCGGTCGGCGGCGGCTCGGTGATGGATACGTGCAAGGCGGCGAATCTCTACGCGACGCATCCGGCCGAATTCATGACCTACGTCAACGCGCCGATCGGCGCCGGGCAAAGCGCGCCGGGCGCCGTCAAGCCGCACATCGCGTGTCCGACGACCTCGGGCACCGGGTCGGAGACCACCGGCATCGCGATCTTCACGCTGACGTCGATGAACGCGAAGACCGGCATCATTTCGCGCCGCCTGATCCCGACCGTCGCGCTGATCGATCCCGACCGCTGACGCATTCGCTGCCGGCCAGAACGTCGTCGCCGCGACCGGTTTCGACTGCATGAGCCACGCGCTCGAATCGATCACCGCGCGAGCCTATGCGCCGCGCGCTCGAATCCGGCCCAAGGCGTGCACCGGCCGGTGTCGCAGGGCGCGAACGCGTTTTCCGGATGCGCTCGCCGCGCAGGCGCTAGACGAGCGTCGGAAAATACCTGGTGCGCGCGGTCGCCGACGCGATCGGACAGCGAGGCGCGGACCGAAATGATGTACGCGGCGATGCTCGCGGGCATCGCGTTCAACGCGGCGGGCTGCCATTTGCCGCATGGACTCGTCGTATGCGGTCTCGGGACCTGACGAAGGACTGGCACGTCGACAGGCTATCCGCGAGGGCAAGACGCTCGTGCCGCACGGCATGGCGGTCGTGCTCAACAATCCGTCGGTGTGGCGCCACACGGCGCCGTGCGCATCCCGCGCGGCATCTGCATTGCGCGCAATGCCTGGGCGCCGACACCCGCGACGCGATCAGCCGACGACGCCGGCGAAGCGCTGGCCGGACGCGCGTCATCGAGTTGATGCGGGCAGACCGGTATGCCGAACGGTCTCGCCGCGCTGGGGTTCGGCGACGATCAGATCGATGCGCTCGCTGCTCGGCGCGGAGCCGCAATACCGCGTCATCAAGAACGCGCCGGTCGATGTCGGCGCGGACGAGCTATCAAGGCGTCTGTTCCGCGCGGCGCTTGCGCTATTGGTGAGTCTACGGCACGGCGCTCGATGCGTGACGTCGTGTCGCTGATTCCCGGCGGCGCGCTCGACGGACGCCGCGCCGGCAGGCGAACCGAAACGTCTGCCGCGGCCGATCTCGCTCACGATCGTCCATTTCGGCCTGGTGGCGCAGGCAGCACGTGCTTGACGATCGCGAGACCGAGGCCCGTGCCGCCGGTCGCGCGCGAGCGCTCGCGGTCGACGCGATAGAAACGCTCGGTGAGGCGCGGCGACGTGCTCGGGCGCGATGCCGATGCCCGAGTCGGTCAGACCGAAAACACCGCGTGCCGTCCGCGATCGACGCGCCAGCGCGAGCGCGATCGCTGCCCGCGCGACCGGCGTGTAGCGGATCGCGTTGCTCACCAGGTTGCCGAATGCGCTCGCGAGCTCGTCGCGGCTGCCGACGATGCGTCGCGGCGTCGCCGATGTCGAGCGCGACGTCGTGCGCTCGCCCTTCGACAGCGCCTTCGCGCGTCGGCCGGACAACTCGAGCAGCAACGGCACGATCGCGAAGCGCTCTCGGCGACCGGGTTGTGCTCGCTTTCCAGCGCGGACAGCGTGAGCAGATCGTCGACCAGCCGCTGCATGCTCTGCGCCTGCTCCTGCATCAGCTGCAGGAAGCGCGTCCGCTGCCGCGGCGTCGAGGTCCATGTCCTGCAGCGTCTCGACGAAGCCGCTGATCACGGTGAGCGGCGTCTTGAGCTCGTGCGACACGTTGGCGATGAAATCGCGGCGCATCCGCGCGACCGCTTCGAGCTGCGTGACGTCGCGCGACGATCAGCAGCTTTCTTGTCGAACGCAGAACGGAACGATCTGCGATCGCGAGCGTGATCCGGGCGTCGCGACCGGACGGCACGATGATCGGCGTCGTCGTAGTCGCCGCATTCGAGATAGCGCAGGAACTCCGGCTGCCGGACGAGGTTGACGATCGGCTGGCCGACGTCGTGCGTCGAGATCGAGCCCGAGCTGCGCGAGCGCGCGCGCGTTCGCCCACTCGATCCGGTTGACTGCGTGTCGAGGACGACGATGCCGTCGGGTATCGCTTCCGCCGCGCTGCTGAAACGCTCGATCAGAAGATGGCGCAGGTCGCGCTGATAAGCGAGTGCGCGACGCGATCGCGCTTGTAGATGCGCCGCAGAACGCCTGGCGCCCACGAGCGCCGCGGCCCACCGGCACCGGACCGTCTTGCGGGCCCGACGCCCAGTCGTGACAAGAGCTGCAGGTGATAAAGATGAAACGCGACGATCGCCACGGCGCCGAGCCGCGAGCACCGCAAGCGCCCATCCGGTTCCCGCGAATGCGCCAAACGACGAGCGTCGAGCAGCGCGACCACGCCGGGCGCGACGAGCCCCAGGCGCATCGCGGATTGTCCGCTCAACGTCGTCCTTCGGGACCGCGAGGCGGTAACCGCTGCCGCGCACCGTTTCGATCATCCGCTCGACGCCGAACGGCGCGAGCGCGAGGCGCAGCCGGCGGATGTGGACGTCGATCGGTGCGCTCCTCGATGTAGACGTGATCGCCCCACACCTGATCGAGCAGTTGCGCGCGCGAGTGGACGCGCTCGGGCCGCGCCAGCAGAAAGCGCAGCAGCCGGAACTCGGTCGGGCCGAGCGTCACCGTCTGCCGGCCGACGGTCACGCGATGCGTGGCGGGATCGAGCTCAGCGACGCCCGCCTCGAGCGGCTCCTGCGCGGCCTCCGGCGCGCGCCGCCGCAGCACCGACTTGATCCGCGCCTTGAGCTCGCGCGGCGAGAACGGCTTGGTCACGTAGTCGTCGACCCACGCCTCGAGCCCGGCGACCTTGTCGGCCTCCTCCGATGCGCGCCGTGACCATGATGATCGGCAGCTCGCGCGTCCGCGCATCGCCGCGAAGCTGCTTCGCGAGCGCGAGACCGGATTGCCCCGGCAGCATCCAGTCGAGCAGCACGAGATCGGGCAGTTGCATCGCTTGAGCGCCGCGTGCGCAGTCTCGGCGTCGGCGCCGCCTTGACGTCGTAGCCGGCGTCGATCAGGTTCACTTTGATGAGCTCGAGGATCGCGGGCTCGTCCTCGACGACGAGAATCGACGGCATCATGCGGCTGCGCGACCTCTTCGCGCGAATCTGCGCCGGCCGACGCGTGCCGCACGTCCTTGCCCTTGACGACCTGCACGACGGCCTCGGCGATGTTCTTCGCGTGATCGCCGATCCGCTCGATCGATTTCGCGATGAACACGATCTCGAGCGCCGGGGTGATCGTCCGCGGATCCTCCATCATGTAGCTGATCAGCTGGCGCAGGATCGCCGAGAACGCGGCGTCGATCTCCTCGTCCTCGGCGATGATCGACGCGGCGCGCTCGACGTCGAGCCGCGCGAATGCGTCGAGCGCGTGCTGCAGCATCGTCATGCGCACTCGCCCGCGGCGCGCGCCACGTCGTAGTAGCGGACACGCGTCAGCCGGTCGCTGCCGCGCGCCTGCGCCGCCTTGTACGCCATCTTTTTCACTTCGTCGCCGATCCGCTCGAGGTCGTTGACGACCTTGGTCACCGTCAGCACCATCCGCAGGTCGATCGGCCGCCGGCTGGCGCCTGCGCGATGATCTGCGCTGCATTGCTGGTCGATGTTGATCTGCAGCTGGTTGATCGCGGCTTCGTCGGCGCCGACCGCATCGAGCAGATGCGAGTCGTCCTCGCTGGCGACAGCGCCTGGATCGCGCGCGTCAGCTGCTTCTCGACCATGCCGCCCATCGACAGCACGCCGGAGCGGATGCCTTCCATCTCGACGTCGAACTGCTTGTTCGGTGTGGTCCTGGGATCATTCGCCTCTGCTGCGCTTACCCGAAGCGGCCGGTGATGTAATCCTCGGTTTCCTTGCGCTCCGGGCTGCAGGAAGATCTGGTCGGTCTGCGCCGAACTCGATCAGTTCGCCAAGATACATGTAGCGGTGAAATCCGAAACGCGGGCCGCCTGCTGCATGTTGTGCGTGACGATCGCGATCGTGTAGTCGCTGCTTGAGCTCGGAGATCAGCTCCTCGATCTTGGCGGTCGAGATCGGGTCGAGCGCGGACGTCGGGCTCGTCGAGCAGCAGCACTTCGGGCTTGACGGCGACCGCGCGCGCGATGCACAGGCGCTGCTGCTGCCCGCCCGACAGCGCCATGCCGCTCTGCTTCAACTTGTCCTTGGCCTCGTCCCACATGGCCGCCTTGGTGAGCGCCCATTCGACCCGCTCGTCCATGTCGCGCTGCGACAGATTTTCGTACAGACGCACGCCGAACGCGATGTTGTCGTAGATCGACATCGGAAACGGCGTCGGCTTCTGAAACACCATGCCGACCTTGGCGCGCAACAGGTTGAGGTCGGTGCCCGGCGTCGAGGATGTTGCGGCCGTTCGAGCAGGATCTTCGCCCTCGCGCGCGCTGGCCGGGATAGAGCGAGTACATGCGGTTCATCGTCCGCAGCAGCGTCGACTTGCCGCAGCCCGACGGGCCGATGAACGCGGTGACGCGCCGCTCGGCGATGTCGAGGTTGATGTTCTTCAGCGCCCTGGAACTTGCCGTAGAAGAAATCGAGCTTCGCGATCGATATTTTCGGCGCGGCGCGGCGGCAAGCCCTGCGCATGCACTTCCGGCCGCGCGACCATCGTTTCGATGTTCATCAGCCTTCTCCGTCGAGAAGCTGTCAGCGCACCGAGGCCTGCCGGAACACCGTCCGGGCCAGAATGTTGAGTACGAGCACCGTCAGCGTGATCAGCAGCGCGCCGCCCACGCGAGCGTCTTCCAGTCGTCGAACGGACTCATCGCGAACTGGAAGATGACGACCGGAAGGTTCGCCATCGGCGCATTCATGTCGGTGCTCCAGAACTGGTTGTTGAGCGCAGTGAACAGGAGCGGCGCCGTCTCGCCGGAAATCCGGGCGACGGCAAGCAGGATGCCGGTGATCACGCCGCCGCGCACCGCCTTGCAGCGTCACCATCAGTGATCACCTTCCACATCGGCGCGCCCAACGCGATCGCCGCTTCGCGCAGGCTGTTCGGAACGAGATGCAACATGTTCTCGGTCGTGCGCACGACGACGGGAATCGCGATCAGCGCCAGCGCCATCGATCCCGCCCAGCCCGAGAAGTGATCCACCTGCATCACGTACACGGTGTAGATGAACAGGCCGATGACGATCGACGGCGCCGACAGCAGGATGTCGTTGATGAAGCGCGTCGACGCTGGCGAGCCAGCCGTCCTTGCCGAACTCGGCCAGGTAGATGCCGGCGAGGATGCCGATCGGCGTGCTGGACGAACGTCGCGGTCGCGACGATGACCACGCTGCCGAAGATCGCGTTATGCAATCCGCCGGCCGAGCCCGGCGGCGGCGTGGTCTCGCGTGAACAAGCGTCGGCGACAGCGCCGCGAACCCGTTCTGGAACAGCACGAACAGGATCCACAACAGGAACGCCATGCCGAATGCCATCGTCGCGCGAGCGACATCGCGAGGTTGAAGCGGTTGATGAACAGGCGCTTGCCGTAGCGATGGTTCATGCATCGCTCGCGTGCGCGACGCTCACGTCTTGTCTCGCCTTCGCCGCGCGCGAGCTGCGCGATCAGGAACCGCGACGCCGCCAGCACGATCAGCGTCAGCACGAACAGGACGAGACCGAGCGCGATCAGCGACGCGCGATGCACGGGATCGGCGGCCTCGTTGAACTCGTTGGCGAGCGCCGAGGCGATCGAGTTGCCCGGCTCGAACAGCGACGGGCTGATCCGGTAGGCGTTGCCGATGACGAACGTCACCGCCATCGTCTCGCCGAGCGCGCGGCCGAGGCCCAGCATGATGCCGCCGATCACGCCGACCTTCGTGTAGGGCAGCACGACGTTCCAGACGACTTCCCACGTCGTGCAGCCGATGCCGTACGCGGATTCCTTCGAGCACCGGCGGCACGATCTCGAACACGTCGCGCATCACCGACGCGATGAACGGGATCACCATCACCGACAGGATGACGCCCGCCGACAGGATGCCGATGCCGTTCGGCGCGCCCTGGAACAGCGGGCCGATCAGCCAGCATGTCGCCGAACGATCTCGGTGAGCAGCGGCTGAATGTAGTCGCCGAAGAACGGCGCGAAGACGAACAGCCCCCACATGCCGTAGATGATCGACGGGATCGCCGCCAGCAGCTCGACCGCCGTGCCGAGCGGCCGCTTGAGGACGACCGGGCACATCTCGGTCAGGAAGAGCGCGATGCCGAAGCTCACCGGCACGCCGATCACGAGCGCGATCGCCGAGGTCACGAGCGTGCCGTAGATCGGCGCCAGCGCGCCGAACTGACTCGTCACCGGGTTCCAGACGTTGGTGACGAAAAACGCCGGCGCCGAACTTCTGCATGGCCGGCAGCGCGCGCGTAGGCGAGCGCCAGCAGGATGCCGAGCAGCATCGCCAGCACGAGCACCGCGAAGAAGCGCGTCGCGCTCTCGAACAGCGACGTCCTGCCAACGACCGGCGGCCGCCTCTTGCGCCGGCGGTGGCGGGTCGCGCTGCACGCGGCGCGCCGCGCGCTCGGTCATTGGGGACGGTAATTGCAGTGCGGTGGCTTGCGAGGCTCGACATGATAGCGCCGTCACTCGAAAGAGTACCGGCCGCGAGCGGCGAGGTCCGGCGGCCGGCGACAGGAAGCGGAAATGCACGGAGCGATCGCGAGCGCTCAGTTCCAGCACCGCCTTGCCGGACGCGTCCTTGATCTGCGCTCTTCCAGCGCGTCGGCGATCACCTTGGTCACCTCGTCGGGCAGCGCGACGTAGTCGAGCTCGTCGGCCATCTTCTGGCCGTTCTTGAACGCCCAGTCGAAGAACTTGAGCACCTCGGCCGCGTTCTGCGGCTTGTCCTGCTTCGCGTGCATCAGGATGAAGCTCGCGCCGGTGATCGGCCAGCTCGTCTTGCCGGGCTGGTTGGTCAGGATCTGGTAGAAGCCCGGCGCGCTCTTCCAGTCCGCGTACGCCGCGGCCGCCTGGAACGTCGTCGTCGTCCGGCTGGACGAACTGGCCGTCCCTGTTCTGCACGGCGCGCGTAGCGCCATCTTGTTCTTCTTTGCGTACGCGTACTCGACGTAGCCGATCGAGCCCCTTGATCCGCTGCACGTACGCGGCGACGCCTTCGTTGCCCTTGCCGCCGACGCCTTCCGGCCACGCGACCGCGGTGCTCGCGCCGACCTTCGTCTTCCACTCGTCGACTGACCTTCGACAGGTAGTCGGTCCAGATGAACGTCGTGCCCGAGCCGTCGGAGCGGCGCACGACGGTGATCGGATCGGCGGGCAGCTTGACGCCCGCGATTGAGGTCGGCGATCGCCTTGTCGTTCCAGCGTCTTGATCTTGCCGAGATAGATGTCGGCGAGCACCGGCGCCCGTGAACTTGAGCGCGCCGGGCGCGATGCCCTCGATGGTTCACGACCGGGACGACGCCGCCGATGATCGCGGGAAACTGCATCGAGGCCCGCGGCTTGCAGATCGTCGGGCTTGAGCGGCATGTCGAGGCGCCGAAGTCGACGGTCTTCGCCTTGATCTGCGCGATGCCGCCGCCGGAGCCGATCGACTGGTAGTTCATGCCGACGCCGGTCTTCGGCCTTGTAGGCCTCGGCCCACTTGGCGTAGATCGGGTACGGGAAACGTCGCGCCGGCGCCGGTGATGTCGATGGCGTTCGCCGTGAGCGCGAAACAGCCCGAGGTGTCAGCCGAAAGAGCCTAAAGCGCGTGCCTGCGCATGGGTCGTTGTCCTTATTGAGAGTTGGCGTGACGAACGATAGATCGTCTGTGTGACAGCAGGATGACGGGCCGATGACCCTAGATGACAGTCGCGGCGCGAGGCTTCTGCTCTGCCAGGGTCGACGGCGCAGTCCGGCCGTTTACTGGGGCGTTGGCGGCGGATTATTACCGTCCTGGACCGGGAATATCCGCTTTCATCGCAATCCCGCTTTACGCGCAAGCTTTGCTTCGTGGATCGTGGTTGCCGAGCACCCTGGCTCGCCGACGCCGGAGCGGCCTCTCCGGCTTGAATGAGTAGGAGATTGCCATGCACGCTAAGTCCATTGCCCGCAGCGCGGTTGTCCTGGCTGCGTTCACGGTCGGCGTCGCGTTCGCCTCCGAAACGCCCGTCGCCCGCATCAGGCGACGCCCCGGTCGTCCTGGCGCAGGCCAGCGCCACGATGTCGGGCGCTGCCGTAACGTCGGCTCCTTGCGCTTCCCGGCGCACGAAACGCGCGTGCGCGCAGCAGCCGCAGCGCAAGGTCCCGAGGCGCTGCGCCGGTACATCCATCGCACGCGGATGATCTACAACTTACTACTACTGGGACTTCGCGCCGAAGCTGGCAACGCGGGCGTTCCAGGCGTCCCCCAGGCTGGCCCGGGGCGCCGTGAAACTGCGGCGCCGCCGGAGCGGTTTTTGCACGCTGCGTTTTTGGCCGAGCCACACCATCATTGGGCCGATTGCGTCCGCAATCCGGTATTCAAACTCCTGGCGACTGCGTTCATCTTCGCGATCGAGTCAGGCGCTACACCCGTCGCCGGAGTCTGGGTTTTATGCCGTATCGGAACCTGCTCACCGCCGCTGGAGCGGATGTCCAGCGTGTGTTCTAGTCGCGGGAGGGCTGCCATGAACGCCAACAGAAGTTTCAGGTTTCACGTCCATCGCGCGTGGCGTCATCACGCTTGCGTCACGCCTCGGCCCAGCTTCGCTGCCTTTGCTGCCAGGTGTCACAGCAGATGCAACCACGCCGAACGCTTCACGCTCGTCGTGGCGCAAGCGATATACCGACGTCGGGCGCGAGACCCGTCGTTGCCGATGCTTTTCCCAGCGTACCAAGCCGGTGTGCGCGCTGCGGCAGCAAGGAAGTCCCGAAGCGCTGCCTGGCGGTGCACCTGGCGCACGCGGATGATCCTACGGCTTTCGCTACGCGGATTTTTCGCTCGAAGGAATAACGCCGATCCGTTTCTCCCCCAGGCCGGCCCGGGGCGTCGAAGTCGCGAGGCGCGCCAGCGAAGGTCGGTTTCGCGCGTTATCGCCGCGATCGGGCGGCGAACCACTCCCGCTATTGCCGGGACTCACTCCCGCGTTTGATCGAGACCGTCGCATTTCGGCGTATCGTTCACAGTCAAGCGCGCTGGGCTTCTCGCACGCATTTGCGCGTTTGGAGCCGCCCGCTGTTTGGGCCTGGCGCGCGACCCGGTCCATCACGAGTCCCGGCGCCAATCAGTGAGCGGCGGTCCATCGGTTAGGGAGACCATGGTGAACGCTCCAAAAGCCACCAGCTTCAACTTCCCGCTGGCCACGCGATAACCGCGCGGTGTCCGCGCCTGCTGAACTTCGGCGCGTCTCCCTGCTGCTGTCGAGTCGAACGGCGAGTCGGGATCGACGCTGTGATCGCGCCGAAGGCCGCGTGATCGCCGAGAGACGAGCCGATCGCTGCGCGCCGAGCTCAAGGAAACGCTCGCGAAGTTGTGGCCGGAGCTCGTCATCTGCGCCGAAGCAGAGGACGGCATCGAGGCGCTGCATGCGCTCGAGACTCACGCGCCCGGACATCCTGTTTCTCGACATCCAGATGCCCGGCACTGAGCGGGCTCGAGGTCGCGCGAGACAGGCGAGCGGCAAAGTGCCGCGTGGCGCTTCGTCACCGCCTACGACAAATACGCGGTCGCCGCGTTCGAGGCAGAGGCGCCGTCGATTACGTGATGAAGCCGTTCTCACTGCCGCGCGGCTCGCCAACGACGGTCGCGCGGCTCAAGGAAAAGGTGCGAGCGCGCCCGCCAATCTCGACAACATCGCTGAAGGCGCTCGCCGACGCAGGCCAATGGGCGCGAAGGAGTACCTCCGCTGGATCACGGCGTCGCAGGGCAACGATCTCGCGGCTCATCACCGTCGAGGAGATCTGCTACTTCCAGGCGGACAACAAGTACACGCTCGTCGTCACCGCCCGAGCAGGAACTCGTTGATCCCGGCGGCCGATCAAGGAGCTGATCGACGAGCTCGACCCGCAGATGTTTCTGGCAGATCCACCGCGTGCGACGCTGGTCAACGTCAATGCGATCGCCGGGCGTGTCGCGCGACATGGGTGGCCATTTGCGCGTGAAGCTCAAACGGCGCAAGGAAACTCTGCGCGGTCAGCGACCCGTACATGCACCGGTTCAAACAGATGTGATGCCGAGCGGTCGAGGGAACGCACATGCATAAGCATGCCACGCGGCCAGCTCGGCGCTCATTTGCCGTCGTTGCGCAGAGATGATCCGTGCCCGCTGCCGCGCCAGAGCGCTCGCTCAGGATACTGGGGAGCCACGCGTGACGATCAAAGTCGAAGTGACCGGCTCGCATATCAAACGAACGAGATGCGGAGCGGCGCTGCCGGTGCAGATCATCACGCGCGACGGATCGATCGGCGCAGCGGCTGGACGACGGCGGCGCGAATTGATGGCACGTCTCGGCCAGCTTCAACGGCGATAACGAGCCAGATCTCCCTCGGACGACAGCGGTGCCGGGACTGTCAAGCGTAAACCTGCGCGGCCTCGGCGACGGCAACGACGCTCGTGCTGCTGAACGGACGCCGCGCTCGCCAATTACGCGTTCGACGGAGCGGCACCGTCGAACGCTGAACGCCATTCCGCTGGCAGCGATCGACCGGGTCGAGATCCTGAAGGATGGCGCATCCGTCGATCTACGGCACCGACGCGATCGCCGGCGTCGTGAACTTCATCACGCGCGCAGACTACAGCGGGGCTCGAGGGTGACCGGTCGAGGCCGGCGTGACGCAGCGCGGCGGCGGCGATCACTACCAGGCCACCGTCACGGCGGGCTACGGCGACCTGGCAAAGGACCGATTGCCAACGCCTTCGTTTACCGATCGACTGGCAGAAGGACACCGCGCTCGCTGCGCGACCGGCCTTTCTCGCGGACTGCATACTTGCCGGACGCGAGGGGGTCGATAAGCTGAGTCCTGCGACGCTGCCGGCAAACATCCGTCTGCCCGAGACGTTCACCTTCACGTTAACCCCAAGTTATGCCAGTGGTTGTGCACGTCCGGTATCGATTCCTGCGATTGAGTTCGGTCCCCCAGGCTTGCGGCTTCGATTACGCGAGCGTCATCGACACCGTCCCACCCGTCGAGCAGGTCAACGTGATCGCTCGCGCGATATACCAGTTAACCCCTGATCACCAACTCTTCGGCGAGCTCGTGTACGGCTACAGCGACCTGCTCTTGAGGATTTCACCCAGCCCCGCGACCGGCACCATACCCTTTGCCTCCGGACCTTATTACCCTACGGCTTTTGCGACCGCCAATGGCCTCTCCGGCGATCTGGATGTGTGTACTACCGGACGCTGACGCTCGGACCGCGCACCGATGAAGTTCGCACGCAAGCATGGCGGGCATTGGTCAGCCTGGAAGGCGTGCTCGGCCGCTGGAGTTACACCGCAGCCTACGACCTGGCGAGGACAAGGCGACCGACACCTTTTAAAGGCGGTTGGCTCTCGCGTGCAATTCGCTACTGCCATGGCGAGCAGCCTCGTCAACCCGTTTGGCCCGTCCGGGTCCGGGGCGACGCGCTACTCAAGCCGCACAGATCTCCGGCGCCGCCAGGACCATGGGGCACGATGGATCAGCTCGACGCGCGTGCTTCGGCTGAAATCTGCGTGCTTCCGGCAGGACCGCTGGCGAAGTAGCCATCGGTGCCAGGCCGACGCGAGCGCCTGACGGACAGCCCGCCGGCGGTGCAGAACGAGAATGACGTGCTGGGCTCGCTCGGGGGATCAGCCCCCAGAGCGCGAGCCGCACTGCCGAAGCGCTGTTCGTCGAATTCAATGTCCCGATCGTAAAGGCTTTGGAGGCGCGGGTCTCCGCCCGCTACGACCATTACAGCGACTTCCGGAAGCTTGCGACAGACGAAGATCGCGCGTTGCTGGCTGCCCGTCAAGTCACTTTTTGCTGCGGGGATCGTGGAGCACCGGGTTTCGCGCCCCGTCGCTGCCCGATTTGCATACTGCGCAGTCCAGTTCGATCACCGGCGGCGACAGCAGGCTCAAAGATCCGGTGCGCTGTCCCGTCACACCGGGCTCCCGAGGCGCGATTGCGGACTCGACCTCTACGCTGTTCGCATCGGCGGCAACCCCTGGCGCTCGTGCCGGAAGCGTCCCACCCAATGGACTGCCGGGATTGTCTGGGAGCCTGCGCCCGGTGTCTCGATCGGGCTCGATTACTGGAATATCGACAAGCGCGACGTGATCGGTTCCCTCGACGACAGCCTGATCTTCGAGCATTTCGACGTCTATGGGCAGAGCAACGTCGATGAGGCCAGTCGGCCGGCGTATCGAATCTGCCAGGCCCCATTCAGACGCTGATCGAATTCAATCAAAACGTAGGCAACCAGCAAACGTCCGGCATCGACGTCAGCCTGCGTGCACGCTCACCGGTTGCGAACTGGGGCCGCGTGGCGATGCAGCTTGACGGTACGTACATCAATAAAATGGGTTGAGGCGCTGAACGGGTTTGCGCCAGGTCGTTTGCCGGGCGCTCGGCCCCTTCGGTCCCGTTCCACGATGGCGTCACTGCAAGCCTGCGGTGGGAATGCGGGCGTGGCGCGCAACGGTCGCGCAAACATTCCAGTCAGGATATACCGACGCCAACGTGGACGTGAACGACAATCCGCGCAACGTCGGCACTTACAGCGTTTGGGACCTGCAAGGCTTTTACGGGCTGGCGCAACTTTGACCTTGGCGCTCGGCATCAAGAATATCTTCGATCGCGCGCCGCCGTTCACCAACCAGAAGAACTCGTTTTCAGGTTGGCTATAAGACCGCTTTTTGGCGATCCGCGCAGGCCGGACTTTCTACACGCGGCTGACGTATGCGTTCAAGTGAGCCGACGATGCATCACGCAACCTTCATCGAACACGCGAGGGCTGGTTCGCGGGGATTACATGGAGAGGGCTCGCGCTGATTGCGCTCCTGTGCGTACGCGCCGCGCCTACGATCCAACATAGCGTTGGGGTAATGCCCTTCGACGAATGGCTGCTCAGCCTGGCCGAGGTTTCAGCCCGTGGACTGATCGTCGCGCTCCCCATCACGCTTGCGGTCGTGGCGACGTTCAGCCGCGTCCCCGCGACACCATGGCTACGCTATCCCGCGCTGGCGCTCGCGCTCACCGTATCGGTATCGTCGGTGTCGCGATCCTGTTGGCGCGCGCTGGAAACTGGAGGCACGTTCGAATTAATCAGCGGACATCAAAATCAGCTCGATGTGTTCTTCTTCACAGCCCTGGCTCCGGTATTTTCTGCTGGGTGTGCTGTTTACGGCCGTATTCGTCTATTTCCGGGCGGCGGAGGAAAGTGACGCGCCGAACCATGGAAAGCCGAACTGGACCGCGCACGGTTCGACCAGCGAATGGATGAGCGCGGCTTCAGGTGCTGCGAAGGCCCAGATCCGAGCCGCATTTCCTTTTCAGCACGCTGGCCACCCGTTCGGCGCCTCTACCAAACAGCGCCTGAAGATTGCAGCGGTCGCGATGCTGGACAACCTGATGCGCTATCTCGCCGTCGCCCTGCCGCAGATGCGGGCGCGGGACTCGACGCTCGGCCGCGAGGCGGTGCTCGCCGAGGTCGTACCTCAGCATCCAGCAGATCATGGGCCGCCGCCTTGCATTCGAAATCAAATACCGATTCGCTGCCCAGCGCACAGCTTCCACCGATGATGCTATTAACGCTCACGGAGAACGCGATCAAGCATGGGCTGAATCCGTTGCCGGAAGGCGGGACCATTCGGATTGGCGCGCGCGCCTCGAGAGCGGTCAGCAAAGCCACAGTGGTCGATTCGGGCCGGGGCTTCACCCGTCGTCGGGCGGCGGAACGGGGCTTACGCCAGCATCCGCGCCCGGCCGCCACGCTCTACGGACCGGCGGCCCGACTCGACATCGGGCTTTCAGCCAGCCGCGCGGCGTCACGGCGACCATCGATCTCCTATGCGGCTGCTTGCTGGCGCTGGCCCGACATGATCTCCGCCGTATCCGGCAATCGATCCTGCCGCCAACGCCGCTGACGCTGCGCGGGGTGCTTGTCGCGTGGCGCAGCATCACGCGCGCCGGGCCAACAATACCTTCCCTTTCCCGGCGGCACGCCGTCTTTGTTTACCACGTGATCCTGCTGTTCGGGGACCCTGGGCTGAGCCCCTGGCGCCGAGACAGGCTCGTGCAGTTTTTGTGCTCGATCAGATCAGCGCCTTCGCGTTACTGCTGGCGCATGGTCGTCGCCGATCGCGTGACCGGGAAGGATCCGCGCCGGCAAACCCGCCTACGCGCGTTGGCGGTAGTGGTCAGCTCCGCGGTGGGCGCAATCCTCGGCGTATCGATGGCGCTGAAGCTGGTCTGGAACATGTTCGCCTGGGAGCTTGGCAATTTGACGTGGTCATCCACACTGAACGCCGGGTCGTGACCTTGCGCATCGGATACACGCTCTACGTCTTCTTCCGGTGGCTGGTGATCCGGAGGGGCTGCGACGTTCATCTACATCGATCGCCGCCGAGCGCGCACTTTGCGCTTGCACGGATGCGCGCCGCCGACGAGCGCACGCGGACAGCGAAGCAGGTCGTCAGACGCAACTGCAGGCGATTACAGGCCCGCGTTTGAACCGCAGTGATTCTGATAAACACACGCTATGGCTGGAATTGAAGCGGCTCTGACGGGACCCGAAACTCGCCGAACGGATAGCGGCGATCTGATCGCATCTTGCACCGCCGCGATGCCGTATATGCGCGACATCAATCCACGGCGCAGGAGATCGATCTCGCGCGCCTTATCCTCGACCACATCGTCAGGTGCTTGGGCGACGCCTTGCGTTCGACATCGAGTCGCCTCAAGACTCAGGTAACACCCAGGTGCTGCATCGATGATGCTGTTGCCGCTGATCGATCACGCGGTTGTGCATGGGCTCACAAAATGACTGCAGACAAGCGCATCATTGCACATCGCCTGCGCGATTTGCCGATGGCAGACTGCGCCTCACGATCGCCGATAGCGGTGCAGGGTTCGTACCGGACGCGGCGGCGATGGGATCACGACTATTCGCGAACGCGCTTTGCCACGCTCTGCCGAGCGATGCGGCCCTGGTGCTACGCAGACGCAGCGGCGCGGTTTCGACGACTTCTTGATGATTCCGCGTATAGATCCGTGACGCTTTCAAACCATAAAAATTGGCGAAGCGGGTGCTTGAGGCGCGATGACAATGCGCCCCGATCCGACCGGACGACGCGTACGGCGTCCCACCACGACATGCCACGAGATGAAGCGTTCGTCAGGTGCGGGCCGCCGTGGTACAGCCGCACCGTGTGCCGCGCTGCCAGAACAGCCAGCGGCGCTCCGCAGGCAGGCCATAATTACAGCAATGCCTGCGGTCAGCGCCGCCACCGCCACGGCAAAAGGAAGCCGAGCGGATCAAGACCAGCAACACGGCTTGATGCCGGCGATCAGAACGTCGTCCGCAACGCCAAATCCGCGCTGTGGCTGCTGCCCGCGAGTGCAGACCAGTGTCGGTCGAGAACGTCGCGCGTGTGTGCAGCGGTATCCGAGCAAGCGCGCTTGCATCACCGTGGATCCGCGCCGCCAGCGAGCGGACGCCACGATTTAAACCAGCGCCTGTTTCATCATGATGCATCGGTTGGATCATCGGTGCGCCAGTAGGCCATGACGGCGAGCGCAACCACCCCGAAACGCGGCACCGGCAGGCGTAAGCGACATCCGTCGGAATCTCGCCGCGAACGATGCCGAGCAGCAGAACCACGCCGGACCATTGACCGAGTACGGGAATACGCCGCCCGGCGTCAGCGCAGTAATGCCATTGCCGGATCGGCTTCAGGCTTCGGCGTAGATCATCGCCGTGCACCTGAGCACGGCTCCACGCGAGAGCAGGCAGACCGCGATCGCGAGGCAGGCGCGCGGCCATGCACGAGTCCGTGCGTACATCAGCCGCCGCGACCAAGATAGCCGGCGTAACCTGCGCCACCGCGAGAAAGCGCCAGCGGCGCAAGCACGGCCTCGCGCGACGGCCCGCCACGAGCGTGCGGAACCGCGCGTACGCGCGCCACGCATTGCGCGGGCTTGGCCAGGTGCAGCGCCGGAGGCGCAGGCGAGACCCTGCGGCGGTCAGACGTGCAGCGCGAGCGACGCCGCGCGCGTCATGGTTTCGTGCTGCAGCGCGGCCGGTCGCCCGAACCGACGGCGCCGGGCGAGGTCCGACGAGCGCCAGCAGTGCGCGGATCAGCCCCGAGGCCGGCGCCCGAGCGCGACGGTGAAGAAGACGACCGAGAGCGCGGGCCTCATCGCGGCGTGGACGCTTTCACCGCGCGGCGACGCGTCGCGCGGCGTCGATCGGGCGCTCGCGAGGCGCGCGAAGGCCATCGCGGCTCGGGCATGCGCGCGCGTCGGCCTCGACGTCAGGTCCGCGGTTTCGGCTCGCGCGGCGGCAGATAGCGAGTTGACAAGGCGCGATAGCCGAGCTCTGGGCAGCAGGCCGAAGCCGCCGCGCTCGGCGGTCACGCGCGACACGCTCGAGTGCGGATCGTCGAAGTCGCCGAAGAAGCGCGCGTGCGTCGGACACGCGAGCACGCAGGCCGGCTGCCGCTCCGCCGCCGGCAGCGTCTCGTCGTAGATGCGGTCGACGCACAGCGTGCACTTCTTCATCGTGCCGGACTCGCGATCGAGCTCGCGCGCGCCGTACGGGCACGCCCACGCGCACAGGTTGCAGCCCATGCACTTGTCCTGGTCGACGAGCACGATGCCGTCGTGCGCGCTTGTACGACGCGCCGGTCGGGCAGACGGTGACGCAGTCCGCGTCCTCGCAATGCAGGCACGACATCGGAAAGTTGATCGTCTTGCTCGCCGGATACTCGCCGACCTCGTAGTGGCGCACGCGGTTGAGCCAGACGCCGGAGGGCTCGGCGCCGTAGGGCGTCGTAGTCGGACAACGGCCCGCTGATCGCCGACGCGCCGTTCCACTCCTTGCACGCGGTGGCGCAGGCATGGCAGCCGACGCAGGTGTCGAGATCGATGACGCAGCCCGAGCTTCATCGCTACTTGTCGTCCAGTCGTAAGCACGTCGGGACGCAGCGACGCCGTCGCCGGGCAGCGGCGCGCCGGCGCGAACTGCGGCCACGATCCCGGTCTCACCGCGGCGCGCACTTCGTCGACCTTGACGCGCAGGTCGAACCACGCCGCCTGCCCGTGACGGGATCGGAGTTGCGTCAATGCGGCGCGCGTCGCTCGCCGCTCTCGGCAGCAGCTCCGAGATCAGGTGGTTGAGCAGGAAGCCTGCCGTCGCCTCGGGCGCGTCGGCGTCGAGGCCCCACGCTCCCGCCTGCTTGCCGACGGCGTTCCACGGTCCAGACGGTATTCGGCTTCGACACCTTCCATCGTCTTCAGCCGGCAGCGGATGCGGCCGTGGTGCGACTCGACCCACACCCAGTCGTCGTCCGCAAGCCCGAGCTCCGCGCGGTGCCGCGATTCATGTACAGGCAGTTCTCGCGCGAGGATCTGCCGCAGCCACGCGTTCTGCGAATCCCACGAGTGATACATCATCATCGGCCGCTGCGTGATCGCGTGGAACGGATACGTCGTCGCGCGCTCGTCGCTGCGCGTTTCCGAGCGGCGCGTACCAGAACGGCAGCGGGTCGAAGTAGGTCGCCAGCCGCTCGCGATCGATCGGACGATGTCGGCTGCGGGCCGTCGTAGAGTCCCTGCGCCCGGCGAGGCGGAACTTCTGCAGCGGCTCCGAATACATCTGCATGATCACCTGCACCGGCGGCGTGCCGAACAGCGCATGCTTTTCGGCGAACTCGAGATAGTCCTTGTTCGCGAAGCGGTAGTACCGCATGTTCTCCGGCCAGCGGATACGTGAAGAACGACTGGTTCTCGATGTACTTTTCCCACTGCTTCGGGTTCGGCTCGCCGCGCGATGCGACTTCGCCGTCCTCGCCGCGCCAGCCGGCGAGGAAGCCGATGCCGGGCAGCTTCTCGTAGTTGACGATGAAGTCCGCGGTAGTCGGCGAACTTGCGCGAGCCGTCGGCGCGCGTGAACGCCGGAAACTTGAGGCCGCGACGCGAGCTCGACCAGCACGTCCTGCCACGGCCGCACGTCGCGATCGGGCGCGACGATCGGATGCCGGATCGCATCGGCGGCCGCATCGGGCTCGGAGATCGGCCGGTCGAGCAGCGAGATCGCGTCGTAGCGCTCGAGATACGTCGTGTCCGGCAGCACGAGGTCGGCGAAATTCGACGGTCTCGGACTGGAACGCGTCGACGACGACGAGGAACGGGATCGCGTATTCGCCGTTCGCGTCCTTGCGCGCCAGCATCTCGCGCACGCCGCCGGTGTTCATCGTCGAATTCCACGCCATGTTGGCCATGAACAGCAGCAGCGTGTCGATCGGATAGGGATCGCGGTTCACGGCGTTGGTGATCACCATGTGCATCAGTGCCGTGCGCGGCGAGCGGCGATTCCCACGAATACGCCCTGATCGATGCGCAGCGGCCTGCCGTCGGTCGTCGATCGACCAGATCTTCGGGCCGCGTCGGATTGCCGTTGGGCATGCGCTTCAGCGGCGTGTCGGGCGCGAAGATCACCGCCGGATCGTTCTCCGGCAGCGTGCGCGCATCGGAATGCGGCGCGGATACGGCGCGCGGCGCGCGAAGTTGCCGGGCCCGTCGAGCGCGCCCAGCAGCATCTGCAGCAGATGCAGCGCGCGGCAGGTCTGGAAGCCGTTCGAGTGCGCGGAGACGCCGCGCATCGCGTACATCGCAACCGGCCGGCCGACGACGCTTGTCGTGCGTGCGGCCCCACATGTCGGTCCAGCGGATCGGCAGCTCGACCGCCTCGTTGAACGCGACGTGCGCCATTTCGCGCGCGAGCCGGCGTGATCGTCTCGGCGGCAACGCCGCACTCGCGCGGCGACGCGTCTCCGGGCGCAGTAGCGCATCGTCGAGATAGCGCTCGGCGGCGAGCGAGAGCACCGTCTTGGCGCGGCGGCCGTCGGGCAGCGTCGACGTTGCGCGAACAGCGCCGGCGCGATGTCGGCGCCAGATGGCCGTTGACGAACGCCTGCGCGACTGCGTCGCCAGACCAGCGGATTGCCGTCGTCGTCGCGCGCGAACAGTCCGTCGTCCGGCGTGCCCGGCGTCTGCGACGACCAGCCACGGCGCGTTCGTGTAGCGGATCGAGGAACTCGCAGTCGATCGTGCCGTCGCTTGAGCAGCACGTGGACGATCGCGAGCGCGAGCAGGCCGTCGGTGCCCGGCCGGATCGGCACCCATTCGTCGGCGATCGCCGAATAGCCGGTGCGCACCGGATTGATCGAGACGAACTTGGCGCCGTGTCGCTTCAGCTTGTCGAGGCCGATCTTGATCGGGTTCGACGAATGGTCTTCGGCGACGCCCCACAGCAGGAAGTACTTCGCATGGTCCCAGTCGGGCGCGCCGAACTCCCAGAACGAATAGCCGATCGTGTACAGGCCCGGCGACCGCCATGTTGACCGAGCAGAAGCCGCCGTGCGCCGCCCAGTTCGGCGTGCCGAACTGCTGCGCCCACAGCCCGGACAGCGCCTGCATCTGGTCGCGGCCGGTGAAGAACGCGAGCTGCGTGGGATTGGTCGACGCGGATCTTCGCGCAGCCGCGCCGTCAGCGAGGTCGAGCGCCTCGTCCCATTCGATCTCGACGAACTCGCCGGCGCCGCGCGCGCGCCGGGCTTGCGCATCAGCGGCTTGCGCAGCTTCGCCGGCGAATTCTGCTTCATGATGCCGGCCGAGCCCTTCGCGCACAGCACGCCCTGGTTGACCGGATGGTTGCGGATTGCCCTGGATGAAGCGGACGCTTGCCGTTCTCGAGCGTCACCTTGATGCCGCAGCGGCACGCGCACATGTAGCACGTCGTGTAATCGCGTCTGGCTGCGCGGACTTGTCGCCGCGCGGCAGCGGTGCGGTCTTCGGCGGGAATGGTCATGGGCCGGGAGATGTCACAGTTCGATCAGCCGCAGCCGCTGCACCTTGCCCGACGGACCTTTCGGGCAGCTCGGCGACGAAGCGCAGGTATCGCGGCGTCTTGTAGCGGCCGAGCTGCGCGCTCGCAATGCGCGCGGAGCTCCGCTTCGGTGCAGCGCCGCGCCGCGGCTTCACGACGACGCACGCGAGGATCTCCTGGCCGTACTCGCGATCGGGAACGCCGACCGCCGCGCGCTTCGAGCACCGCCGGATGGCGCGAGCAGCGCCTCGTCGATCTCGCGCGGCGCGATGTTCTCGCCGCCCTTGATGATCAGCTCCTTCAGCCGGCCGGTGATGAAGTAGAAGCCGTCCGCGTCGCGGTAGCCGAGGTCGCCGGTGCGCGAGCCAGCCCGTCGTCGCGATCGCGCGCGGCCGTCGTCGTCGCGGCGCGCTGGTAGTAGCCGAGCATCACGTTGGCGCCGCGGACCTCGATCTCGCCGGCTCGCCGGTCGCCAGCACGGCGCCGTCGCGACGCGACGACGCGCGCCTTCCACGCCGAGCGGCGGCCCGCGGCCGATCCGAGCTTGCGCAGCGGCATCGAGCGGGTTCGCGAACGCGACCGGACGCGCACTCGGTGAGGCCCATCGCCTCGAGCACCGAGATGCCGAAGCGCGCCTCGAACGCGCGATGCTGCTCGGGCGGCAGCGGCGCCGACGCCGAGCGGCGCGAAGCGCACGCCGCGGCACGCGTCCGCCTGCGCAGGCGGTGCAGGTCCGGCGCCGTTCAGCAGGTAGGCGATGATCGTCGGCACGACGATTGAGCCACGTCGGCCGGTAGCGCTCGACCAGCGGCCACCATTGCGAGACGCTGAAGCGATGCGGCATCACGATGCTGCCGCCCGACACGCAGCGGGCGTCACCGTCGCGATGCACTGGCCGTTGATGTGATAGAGCGGCAGCGACGACAGCACGCGATCGTCGCCGGTCAGCGCATGCGCGCCGCTACCGCGCGCCCGGCGTGGATCATGTTGGCGTGCGACAGCAGCACGCCCTTCGGCGTGCCGGTGGTGCCCGACGTGTACATCAGCATCGCCGGCGACGTCGGCGTCGATCGGCGGCAGCGCTGCGGCGTCGCGGCGCCGAAGTCCACGCGATCAGATCGCCGCGTACGACGATCTGCGTGCGCGCGTCCGTCCGCGCCGATCGCGGCTCGCAGGCGCGGCGACGAACTCGGCGGCGGCGAACACGATCGCGCGGCGCCGCGTGTGCGCGAGCGACGTGATCGAGCTGCGCGTCCTGCGCGAGCAGATTGATCGGCGATGACGACGTACCCGCCGTACATCGCGCCCAGGAATACGGTCGCTGCGGCGACGCCGTTGCCGCAGCATGAAGCGCGACGACCGCGCCCGGCCGGAACGCCGCGCCGTGCAGCGTGCGCCGGCGAAGAGCGCGCGCGCGATCGCGCGCAGGTCGGCGTAGCGTGAGTGTCAGTCCGGCTCGGGCGCGAGCAGGAACGGCGCCGCCGGCCGCGCCGCGCCTGCGCGTCGATGACGTCGCGAAACGTCACGCATCCGCGCGCGCTACAAGCGCCGTGGCGGCGCCGATAGTCGCCGAACAGCTCGTCGTCGGTCGGCTCGCGGACGCGCGCGGCGCGGCAACGGATGCACGACGCGCGTGATGTTGAGGAAATGCCGGTAGTTGAGGTTGTCGGAGATGCTGTTGCCGCCCCAGCGTCCGCAGCCCATCGACAGCGAGAACGGCAGCGCGTTGTCGAAGCTGCCGCCGGTCGCGAAGCAGTGCGCCTGGTTGACGATGACGCGGCACACCGGCAGCGTAAGGCCCGAGCGCCAGCGCGCGCTGCGGCAATCGCGCGAATGGAGCCCGACCGAATGACCGGCGCCCTGATAGCGCAGCAGGCGCTCGGCCAGCGCGGTGGCGGCGGCGAAATCGGCGGACGCGATAGAACGCGAGCACCGGCGACAGCTTCTCGCCCGAGAACGGATGCTCGTGACCGACTCCGCTCTCCGCGACGATCAGGAAGCGCGCGTTGTCGAGCATCCGGCCGCACGAGTCCGGCGATGCTCGGCGATCGTCGCCGCGTCGCTTGCGCGATGACCGCCGGCGCGAGCTTGCCGTCGGGGAACATCGTCGCTTCGCAGCTGGCGCGTTTCCTCCTCGGTCAGCAGCACGCCGCCTTCGCGCGCGAGCGCCGCAAGCGAGCGCGTCGGCAACCGCCTCGACCGCGATGACGCTGTTCTCCGACGAGCAGCTCGTCGCGTTGTCGAAGATCTTCGAGCGCGCGATCTTGGCCGCGGCGTCCGCGACGTCGGCGGTCTCGTCGACGATGACCGCGACGTTGCCGGCGCCGACGCCGATCGCCGGCGTGCCGCTCGCATACGCGGCGCGCACGTTGGTCTGCGAGCCGGTGGCGACGACGAGATCGGCCTGCCGCATCAGCGCGAACGTGTGCTCGCGCGTAATCGGCGCCGGCAGCTGCTAGCACGAGATCGCGCGGCGCGCCGATCGCGGTCGAGCTCGGCGTGGACGAACTCGAGCAGCAGCGCGAGCGTGCGCGCGCCCTTCGGCGACGGCGCGACGACGATCGCGTTGCGCCCCTTCAGCGCGTTGATGATGTTGTTCGCCGGCGTCGCCGCCGGGATTGGTCGACGGCGTGATCGCGCGCGACGACGCCGACCGGCCGCGGCGATTTCGATCAGGCCGCTGCGCGACGTCCTCGGCGATCACGCCGACCGACTTGCGCGCCCGCGCAGGTCGCGCAGCAGAGCCCGATCGTCTTGCGGTGATTCTTCGCGATCTTGTCGGCGACGTTGCCGAGACCGGTGTCCGCCACCGCGCGCTCGGCCAGCGCGCGGTTGCGCGCCGGTTCGACGATCGCCCAGCCGGCGGCCGTCGCGAGCTCGTCCGCCTGCGCCTGCGACGCAGCCGTCGATCGCGCGCTGCGCAGCGCGTGCGCGCGCGCGACGAGCTTCGCGACGACGGATTCCGGCGTCGCCGCCGGCCAAGGCGGACGATCGTCGCGCTCATGTCATTCGGGCGTGATCTTCGCTTCGCGGATCACGTACTCCCATTTCTTCAGCTCGTCCTTGATCAGATGCTCGAATTCGGCGGGCGACGACGACGCCGGCCTCCGCGCCTTGCGCGAACAGCCTTTCGCGGACGTCCGGACTGTGCAGCACCTTGACCATCACGGCGTTCAGCTTGGGCAACGATCGCCGGCGGCGTCTTCGCCGGCACCAGCGCGCCATACCATGAGTTGACGACGCAATCGACGCCCTGCTCGGCAATCGTCGGCACGTCGGGCGCGGTGACGCTGCGTTTGTCGCTCGCCACCGCGATCGCGCTTGAGACGCCCCGACTTGACGTGCTGCCACGCCGCCGGCATCGACACGAACAGCATTTGCACCTGTCCGCCGATCGTATCGCTCACGGCCGGGCCGCCGCCCTTGTAGGGCACGTGAACGATGTCGACGCCGGTCTTGAGCTTGAAGAGCTCGCCGGCGATGTGCCCGGGCGACCCGATGCCGACCGATGCGTAGTTGAGCTTGCCGGGATCGCGCCTTGGCGTAGCGCGATCAGCTCGCGCGATGTTGTTGACCGGAACGCTTGGATGCACGACCAGGATCTGCGGAATGTACGCGGCGAGGCTCACCGCCGCAAAGTCGCTTCTCCGACGTCGAACGGCAGCTTGTCGTAGAGCTTCGGATTGATCGTGTGCGACGACAGCGTGAACAGGATCGTGTAGCCGTCCGGTGCCGCCTTGGCCGCGAGATCGGTGCCGAGATTGCCGGCCGCGCCGCCTTGCTGTTGTCGATGATGATCGGCTGTCCGAGCAGCGTCGACCAACGGCTCGTTGACGACGCGCGCGACGATGTCCGTGCCGCCCGCCGGCGGATACGGCACGATCATCGGATCGGCTTGTTCGGGTAATCCTGCGCCAGCACACTCGTGCAACCCAGAAGCGCGAGCAGCAGCCAATGAGAGGGGCGCATGAACAACCTCTGTCATTCCCGCGAAAGCGGAATCCATTTTGCCGGCAGAAATGGGCCCCGTTTTCACGCGGAACGACGGCGGTGGTAGGGCATTGTTGCGAGTGCTCAGGATTTTGCTGCGGTGGCACGATATTTTGCGAGATGGCGCACCGGGCCGCCAGCGCATCGCGGCGGAACGGGATCGCCCAGCTCGCGTGTCACCATCATTTCCAGAATCGTCGTCGTGCCGTGCTTCTGCGCCGCCGCGCGCCGCACGCAACGCCGGTCCGACATCGGACAATTTTTCGATCGCGATGACCGTCGGCGCCCATCGCCTTCGCCACCGCCGCCCACGACGGCTGCTTGTCGAGGTTCACGCCGACGAACCGGTTGTCGTAGAAATCGACGTGGTTCTTCTTCTCGGCGCCCCATTGGCCGTTGTTGAACACGACCGCGGTCACTGGAATGCTCTCGCGCACGCAGGTCTGCAGCTCGCCGAAGCTCATGCCCCACGCGCCGTCGCCGACGTAGGCGATCGCCGGACGGTCCGGCGCGCGCGACTTTGGCGCCGACGATCGTCGGAAACGCGTAGCCGCAGTTGCCGAAGCTCATCGCCGCGAACATCGACCGCGGGCGGTCGAAGCGCAGATAGGAGTTCGACACCGAGCAGATGTTGCCGATGTCGGTCGACACCATCGCGTCGTCGGGCATCGCACGCTCGAGCTCGCGCAGCATCTGCCGCGGGTGCATGTGCGTCGAGTCCTTGCGACACTTCGAGCGACCACGCGTCCGTCTCGTGCGTCCAGCCGTCGAGCTCGGCTTCCCAGCGCCTGTTTCTCCGCCGCGATCGCCGCGAGCGCGCGCGTCCGCGATTGCGCGTGGCAGGCGAGCGCTCGGCCCTGCAGGCGCGCGACGAGCGCGCGCGCTGCCGCGCTCGCGTCGCCGCAGATGCCGACCGAAATCGGCTTCACGAGCCCGAGCATCTTCGCGTCGGCGTCGATCTGGATGATCTTCGCGTGCTTGCGGCCAGTAGTCGAGGCCGTGCTGCGGCAGCGTGCCGAACGGGCCGAGACGCGTGCCGAGCGCCAGCACGACGTCGGCTTGCGCGATCAGCTTCATCGCCGCCTTCGAGCCCTGGTAGCCGAGCGGGCCGCACCACAGCGGATGCCGCGCGGGGAACGCGTCGTTGTGCAGGTAGCTGACTGCGCACCGGCGCCTGCAGCAGCTCGGCCAAGCGCGATCGCGTCGCGCCTGCGCGTCGCCCATCACGACGCCGCCGCCGCCGAGGATCACCGGGAACTGCGCGCCGGCCAGCAAGCGCGGCGGCCTCGTCGAGGCTCTGCTCGCCGCCGGCGCCGCGCTCGATCGCGAGCGGCCGCGGGATCTCGCACTCGATGTCGCCGTAGAAAAAGTCGCGCGGAATGTTGAGCTGCGTCGGGCCCAGCTCCAGATGCGCGCGATCGAACGCGCGGCCGGTGAGCTCCGCCATCCGCGCCCGGTTGTTGACGTGCGCCTGGTACTTGGTGATCTTCGAGAAGATCGGCAGCTGCTCGGTTTCCTGGAAGCCGCCGAGCCCGAGCGTCATCGAGCCCGTTTCCGGCGTGACGACGACGACCGGCGAATGCGCCCAGAACGCCGCCGCGGTCGACGTGACGAAGTTGGTGACGCCGGGCCCGTTCTGCGCGATGCACACGCCATGGCGGCCCGAGACGCGCGCGTAGCCGTCGGCCATGTGGCCGCCGCCCTGCTCGTGCGCGACCGAGATGAAGCGGATGCCGGCGAGCGGAAACAGATCGAGCGCGTCCATGTACGCCGAACCGACGATGCCGAAGACGTCGGTGACGCCGTGCGCGACGAGCGTTTCGACGAACGCCTCCGGACGGCGTCATCGTCTGACGGCCGGCGACCACCAGCCGATCTTGGTCGACATCGTGTTCATGCGGTTTCTTTTCATCGGAGGTTGACGCCGCAAATCAGAGACCCCCACGCTTGCGGCTCGCGCCGCTTCGCTGCCCCTAGAGGGGTGCAATTCGCACCTTGGGACGGCCCGGCGGCGCAAATCATGGGACCCCCACGCTTGCGGCTCGCGCCGCTTCCCTGCCCCCCGAGGGGGCGCAATTTGCACCTTGGGACGGCCCGGCGGTGCTCATGCGGCCATGACAGATTCGGCGCTGACGTACGGATAGCCGAGCGCTTCGGCGACAGGCTGGCAGGTGACTTTACCGAACGCCACGTTGAGTCCGTTGCGCAAATGGACGTCGTCGGCCAACGCCTGTTTTCCATCCCTTGCCGGCCAGCGCGAGCACGAACGGCAAGGTCGCGTTGTTGAGCGCGAACGTCGACGTGCGCGGCACGCCGCCCGGCATGTTCGCGACGCAGTAGTGGACGACGCCGTCGACAATGTACGTCGGGTCGCGCGTGCGTCGTCGGTCGCGACGTCTCGAAGCAGCCGCCCTGGTCGATCGCGACGTCGACGACGACGGAGCCGGGCTTCATGCTCTTGATCATGCGCCGCCGACGATCGAGCTTCGGCGCCGAGCGCGCCGGGGATCGAGCACCGCCGCCGATCACGAGGTCGGCGTTGGTCACGTGCCGATCGACGGCGTCACGCGTGGAAAACACCGTGTTGAGCGGACGGCCGAACTGCGTCCACAGCCGGCGCAGCACGTCGACGCTGCGGTCCAGCACCCACACGTCCGCGCCCATCCCGAGCGCGATGTGGATCGCGTGCGTGCCGACGACGCCGCCGCCCAGCACGACGACCTTCGCCGGATCGACGCCCGGGACGCCGCCCAGCAGAATGCCCTTGCCGCCGTGCGCCTTTTCGAGGAAATGCGCACCCGCCTGCACCGCCATCCGGCCCGGCGACCTCCGACATCGGCGCGAGCAGCGGCAGTCCGCCCGACGCCGACGTGACCGTTTCGTACGCGACGCAGACCGCGCCGCTCTTGACCAGGTCCTTCGTCTGTTCCGGATCGGGCGCAAGATGGAGATACGTGAACAGCACCTGGCCGGGCTTGAGCATCGCGCGCTCGACCGCCTGCGGCTCCTTGACCTTGACGATCATGTCGGCGCCGGCGAAGACCTCGCGCGCCGTCGCGACGACCGTTGCTCCGGCGCGGGCATAGTCGCTGTCGGTCATGCCGATCCCCTGCCCCGCCTCGTGCTCGACGATCACGTCGTGGCCGCGATCGACGACTTCTCGCACGGATTCGGGCGTCAAGCCGACGCGATTTTCCAGAACCTTGATTTCCTTTGGAACGCCGACGCGCATGGGTATCTCGTTCGAACGAGCGTGAAAATTCGATGCGCGGAACAGCCGCTATTCCCGATCGGCGGCGTGCTGCTCGAGATGCTCGCGCAGCTGATGCAGCTCCGGCACCAGCGCATCGCGCGACGAGACCATCCCAAGCGGGCGACCGTCCTCGACAATGGGCATGTGACGGTAGTGGCCTTCGTGCATCATCCGCAGCGCCTCGACGAACGGGCGGTCCGGATGGATCGTCTGCGGATCGCGCGTCATCACGGCGCCGACCGGCGTCGTCGTCGGATCGCGTCGCGCGGCGACCACGCGGAACAGCGCGCGTCGCGCTCGGTGAAGATACCGATCAGCCGCGAACCCTCGACGACCATCACGGCGCCTTTGCCTTCCGTTTTCATCCGGAGCGCGACGTCGGTGACAGTCATGTCGCGCGGGACGTTGAGCGGAGTCTGGTCGGCGACAAAAGCGCGCAAGGTTCGAAGCGACATGGGTCATCCTCCGGAGATCGCGGGAGAGCGGCGGGCGTGGGCACAAAGGCATATCATTGCACATTCACACAGGTGCGACGGCGCTCCCTCGCACGTTCTGGAGACTTCGATGGGCCATGCCGAATTCACGCTCTCCGATCGTCCGCAAGCGAAGGCGATCTCGCTCGACGAATACTGGATGCCGTTCACGCCGAACCGCGAGTTCAAGGCCGGATCCCAAGCTCGTCGTCCGCGCCGAAGGCATGTACTACTGGAACGACCGCGGCGAGAAAATCATCGACGCCGTCGGCCGGCCTGTTCTGCTGCGCCGCGGGCACGGCCGCACGCGAAATCGCCGAAGCCGTAGGACAGCAGCTCGCCGAGCTCGATTTCATCGCGCCGTTCCTGCGCGGCCATCCCAAGCAGCTTCGAGCTCGCGGCGCGCGTCGCCGAGTTGACGCCAGGCGATCTCAACCACATCTTCTTCACCAATTCGGGCTCCGGAAGCGGTCGACACGGCGATGAAGGTCGCGCTCGCCTATCACCAGGCGCGCGGGCAGCGCGGGCAGGACGATGTTCGTCTCGCGCGAGCGTGCGCTACCACGGCGTCAATTTCGGCGGCGTCTCGCTGTCGGGCATGGTCAACAACCGGCGCAAGTTCGGCCCGACGCTGCCCGGCATTGCGCACATGCGGCATACGCATCTCAAGGAGAACTTCTTCACGCGCGGCGAAGGCGCCGCACGGCGCGGAGCTGGCCGACGACCTCACGCGATTCGTCAATCTGTATGGCGCCGAGAACATCGCCGCGTGCTTCGTCGAGCCGATCGCCGGCTCGACCGGCTGCCTCGTGCCGCCGAAGGGCTATCTGAAGCGGCTGCGCGAGATCTGCGACACGCACGGCATCCTGCTCGTGTTCGACGAAGTGATCACCGGATTCGGGCCGCACCGGGCAGACATTTCGCGGCGCAGTCGTTCGGCGTGACGCCGGACGTCATCACGATGGCCAAGGCGCTCACCAACGGCGCGCAGCCGATGGGCGCCGTCGCGATTTCCGAGCGCATCCACGACGCTATCATGGCGCGCCGCGCCGGAAGGCGCCATCGAGTTCTTCCACGGCTACACGTACTCCGGGCATCCGGCCGCGTGCGCCGCCGGTCTCGCGACGCTCGACATCTACCGCAACGAAGGACTGTTCGAGCGCGGGCGCGAGCTGTCGCCGTACTTCCAGGACGCGATGTTCTCGCTCCGCGACGCTGCCGCATCGTCGTCGACATCCGCGGCTACGGGATGCTCGCGCGCGATCGACGTGGCCGCCGACGGCGCGCCCGGCACGGCGCGGCCACGTATATCCAAAAGAAGCTGTTCGACAACGGGCTGCACCTCAAGACGACCGGCGACTGCGCGATCATCGCGCCGCCGCTCGTCGCCGACGAAGCAGCACGTCGACGAAATCCGCGACAAGCCTGCGCAAGAGGGCTCGCGGCACTCTAAAACGATAGGTCCGCTTCGGATCCACACTCCATCGAGGGGAATTCCATGAAACGACATGGCATTCGATGACGCTGGTGGGCGCTCGCGCTCGCGTTCGCCGCCAGCGCCTGCGTGGTCGCAGCAGAAGGAAGTCACCATCGGCTATCAGGACATGCTCGATCCTTACCGGACCGCGCAGGAAGCCAAGGAGATCGAAAAGGCGACCGGCTACAAGATCAACTGGAAGCAGTTCGGCGGCGGCGGCGAGGTCATCAAGGCGATGGCGTCGGGCGCCGTGCAGGTCGGCGAAGTCGGCTCGGCGGGCATCGCGGCTGCCGTGTCGCGCGGCGAGCCGTACGAGCTGTTCTGGATCCTCGACGACATCGGCGACGCCGAGGCGCTGGTCGCGAAGAACGGCTCGGGCATCAACTCCGTCGCCGATCTCAAGGGCAAGAAGATCGCGATGCCGTTCAACTCGACGACGCATTTCCACACGATGGTCGCGCTCGAGCAGGCGAAGCGTGAATCCGGCCGACGTGCAGATCCTCAACATGCGCCCGCCGGAAGTACGCGCGCGGCGTGGCAGCGCGGCGACATTCAGGCGACGTTCATCTGGGACCCGGTGCTGGCCGAAGTGAAGAAGGACGGCAAGGTCATCATCTCGTCGGGCAAGATCTCCGCCGAGACCGGCAAGGCGACGTTCGACGGCTACATCGTGAACAAGGACTGGGCGAAGGCGAATCGTGGACTTCATGGTGAAGTTCGTCAAGATCATGGCCGCAGCCGACGACAAATATCGGGCCAGAACCAGGCGAAGTGGACGGCGGACTCGCCCGAAGTGAAGGCGGTCGCGAAATGGTCGGGCGCCAAGCCCGAGGACGTTCCGGCGGGCATGGCGCTGTACCGCTTTCCCGACGCTCACGGAGCAGGACGGCGAAGTGGCTGGCGGCGGCAAGGACGGCGTCGCCGCGAAGGCGCTCGCCGCGACCGCCGCGTTCCAGCTGTCGCAGAAGCAGATCGAGAAGACGCTGCCGGATTATTCGGCGGCGGTGAATCCGAGCTACGCGCAGGACGCTGCAAAGTGACGCGGATGTCCAAGAGCGGCCCGCCGCAGAACGGGCCGCGATTGAAGCAGCCGCGTCATCCTCGCGAAAGTGGGGATCCATGTTGCGTATTCAAAATGGATTCCCTCCCCGATTAGATCACTCGGGGACAGGCTCTTCGCGCGGGAATGACGGCTGCGGTGTCGCGGAGCCCGTGAGCAAGCTCGAAGTCCGCCACTTGAGCGTCAACTACGCCGGCAGCGGCGGACGCTCGACACTCGCGCTGTCCGACGTCAATCTCGCGCTCGATCCCGGCGATTTCGTCGTCGCGCTCGGCGCGTCGGGGTGCGGCAAGACGACGCTCCTGTCCTGCATCGCCGGGTTCATGCTGCCGTCGGAAGGCGAAGTCGTCCTCGACGGCAAGCGCGTGATCGGTCCCTGGCGCTGAGCGGGGCGTCGTGTTCCAGAAGCACGCGCTGATGCCGTGGCTCAACGTCATCGACAACGTCGAGTTCGGCTTGCGGATGCGCGGCATGCCGAAGCCCGAGCGCGAGGTGATCGCCCTCGACAAGCTCCGCACGGTGGGCCTCGAGAAATTCGCCCGCGCGCCGGTCTACCAGCTTTCGGGCGGCATGCAGCAGCGCGTCGGCCTCGCGCGTGCGCTCGCGAGCGATCCCGAAGTCATGCTGATGGACGAGCCGCATCGGCGCGCTCGACGCGCTCACGCGCGAGCAGATCCAGGAACTGATCCTGCATCCTGTGGTGGAAGACACGAAAGATGTTCTTCTTCATCACGCACAGTGTCGAGGAGGCGCTGTTCCTCGCCACCGAGCTGATCGTGATGACGCCGTCGCCCGGGACGGATCGCGCATCGCTACACGCTCGATTTCGGACGGCGCTTCATCGAGAGCAAGGACGCCCGGCTCGTCAAGGCGGATCCGGAGTTCATCCGGCTGCGCGAGGAGGTGCTGCACCTGATCCAGTCGGCGCCAGCGGAATCCGAGCTGGTCGACGCGAGGATCCGCATGAGCACAATGCCGGCGCCCGCCCCGGACACCGATGGGACGGCCGATCCGCCGTCGACGACCCGCGCCGATGCGCACGATCAAGGGCTACAGCCTCCCCGGCGAAGGCTCGAGCACCGCGATCAGCGTCGTCACGGTCGATCGCGCTGTTCGCGCTGTGGTGGGTCGCCACGCACTTCGGCTGGATTCGCGACCTGTTCCTCCCGACGCCCGAGCGCATCGTCACGAGCTTCGCCGACGCGTGGAAAGGCGACATCCAAGGCGGGCAGGCCGCTGTCCGAGCATTTCTGGTGGAGCCTTTGCCGCGTGTTCGCCGCGTTCCTGCTGGCATGCCTGACCGCGATTCCCGCCGGCATCGCGATGGGCGTGTCGCGGATCGCGCGCGGCATCTTCGACCCGCCGCTCGAGTTCTACCGGCCGCTGCCGCCGCTCGCCTACCTGCCGCTGATCGTCATCTGGTTCGGCATCGAGGAGACGGCGAAGGTCGTGCTGATCTATCTCGCGTGCTTCGCGCCGCTCGCGATGGCGGCGCGCGCCGGCGTGCGCAGCGTCACGATCGAGCAGATCAACGCCGCGTACTCGATGGGCGCGTCGAAATGGCAGGTGATCCGGCACGTCGTGATTCCCGCCGCGATGCCCGAGATCCTCACCGGCGATGCGCATCGCCATCGGCTTCGGCTGGACGACGCTCGTCGCGGCGGAAATGGTGGCGGCGACCGCGGGCCTCGGCCAGATGGTGCTGAACGCGTCGAACTTCCTGCGCACCGACGTCGTGATCATGGGGATCGTCGTGATCGGCGTCGTCGCCTATCTGTTCGACCTGCTGATGCGCCAGATCGAGCGGAGGCTCGTGCCCTGGAAAGGCCGCGGATAGGCTGCGGAGGGCCCGAAAGCGCTGTTGCGGGGGTATCCGCCCCTGACCGCGTGGAGCGGCCTTTTGTCGGCGACCGGTTGACAACGTCATTACCGCTTGCCACGCTCCCTGCGATGAACCAATACCCCCATTTTCAGAAGCTGGTCATCCGGGCGCGCCAGGAGGCGCCGCTCGCCGCCGCATTCGTCTACCCGTGCGACCGCGATTCGCTGCAGCTTGCGCTGTCGGGAGAATTCGCGGGCTATCTGGCGCCGGTGCTGGTCGGCCCGCAGCCGCGCATCCGCGATCTGGCCGCCAAGGCCGGACTCAACGTCGGTCGCCTGTCGATCGTTGACACGCCGGACGACCCGCGCGCCGCGGGAATCGCGCGCCGCCGAAATGGCGCGCGACGGCGAGGTCGCCGCCTTGATCAGGGAGCCTCGGTATCGAAGAGCTGCTGTCGCCGGTCGCCGCGCCCGACTCGGGGTTGCGCACCGCAACACGACTGTCCCACGCCTATTTTCTAGACATTCCCGGCATCGATCGCGGCCTCGTGCTCACCGATGCTCAACTCAACGTCAATCCGCCGCTCGCAGCCAAGCGCGACATCGTCCTCAACGCCGTTCGGTTCGCGGCAAGCCTGGGAATCGCGACACCGAAGGTCGGCCTCCTGGCCGCGATGGACGGCGTCGTCGCCGGCGTTTCCGTCGACCACCGACGCGCTTGCGCTCAAGGAGCATGGCGGCGCGCGGCGTCATTACCGGAGCGGTCGTGGACGGCCCGTTCACGCCGGAGACCGCGCTCTCCGTCGAGGCGGCACGCGACAACGGCGTCAAATCGGAAATCGCCGGACAGGTCGATGTTTTGATTGCGCCCGGCATGGAAGCCGCGGTGATGGTGCTCCGTACGCTGACGGCGATCACGAACGGCCTCGCCGCCGGCCTGGTGCTGGGCGCCAGAGGTTCCCATCGTGGTGCCGGCAACGCGCGGCGACTCGATGGAAACGCGGATGGCCTCCTGCGTGCTCGCATCGATCGCGGCCGCGGGTCAGCGTGCCGCCGCGCAAGCGGCCTGGCGCGGCGTCCAAGTTCGTCAAGACCGCGGCGATCGCCGCGGCGTAATCCGCAGAAGCGCATCTGCGCCGCGCATCGCGCGGCGCCCTCGATTTGCGCAAGCGATCGGGTAACCCGCATCATTGGCGACACCCGCTCGTCGGCCGACCCTGCTTGCAACACACTTGTACGACGCGTTTTTCCGTTTCTCGCTTGGCGCCAGCGCGTCACGCGTGACACGCTGCGCGCGGACTTTGGCGCCGGCCTCATTTCCGCCGTCATCGTGCTGCCGCAAGCCGTGGCCTTCGCGACCCTCGCCGGCATGCCGCCGGAATACGGTCTGTACGGCGCGATGCTGCCGGCCATCGTCGGCGCGCTGTGGGGCTCGTCGTGGCACCTCGATGTCGGGACCGACCAACGCCACGTCTCTGATGGTGTTCGCGACCATCGGCGCGCTCGCGGCGCCGTTCTCCGCCGGCTTACGTCGCGCTGGTGCTGACGCTCAACCTCATGATCGGCCTGATCAAGCTGGGTCTCGGGCTCGCGCGGCTCGGCGCGCTCGTCAATTTCATTTCGACGACCGTCATCGTCGGCTTTCACCGCGGGTGCCGGGCCTCTTGATCATCGGCGCCCAGCTGCAGAACTTCTTCGGCATCGACGTGCCGCAGCAATCGAGCTTCGTCGGATCGCTGATCGCGTTTTTCGCGCATCGTGCGCGAGTCCGATCCCTGGACGATCGTCGTCGGCGTCGCGACGCTCGCGGCAGCGTTGGCCGGCAAACGTTGGCTGCCGCGCATTCCCTATCTGCTGACCGGCATCGTCGCCGGCGCGCTGGCCGCGTTGGCGCTCGCGCAGCTCGGCATCGCGGAAGTTGCAACGCTCGGACCGCTGCCGTCGGCACTGCCGTCGCTGTCGATGCCGGCACTTTCGCCGGCGGTCTGGCGCGAGCTCGCGCCGATCGCGCTCGCGCTCACCGTGATCGGACTGACCGAAGCGATTTCGAGCGCGCGCGCGGTTGCGCTCAAATCGGGCCAGCGGATCGACGGCAACCGGGAGTTCATCGGGCAGGGCCTCGCGAATATCGTCGGCGCGTTCAGCTCGAGCTACCCGACGTCGGGCTCGTTCAACCGCACCGGCGCGAATTTCGCCGCCGGCGCGCGCACGCCGCTCGCCTCCGTGTTCTCGGCGCTCGCGCTCATCGTGATCCTGCTCTTCGTGCGCCCGCTCGCCGCGTACCTGCCGGTGGCGGCGATGGCAGCGGTGCTGTTCATCGTCGCCTGGGGATTGATCGACCTGGCCGCGCTCCGGCGGATCCTGCACACGAGCCGAGGCGAGGCGCTGACGCTCGTCGTCACGTTCCTCGCCACGCTGACGATCCGCCTCGAAGTGGCGATTCTGGTCGGCGTGCTCGTCTCGCTGCTTCGTCTATCTCCATCGGACGACGCATCCGCGGCTGACGCGCGTACTGCCCGATGCGGACGACCCGGGTCGGCACTTCGCCGCCGTCGGCACCGACGCGCCGCTGTGCCCGCAGCTCGAGATCCTGCGGGTCGACGGCTCGCTGTTCTTCGGCGCCGTCGAGCATATCCGCGACGAGCTCGACGCCGCGCGCGCCGCGCGTCCCGGCATCCATCACATGCTGCTGATCGGTAGCGGCATCAACTTCGTGGACGCCGCAGGCGCCGATCTGCTGGCACAGGAGGCGCGCACGATGCACGACGCCGGCATCACGCTCCATTTGTGCAATCTGCAAGCCACCGGTGGTGGACCTGCTCAAACGGGGTGGGCAGCTTGGCGCAATCGGGCGCGAGAACGTCCACGCGACCAAGGATCTGGCGCTCCGGACGATCTACGCCCACCTCGACGTCGCGACGTGCGCCGAATGCAAGGCCCGCGTGTTCATTGAATGCCAGCTCGTGCTGCCGGATGGACGGCCGCGCGAAACGCCGCGGCCGGAGTTCACGTTGGCCGCGCCGAGTCACCGATCCCCGTAATCGTCAGCGAACGCCTGCGGTGTCTGCGGCGCGAGAATCGTGCTCGATGAGAATCCGCCGCGAGCGCCGGGAGCCCGGTGGGATCGTCCGGGCGAATCCTCGCCGCGAGAGCGACGAGAAGTTTGGCTGCTCGGTCCTTAGCCGCCCTTGTTGCGCACGCAGTCCATGTAGTAGCGAACCCGTCCGCCGACGGGCTCCTCGACGAGGCCGTGGATATCCGTGTCGAAGCCCGGAAACTTCTCGTTGAAGCTCCGCGCGAACTTCAGGTATTCGACGATCGTCCGGTTGAACCGCTCGCCGGGAATGAGCAGCGGAATGCCGGGCGGATACGGCGTCAGCAGAACGCCGGTCACACGACCCTCGAGATCATCGATCTCGACGCGATCGATCTCGCGATGCGCCATGCAGGCGAACGCGTCGGAAGGCTTCATCGCCGGCTGCATGTCCGACAGGTACATTTCGGTCGTGACTCGGGCGACGTCGTTCGCCTTGTACATGTCGTGGATCTGCTGGCAGAGATCGCGCAAGCCCACGCGCTCGTACGACGGCTGCTTGGCGCAAAACTCCGGCAGGATCCGCCACAGCGGCTGGTTCTTGTCGTAATCGTCCTTGAACTGCTGCAGCGCGGTCACCAGCGTGTTCCAGCGGCCCTTGGTGATGCCGATGGTGAACATGATGAAGAACGAATAAAGGCCCGTCTTCTCGACGATCACGCCGTGCTCGGCCAGGAACTTGGTGACGATCGACGCGGGAATGCCGGTCTTCGCGAAGCTTGCCCGAGACGTCGAGGCCCGGCGTGATCACCGTCGCCTTGATCGGATCGAGGATAGTGAAACCCGGCGCCAAGTTGCCGAAGCCGTGCCACTTTTCGTTGGCGCGCAACAGCCAGTCGTCGCGCTTGCCCATGCCCTCGGGTGCCAGGCGCTCCGGTCCCCACACCTTGAACCACCAGTCCTTGCCCCACTCCTCGTCGACCTTGCGCATCGCGCGGCGGAAGTCGAGCGCCTCGGTGATCGACTCCTCGACCAGCGCCGTGCCGCCGGGCGGCTCCATCATCGCCGCCGACACGTCGCACGACGCGATGATCGCGTACTGCGGCGACGTCGACGTGCATCAGGTATGCCTCGTTGAAGATGTGGCGGTCGAGCTTGCGCGTTTCTGACTCCTGCACGATGATCTGCGAGGCCTGCGAGATACCGGCCAGAGCTTGTGCGTCGAGTGCGTCGCGAAAATCATCGCGTCCTTGCTCCGCGGCCGGTCCTTGCCGATCGCGTGCATGTCCTTGTAGAAGTCGTGGAACGCCGCGTGCGGCAGCCACGCCTCGTCGAAGTGCAGCGTGTCGATGTAATTGCCGAGCGTCTGCTTCAGCATCTCGACGTTGTAGGCGACGCCGTCGTACGTGCTCTGCGTCAGCGTCAGGATCCGCGGCTTCTTGTTCGGCGCGTTGCGCGCAAAGGCATGGGCATCGATGCGCTTCTGGATGCTCTCGGGGCGGAACTCGTCCAGCGGAATCGGGCCGATGATGCCGAGGTGATTGCGCGTAGGCGGCAGGAACACCGGAATCGCACCCGTCATCGTGATCGCGTGCAGGATCGACACGTGGCAGTTGCGGTCGACGACAACGATGTCGTTCGGCGCGACGTTTGCATGCCAGACCATCTTGTTCGACGTCGACGTGCCGTTGGTAACGAAAAAGCAGTGGTCGGCGTTGAAGATGCGCGCCGCGTTGCGCTCGGCGGCAGCCACCGGGCCGGAATGGTCGAGCAGCTGACCCAGCTCGTCGACCGAGTTGCAGACGTCGGCGCGCAGCATGTTCTCGCCGAAGAACTGGTGGAACATCTGTCCAACCGGACTCTTGAGGAACGCGACGCCGCCCGAGTGGCCCGGGCAATGCCACGAGTAGGAGCCGTCCTGCGCGTAATCGAGCAGCGCGCGGAAGAACGGCGGCGCCAGCGAGTCGAGGTAGGACTTCACCTCGCGGATGATGTGGCGCGCGACGAATTCCGGCGTGTCCTCGAACATGTGGATGAAGCCGTGCAACTCGCGCAGGATATCGTTCGGGATGTGCCGCGAAGTGCGCGTCTCGCCGTAGAGATAGATCGGGATTTCCGCGTTGCGGAAGCGGATCTCCTGGATGAACGTGCGGAGCTTGACCAGCGCGGGATCGAGCTCGGGACCCGGCGTGAACTCCTCGTCGTCGATCGACAGGATAAACCCGGATGCGCGCGACTGCTGCTGCGCGAACTGCGAAAGGTCGCCGTAGCTCGTGACGCCCAGGATTTCCATCCCTTCTTTTTCGATCGCCGCCGCAAGCGCGCGAATGCCCGAGGCCCGACGTGTTCTCGGAGCGGAAGTCCTCGTCGATGATGACGATGGGAAAGCGGAATTTCATCGGTGCCCTTGGCGAGGATCGCGTCGCAGGTCGGATTGGAAAGGCGCGGATTATACGCGTCGCGCATGTGTCTGCACGTGGGATCGTCTTCCCTCGGGTGGCACGGCGAGGGCCATGGACCCACGCCATGGACCCCACGCCATGGACCCCGCGTTACCATCCGCACCATGGACTACCCCCGCGACCTCGTCGGCTACGGCCGCGACGTTCCGCACGCCGACTGGCCTGGCGGAGCGCGCGTCGCCATTCAATTCGTCCTCAATTACGAGGAAGGCGGCGAGAGCTCGGTGCTGCACGGCGATCCGGCGTCCGAGCAGTTTCTCTCTGAGATCGCCGGCGCCGCAGCCTATCCGGCACGGCACCTGTCGATGGAATCGATCTACGAGTACGGCTCGCGCGCCGGCGCGTGGCGGATCCTGCGCGAGTTCGAGCGCCGCGGGCTGCCGCTGACCGTTTTCGGCGTGTCGATGGCGCTCGAGCGCCACCCGGAGTTGACCGCGGCGTTCGTCGAGCTCGGGCATGAGATCGCGTGCCACGGCTGGCGCTGGATCCACTATCAGGACATCGACGAGGCGACCGAGCGCGAGCATATGCGAATCGCCGTCGCGATCATCAGAGCGAATGACCGGCGCCGCGCCGCAGGGCTGGTACACCGGCCGCGACAGCCCGAACACGCGCAAGCTCGTCGTCGAGCACGGCGGCTTTCTCTACGACGCCGACTACTACGGCGACGATCTGCCGTTCTGGACCGAGGTCGAAACGAGCGGCGGCGCCAAGATCCCGCATCTGATCGTTCCGTACACGCTCGACTGCAACGACATGCGGTTCGCGACTGCCGCAGGGCTTCAACTCCGGCGAACAGTTTCTCGCGTATCTGAAGGACGCGTTCGACGTGCTGTATGCGGAAGGCACGGACCGGCCGAAGATGATGTCGATCGGCATGCACTGCCGGCTCGTGGGCCGGCCGGGGCGTTTCGCCGCGCTGCAACGCTTCCTGGACCACATCGGGCGGCACGACAAAGTCTGGGTGTGCCGCCGCGTCGACATCGCGCGGCACTGGCGCGCGCGACATCCGTTCCGCGGGCGTTGAACGATCCCAGCTCTAGCGAATAAGCAAGTCGTGCACCGTCGACGCGACGACCTGGGTCGCGCGCCGCAAGTCTTCGAGCAGCAAATTCTCGTCGGGACGCTTCGCGTTCGATTCGGCAATCGTCCGCGGTCCGGCGCCGTACATGACGATCGGAATGCCGTGCTCGCCGTACAGACGCGCATCGGCGTAGAGCGGGACGCCGACGGCGGGGATGTCGACGCCGAACACGCGCTTGCCGTGCTTCTGAATCGCAGCGACCAGCTTTTCATGCCCCGGAAGCGGCGTCAGCGCACGCGCCAGCAGGAGGCGCTTGATCTCGACTCGAATCCCATCGCGACCACGCGACGGCACCTTCGATCACCGCGCGCAGCGCGCCTCGACGTCGGCGGGATGCTCTTCGGGAATCATCCGGCGATCGATCCGCAACGTGAGCCGGTCGGGCACGACGTTCGTGTTGATGCCGCCGCTCATCATGCCGACGATCATCGTCGGATGGTCGATGCCCTTGACTCTCGACTTCGTCGCCTCGAGCGCGTCCGCCTCCGCGTAAATCGCGTCGAGGATCGCCGCGCCGGCGCGAAACGCGTCGCGCCCGGTCTCCGGCATCGCACCGTGACCGGACTTGCCATGCACGATCAGCTCGAGCTGCAGGCAGCCGTTGTGCGCGGTCACGACGGCATAGCTGAAGCTTGCGGCGATCGCAAAGTCGGGCTTGGTGAGATTGTGTTCCAGCAAAAGCCCGGTCCGGCCAGGCCGCCCAATTCCTCGTCGTACGTGAAATGCAGCTCGACCGTTCCATGAAGCTTCGCACCGGCATCCTGCAGCGCGCGCAACGCCGCCAGCGAATAGGCGTACGTTGCGATATCTGATTTGGACACCGCGACACCGCGCCCGTACATCCGGCCATCCTCGATAGCGCCGTCGTACGGCGGCTTCGTCCAGCCTTCGCCCGGCGGCACGACATCACCGTGCGCGTTCAGCACGATCGTTGGTCCGCCCGATCCGAAACGTTGGCGAACGATCAGGTTGGTGACGCTCTGCATCCCGTAGCTGGAGAGGACATCCGCCGGCACCGGATGCCGCTCGACGTCGAATCCGAGTGCGGTCAGCAGCGCCGCCGCTTTCGAGGCCGCGGGCGCGTTGTCGCCGGGCGGCGTGTCCGACGGCACGCGCACGATCTCCCGCAGGAATTCGATTTGCGCCGGATGATGCGCGTCGATCCAGCGCGCGAGCTCGTCGTGCGGATTCATTTCGACGGCTCGAAGTGCTCGAAAAAATGCAGCAGCACCGATGTTGCGATCTCGGCATCGTCGGCCGTCATCGTCTCGTCCGGATGATGGCTGATGCCGTTGTTGCCGCAGCGGACGAAAAGCATCGCGGTCGGCGCTACGGCAGGAAACTCCATCGCATCGTGACCGGCACCGCTCGGCAGGTGGCGCACCGGGATGTTGTGCGCAGCAATCGCTTCCGCGAACTCTTGTTGCAACGCCGGATCGCAGGGGCCGCGTTCAGCCGAGAAGAACGGCGCGGCGTTGACGGCCACCCCGCGTCGCGCTGCGATGTCCTCGAAGCCGACCTGGATCGCGTCGACCGCTTCGCGGCGCAATCGGTCATCACCCGAGCGAACGTCGGCCGTGAACTCGACGTCCTGCGGAATGACATTGGACGCGCCCGGCAGCACGGCCATCTTTCCGACGGTACCTACGAGACCTTGCCGTTCTCCGCAGTAGCGTTCGACGAGCAGCACCATCTCGCTGGCGGCGGTCAGCGCATCCTGCCGGCTGCCCATCGGCACCGTGCCGGCATGACCGGCGAGGCCTGTCACCTGAACCCGCAATCGCGAAGCACCGGCGATCGCGGTGACCACGCCGACCGGCAGACCTTCGTTCAGCAATACGGGTCCCTGTTCGATGTGCGATTCCACGTAAGCGACGACGTTCTTGCCGCGACGGTCGATCGCGCGCCACCCGTCGGATCGCCGCCGAAATCGACGAGCGCCTGTCGCATCGTGATGCCGTTCGTCGTCGGTCTTGTCGAGCCATGCGGGATCGAAGTTGCCGGCCATCGCTTTGCTGCCGATCAGCGTCGCGCCGAAACGCACGCCCTCCTCGTCGCCGAAGCCGACGATCTCGAGCGTGTAGGGCAGCTTCTTCCCGCGACCGCTGAGATCGCTGCACGCAGGCGATCGCGGTGATGATGCCGAACAGCCCGTCGTACTTGCCGGCGTTGCGTACGCTGTCCTGGTGCGAGCCTGTCATCACGATCGGCGCGCCGCGGATCCTCTGCCGCATAGCGGCCGACGATGTTGCCGAGCGCATCGAAATCGGCGGTCATCCCCGCATCACGCATCAGGCCGATCAGATACTCGCCCGCGGCTTTGTGCTCGCGGGCTCAAGTAGGTGCGCGTGATTCGCGGCGCGTCGTCGGTGAAGCGGCCGAGCACGTCCGCCTGCTGCATCAAGCTCTGCGCCGAAGCGCATCGCTGTCTCGCCGCTCGCTATCGCCGCTGCGCTGCCCCCAGAGGGGCAATTTCGCACCTTGGGACGGCCTCGCGGTGCTCATCGGATGCCTTCGCTTTCGGTCACGAGAATCGCCCGGAAATCGTTGACGTTGGTGAGCGTCGGACCGGTGACCACCGAGTCGCCAAGCGCGCCGAAAAATCCGTGGCCGTCGTTGTCGGCGAGGCTGCTGCCGCGGCCTGATGCCCTTCGACCACGCGCGCGCAAGCGTGTCGGGCGTGACGATCGCGCCGGCGATGTCCTCCTGCCCGTCGACGCCGTCGGTGTCGCCGGCGATCGCGTAGACACCCGGCCGGCCGTCGAGCGCGATCGCGAGCGACAGCAGGAATTCGACGTTGCGCCCGCCGCGGCCGGTCGCCGCGCACGGTGACGGTGGTCTCGCCGCCGGAAAGCAGAACGCAGGGCGCCGCGAACGGCTCTCGATGCACGGCGACTTGTCAGCGCGATTCCCGCCATCACCGTTGCCGACGTCGCGCGCCTCGCCTTCGATGCTGTCGCCCAAGATCAGCGGGCGCGACGCCGGCGTCGCGAGCGGCGCGCGCCGCCGCTTCGAGCGCCATGCTGCGGCGTGGCGATCATCCGCGTTTCGGTGCTCGCGAGCCGCGGATCGCCGGGCTTGACCGTTTCGCCGGCGCCGGAATCGAGAACGCGACACACGTTGGCAGGTACATCGATCGCGTACCGGCGCAGGACTTCCAGCGCGTCGGCGCACGTCGTCGGATCCGGCGACGGTCGGGCCGGATGCGATGTCGATCGGATTGTCGCCGGGCACGTCGGACATGAGCAGCGTGACAACGCGCGCGGGATGGCACGCCGCGGCCAGCCGTCCACCCTTGATCGCCGACAGGTGACGGCGCACGCAGTTCATCTCGCTGATCGTCGCGCCGGATTTGAGCAGCGCGCGATTGACGTCCTGCTTGTCGTCAAGCGTCAGTCCGTCGCCGGAAGCGCGCAGCAGCGCCGAGCCGCCGCCGGAGATGAGCGCCACGACCAGATCGTCGGACCCAGATCCGCGACGGCGTCGACGAATGCGTCGCGCTGCGGCGAGACCCGCCGCGTCGGGCACCGGATGTGCGGCCTCGACGATTTCGATGCTTGCGGCACGGCACCGCGTAACCGTAGCGTGTGACGACGAGGCCGGTGAGCGGACGCCGGCCAGTGCATCCTCGAAGCGCCCTCGCCATCGCCGCCGAAGCCTTGCCCGCGCCGACGACGATCGTGCGGCCCGTTGCGGCGGATCGCGGCAGATGCGGCGGCAGGCAGCGCGCAGGTTGCGCGGCGAGCGATCGCAGCGTCGAACATACGGCGGAGCAGTCGCGCGGGGCGCGCGTCGCCGGTCGGTCATCGCGCGGCGCGGCCGTCTGCCCGACCTCGAAGTTGGCGAGCTTTTCGAGCGCGCGCACCAGACGCCGAGTGGTCCCATTTCGCGCCGCCGTTCGCCGCGCACGCGTTGAACAGCTCCTGCGCGAGTCGCCGTGTTGGGCAGCGCGACGCCGAGCTGCGCGCCCGGTCGACAGCGCGAGGTTCAGGTCCTTCTGATGCAGCTCGATGCGGAAGCCGGGATCGAACGTGCGCTTGACCATCCGCTCGCCGTGCACCTCGAGGATGCGCGATGACGCGAAGCCGCCCATCAGCGCCTGCCGCACCTTCGCCGGGATCGGCGCCGGCCTTCGACGCGAACAGCAGCGCCTCGCCGACCGCCTCGATCGTCAGCGCGACGATGATCTGGTTCGCGACCTTGCGTCGTCTGGCCGTCGCCGTTGCCGCCGACCAGCGTGATGTTCTTGCCCATGAGCTCGAACAGCGGCTTGACCTTCGCGAACGTCGCTTCGCTGCCGCCGACCATGATCGTCAGCGATGGCCGCCTTGGCGCCGACCTCGCCGCCCGAAACCGGCGCGTCGAGGTAGTCGCAGCCCAGCTCGTTGATCTCGCTTCGCGAACGCCTTGGTCGCGAGCGGCGAGATCGAGCTCATGTCGACGACGATCTTGCCCTCGGAGAGGCCGCGCGCCGACGCCATTGCTCGCCGAACAGCACCGCGCTCGACATCCGGCGTGTCGGGCACCATCGTGATGACGACATCCGATTTTTCCGCGACGTCCGTTGCCATTGGCGCACGCAATGCCTCCGGCGTCCGTCAGCGCCGGCGGAACGCCGCGCGGCTGTGCAGGTAGCACCCGATGGCCGCCCTTGATCAGATGGCCCGCCATCGGCGATCCCATGATGCCGAGACCGATGAATCCGACGTCGGCCATGCGCCGCTCCCCTAGTGTACTGAGCACACTTGTTGTCCGAGGCGAAGTTTAGACGCCCGTGCGCCGCGCGCCAGCCGAGCCCTTCGCCGGTCGTTGTCTTCGGTTTGTATTCGCAGCCGATCCAGCCGTCGTAGCCGATCGCGTCGAGATAACCGAACAGAAAGCGATAGTTGATTTCGCCGGTGCCCGGCTCGTTGCGCCCCGGGTTGTCGGCGAGCTGAACGTGCGCGATCTGCGGCAGTGTTCGCCTTGATCGTGTTCGCGAGCTCGCCCTCCATCCGCTGCATGTGGTAGATGTCGTATTGCAAATAGAGGTTCGTCGAGCCCGCGTCGCGGATCACGTCGAGCGCTTGCTGCGTGCGCGACAGGTAGAAGCCGGGAATGTCGTACGTGTTGATCGGCTCGATCAACAGTCGAATCCCCGCTGCGCCGAGCTGATCCGCGGCAAAGCTCAGATTATCGACGAAGGTCGCGCGCACCTTCTGCGGATCGACGCCCTTGCGGCGCGATGCCGGCCAGACAGTTGACCTGCGCGCAGCCCAGCGCTGTCGCGTAGTCGATCGCCTGCGCCGACGCCGTCCTGGAATTCGCCGACGCGGTCGGGATGACAGGCGATGCCGCGTTCGCCGGCCGCCCAGTCGCCCGCCGGCAGATTGTGCAGCACCTGGATCGAGCCGGTGGCGCAGCAAGCGCTCGGCGAGCTGCTCCTTCGGATACGCGTAGGGAAACAGATATTCGACGCCGTTGAAACCCGATTTCGCGGCCGCCTGCGAAGCGGTCGAGAAATCGACCTCGTTGTAGAGCATCGTCAGGTTGGCGGCGAGCTTGGGCATGTGATTCCTCCGCACACTCGAATCAATCGCGGCGCAGCCAGAGGTTACGAGGGATGGGCGAGCATGCGATTATGCCGCACGATCAGTCCAGCAGCGCGACCGCGGTCGGCGCGTCTTCCTTGCCCTGCGCGAGCTCCTCGAACTCGATGATGTTGTCGATCTCGGTGCCCATCGCGATGTTGGTGACGCGCTCGAGAATGATCTCGATGACGACCGGCACCCTGATACTGCGCCATCCACTTCTCCGCCTGCTCGATCGCCGGGTCGATCTCCTCCTGCTTGTGGACGCGGATCGCCTTGCAGCCCAGACCCTCGACAACCTTGAGGTGATCGACGCCGTAGCCGCCGATCTCCGGCGAGTTGATGTTCTCGAACGCGAGCTGACACGCAGTAGTCCATGTCGAAGCCGCGCTGCGCCTGGCGGATCAGGCCCGAGGTACGAGTTGTTGACCACGATGTGGAGGTACGGCAGCTTGAACTGCGCGCCGACGGCGAGCTCCTCGATCATGAACTGGAAATCGTAGTCGCCGGACAGCGCGACGATCCTGCGCGTCGGATCGGCGGCGCGCACGCCGAGCGCCGCCGGAATCGGTCCAGCCGAGCGGGCCGGCCTGGCCGCAGTTGATCCAGTTGCGCGGCTTGTAGACGTGCAGGAACTGCGCGGCGGCGATCTGCGACAGGCCGATCGTCGTGACGTAGCAGGTGTCCTTGTCGTCGAACGCGTTGTTCATGCACTGGTAGACGCGCTGCGGCTTCATCGGCACGTTCTCGAAGTTCGTCTTGCGCAGCATCGTGCGCTTGCGCTCGCGGCACTCGCGCGACCCACTCGCTGCGATCCTGAGCTTGCCCGCGGCCTTCCATTCGCGCGCGACCGCAACGAACAGCTCCAGCGCCGCCTGCGCATCGGACACGATGCCGTAGTCGGGCGCGAACACGCGGCCGATCTGGGTGGGCTCGATGTCGACGTGGACGAACTTGCGGCCCTTCGTGTAGACGTCGATCGAGCCGGTGTGGCGGTTCGCCCAGCGGTTGCCGATGCCGAGCACGAAATCGGACGCGAGCATCGTCGCGTTGCCGTAGCGATGCGACGTCTGCAGGCCGCACATGCCGGCCATCAGCGGGTGGTCGTCGGGAATCGTGCCCCAGCCCATCAGCGTCGGAATCACCGGCACGCCGGTGATCTCGGCGAACTGCGACGAGCAGCGCGGACGCGTCGGCGTTGATGATGCCGCCGCCGGCGACGATCAGCGGCCGCTCGGCGTCGTTCAGCATCGCCAGCGCCTTCTCGATCTGCTTGCGCGTCGCCTTCGGCTTGTAGACCGGCAGCGGCTCGTAGGTCTCGGGATCGAACTCGATCTCGGCCATCTGCACGTCGAACGGCAGGTCGATCAGCACCGGACCGGGACGGCCCGAGCGCATCAGGTGGAACGCCTGCTGAAACGCGCGCGGCACCTGCGCGGGCTCCATCACGGTCGTCGCCCACTTGCTGACGGGCTTCGCGATCGCCGTCGATGTCGACCGCCTGGAAATCCTCCTTGTGCAGCCGCGCGCGCGGCGCCTGTCCGGTGATGCAAAGGATCGGGATCGAGTCGGCCGACGCCGAATAGAGGCCGGTGATCATGTCGGTGCCGGCCGGTCCCGAGGTGCCGATGCAGACGCCGATGTTGCCGGCAGCTGGCGCGCGTGTAGCCCTCGGCCATGTGCGACGCGCCTTCGACGTGGCGCGGCGAGGATGTGCGTGATGCTGCCGCGCGCCTTCAGCGCCGAGTACAGCGGGTTGATCGCGGCGCCGGGCACGCCGAACGCCGTGGTGACGCCTTCGCGCTCGAGCACGTGGACCGCGGCGTCGATCGCTCTGCATTTTGGTCATGGAATTCCTCCGGGCAGATTCGTGGAAGGGTGGGTTCCTTTCCTCTGTACCGTCATCCTATACATTGATCCTGGCGACGATAAGTGCACTCAGACTCATTCGATTAAATACGTCCAGTATCGAATCTTGATGGACAAGCTAAAGCAGATGGAGGCTTTCGTGGCCGCCATCGACACCGGCAGCTTGGCCCGGGCAGCGCTGACGGCCGAGATCACGCCGGCGATGATCGGCCGCCGGATCGACGCGCCTCGAACGCCGTCTCGGCGTGCGACTTACTGCACCGCTCGACGCGGCGTCTTGCGTTGACCGAGCAGGGCGACCGTCTATCTCGAATACTGCCGCAAGCTTCTGGCCGACCTCGATGCAGCGCCGACAACGCCGATCTCATGAGGGGCGCGCAGCACGGCGCGCGGGCCATTTGCTGGTCTCGGCGCCGGCGGCGTTTGGACGCAAGCACGTCGCGCTGCACGGTCCCTCGTTCGTCGCGAAGAACCCCGGCGTGCAGGCGTCGTTCAACCTCAACGATCAGGTGGTGGACCTGGTGCGGCAGGGCTTCGACATGGGCGTGCGCATCGGCGGCGCGATCGATCCCAGCGTTCGTCGCCATCAAGCTCGCGGGGAATCGGCGCGTCGTCTGCGCGACGTCGGACTATTTCGATCGCCACGGCGTGCCGCACACGCTCGACGACCTCGCGCAGCCACAACTGCCTCGCGTTCAATCTGCAGGGCGGCCAGCAAGGCGGCTGGCATTTCCGGCATCGGCGACAAGCCGGTGACGATCCGCGTGTCCGGCAACCTCGACTGCAACGACGGCGAGCTCCTGCATCGCTGGACCGCGGGAAGGCCTGGGCTTGAGCTGGCGGTCGACATGGGAGATCCAGGGTCAGCTCGCCCGCGGTGAACTCGTCACGGTGCTCGACGAGTTCGCGCTCCCGAGCTACGACATCATGGCTGTTTACCCGCAACAGCGACACGTGCCGGCGAAGGTGCGCTTCTTCATCGAGCACCTGAAGGCGGTCTACGCCACGCCGGATTACTGGGTGAATGCGAGTTGGAACTCATCGAACAAACATCGCAACGGGCGAAACCATACGTCCAGAACGTTTCGAATAGCGCTCGTTAGCGCGACTCATTGCCGTATCGTGTATGACGGTCACGGCGCAAACCGTACGCGTACGAGGAACGATCGAGAAGGCTGACGGCAACGTGCTTTCGTTGAAATCCAGCGACGGCGCTGAGGTCAAGCTGACGCTCACCGAGAATGCAATGATCATCGCCGTGGTGAAAGCCTCGATGGCGGACATCAAGGAAGGTACCTTCCTTGGTAGCGCGGCAATGCCGCAGCCGGACGGCAGTCAGAAGGCCTTGGAGGTGCACATCTTCCCCGAACAGATGCGCGGCACCGGCGAGGGTCACCGGCCCTATGCGCCCGTGCCGAACAGCACCATGACCAATGGCGCGGCCTCCGGCGCGGCGGTCGACGGGCGTCGATGGCTCGACGATGGTGGTCAAATACAAGGACGGCGAGAAGAAGATCGTCGTTCCGCCGAACGCGCCGATCCTCCGTTACGAGATCGGCAACAAGAGCGATCTCAAGGCCGGCGCGCGGTTCACCGTGCTCGCAGCAACCAAGAAGCCGGACGGCACGCTGGAGGCAAACCGCATCAACGTCGGCCGCGATGGCGTCGTGCCCCAATAGTCGCCGCGTCACAGGCGCCTTTCAATGCATTTAGGCATCACGGAAATCGGGCGTAAGGTGACGAAGCGCCAATATGGAACCTATCGAAACGGTCATCATCGGCGGCGGTCAAGCTGGCCTCGCGCTACTGCATGATTGGATGATGCGCGAGCGGGATGACAGGGCCGATGTCAGCTCCCAACAAGAAGGTCGAATGATCCATCCACTATGAAGATCTCCATTCTCGACGATTATCACGACACGCTTCGCACGCTCGACTGCTTCAAAAGCTGTCGGGCCACGAGATCAAGATCTGGAACGATCACGTCCAGGATGTCGATGCGCTGGCCGAACGATTGCGCGATACCGAAGCGCTGGTGCTGATCCGCGAGCGGACCGAGATCCGCGCGCCGCTGCTCGATCGACTGGACAAGCTCAGGCTCATCAGTCAGCGCAGCGTCTATCCGCACATCGACATCGAGGCTTGCACGCGGCTCGGCGTCATTGTTTCGTCGAGCCAGCATCCGGGCACGCCGTCGTATGCCGCCGCGGAACTTGACCTGGGCGCTGGTGCTTGCGGCGATGCGCCAGGTTCCGCAGCAGATGTCCGCGCTCAAGGCGGGAAAGTGGCAGATTGGCGTCGGCAACAGCCTGCACGGCAAGACGCTGGGAATCTACGGTTACGGCAGGATCGGGAGCGTCGTCGCGGGTTACGGCAGAGGCGTTCGGGATGAACGTATTGGTGTGGGCGCGCGAGGGCTCACGCGAGCGGGCGCGAAGCGACGGCTATGCCGTGGCGCCGAGCAAGCAGGCATTCTTTTCGGAGTGCGACGTCATTTCGCTCCACATGCGGCTGGTCGAAGGAACGCGCGGCATCGTGACCGCGGACGACCTTGCCCGAATGAAGCCGACGGCCCTGCTGGTCAATACCAGTCGCGCTCCGCTGATCGAGCCCGGCGCATTGGTTGCCGCGCTGAAAAGCCGGGCATCCAGGCATGGCCGCCGTCGATGTCTATGAAGAAGAGCCGGTGCTCGACGCTCGTTATCCGTTGTTCGCAATGAATAACGTCGTCTGCACGCCGCACATCGGATATGTCACACGCGACGAGTACGAAGTCAATTTTCGGACATATTCGACCAGATCGTCGCTTACGCGGCCGGCAAACCGATCAATGTCGTGAATCCGAAGGTGCTGGAAAGCGCGAGCAAACGTTAACCATCCCGAAAGGCCGCTATGGCTGTCGTCCGCTATCTCGTTCGCGATGTCGACGAGGCACTCGCGTTTATGCTTTGCTCGGATTCGTTCTCGACGATCGCATGGGGCCCCCGTTCGCGATCGCGAAGCGCGGAGATCTCAAATTGTGGCTCTCCGGTCCCGGCACGTCGGCAGCGCGAGCCCTGCCCGACGGCTCGAAGCCGACATCGGGCGGCTGGAATCGCCTCGTGATCGAAGTCGCCGATATCGCACAGACGGTGGAGACGCTCCGCGCGGCAGGCGCGAAGTTTCGCAGCGATCGCGATTTCGGGTCCCGGCGGACAGCAGGTCCTCGTCGACGATCTGTCGGGCAATCCGGTTGAGCTGTTCCAGCCGCGGAATTGACGGGTCAGAGTCGCGCGGCGACGATTGCGCCGGCGACCCCAGCAGCCCGAGTCCGATCGGCAGGCGCAGGCGCGCGCCGTCGCGCAGATTCTTCTCCGCCGCCATCAACGCTGCGAGCGCCAGCATCCAGCCGATGCTGCCGGTGCCGACGACGAACATCACGAGCATCAACGCCCAGCAGCAGCCGACGCAGAAACACGCCGTGATCGATGCCGAGCCGGAACGCCTCGCGCGCGGGCGCGCGGACCGTGCCAGCGCGATACGACGAAGCCGAACGGCGTTCGGCATTGCTCGAGAGCAGCGGTATTTGAGCGCGCTGAACTGGAACAGGCCCGCGCCCGCGAGCACCGCCGCGCCGACCATCCAGCCGTGGATCGAGAAACCAGGGCTCGCGCATCGCCGCGCCATCGAGCGCCGCGTCGGCGACGTGCGCGACGCAGGCCGAACGCGAGCCATGCGACGAAAAAGCCGGCGACCACGAGCAAGGCACAGCCGCGTCGCGTCGGCTCTGCCGCGCGTGATCTGGCGGAACATTTCGAGCAACGGCAGCGTCGTCGGCAACATCATCGCCGCGATCATCAGCACCCAGCCGCCGGCGTGCAGCAGCGCCGGCACGACATATGCGCCCTGCGGAATCGCGCGGCACAGCGCGGCGAACGCGCCGTCGTCCAGGTAGCCGCCATGGCCGACGTACCGGCCGTAGCGGGCTCGCGTTCAGACTCCAGAGCGTGAGCCAGGATGCGGCGGACAATGCAAGGATCAGCCACGCGAACAGCGTCCGGCGCTCGGAATCTGGCGTGCGACCACCGGGGTGGCCGGGTGGAAGATGCTGGCATGACGCCGGGTTTGTGTGTCGCTGCTACGTGGCGCCGCAGAGCCGCTCCAAGGCGGCCACGGCAGCTACTCCCGGCGCAAAGTATCGTGCGGGCCTCATTTTGGTAAATGAGGAGCGAAACTTGCGCCGTCAGACCGAGCTTTGCCCCGGTTGATTACGCGTCGAACACGAACGTGCTTTGCAGCGCGTTGTGGCCCTTGATGTCGAGGTCGATGCCGACCTAGGCGTTCTTCGACCGGTAGCGCGGCGCTTTTCCGACGTATACCGGCGCGCCGGGCACGGTGGAGAACACCGTGTCCGTGAGCGTCGGTGGTCGGCGCCGCTTGCACTCTTGTATGGCTCGAGCTCGGCATAGCCGGCGTCGCCGATCTTGATCGTCCCGCTACCGCCGCGGACCGTCGAACGTCAGCGGTACTTTCTCGACCGAAACGACCTTGCCGACCAGCTTCGCGAGCTCCGCGACCGGCCCGCCCTTTTGACCGGTATAGACGCCGAGCAATCGCTTGCTCCTGCGCGGGGAAACCTTGTCGTCGAGGTAGACGGCGGCGCGTCCAGTTGCCCTGCAGGATGTTACCGGGGACGTGCGCGATCATCGCGATCGTGTGACCGGAGACGTCGACGCCGTCGACCGTCCCTTTGTCGAAGTGCCAGGCGACGATCGTGTCGCAGGTGCCGAAGTCGGGATCCTCGCCAATCCAGCATGGGCACAACACGCGGCAATTGCAGACTTCGAGCAGACGTCCTTCGAGGTGATAGGCCATGAGTGCCTCCCTGACAGTTGAGGTGATTGCCCGGTGCCGATGCCTGCGTGGGCACCGGCGGCGGAAGTCGATCCTACGCCCGCGGACCGGCGACCGCCATAAGGAATATTCCGGCGGAATATTCCGGCGCGCGCTAGCGGCGGCCCCCGGCGAGCTTCACGCGCGCTCGGGTGCGCGCGAAGCCGCGCCATCGCGTAGACCCCGATCGCGGGGCCGATGCAAAGGGGCACAAACGCGTAGCGCCATCCCATCAGGTCGACCCAGTGCGGCACCAGGTAAATCGTCGCGAGCGTGAGCGTGAACCCAGCGCCGTCTGCAGCGTCAGCATCGTGCCGACGCGCGACGGATCGGCGAGCTCGGCGACCGACGCCGAGAACTGCGCGGAGTCGGCGACGATGCTGATTCCCCACACGATGCAAACGGCGACGAGCGCCCACGCCGGTCCGCCGAAGAGGAGTCCGATCGACGCGGCGCAGCTGCCGCTCACCGCCATCGCGGCGATCGTCAGCGTCGTGCGGCCGAAGCGGTCGGCCAGGAATCCGGCGGCCACGCAGCCGATCGCGCCGGAAGCGATGGTCGCGAACGCGGCGAGCTTGGCCGCGGTGGGCGCCGCGTCAGGCGAAGTGTGAGCGCGAAGCTCGCGTTCAGAAAAACGCCGATCCACGCCCACATCGCGTAGAGCTCCCACATGTGGCCGAGGTAACCGAGATTGGCGAGCCGCAGCGGCACGTCGCGCCACGCCGGTCAGCACGTAGTGCGGGTCGAAGCGCGGCACCGGGCGCGCGATTGGGTCCGACGCCTGCGACGCCGGATCAGCAGTGCCGCCGAACAGCGCGCACGCCGAAGCGATCGCGAGCGGAATGCGCCAGTCGACGCCGCCGAGCGCATTGAACAGATGCGGCAACGCCGAGCCGAGCGTCAGCGCGCCGACGAGAATGCCGACCAGCAAGCCCATGTCGCCGCGCGCCCAGGTCGCGGCGAGCTTCATGCCGACCGGATAGACACCCGCCATGCAGACGCCGGTGACGAGCGCAACAGCGGCGCCGCGACCGACGCAGGATCGACGGCGAGAAGAGCGCGTTGGCGATCGCTCCGATCGCCGCCGACGCTGCGAACAGGCGCCGCAGCTCGACGCGATCGGGCGAGGCCCGAGCACGGCGCTCACGAGGCAGCCGATGACGAATCCGACTTGCACCGCGCTCGTCAGCGTCGCCTGCGCGAAATTCGACAGGCTGAATTCCGCGGCAAGCGCGGGAATGACCGCCGATGCGGAAAACCAGAGCGCCATCGCCGCGACCTGGCAGATCGCGATGATCGTCATCGACGCGCGCTTTGAAGACGCCCATGCCGTCATCGCCCGGTCTTCCCTTATCCGCTCGATGCACCCTACCCCAGCCCCTCCCCGCTCGGGGGGAGACAGGCTCGACATTTCCCTCCCCGGCGCGCGGAGGAGCGGAACCGCGGCGCTTGATCAATCTCGCTCCCGAAGGAGGGTTGGGGTGAGGGTCCTACGTCTTCGGTAGCGTGACGCCCTGCTGGCCCTGATACTTGCCGCCGCGATCCTTGTACGACGTCTCGCAGACCTCGTCGGACTCGAAGAAGATCACTTGCGCCACGCCCTCGTTCGCGTAGATCTTCGCCGGCAGCGGCGTGGTGTTCGAGAACTCGAGCGTCACGTGCCCTTCCCATTCCGGCTCGAGCGGCGTCACGTTCACGATGATGCCGCAGCGCGCGTAGGTCGATTTTCCCAGGCACACGACCAGCACGTTGCGCGGGATGCGGAAATGCTCGACGGTGCGCGCGAGCGCGAACGAGTTCGGCGGGATGATGCAGACGTCGCCGCGAGAAATCGACGAACGACTTCGTCGTCGAACTTTTTCGGGTCGACGATCGTCGAGTTGATGTTGGTGAAGATCTTGAATTCGTCCGAGCAGCGGATGTCGTAGCCGTAGCTCGACGTCCCGTAGGAGACGATCTTGCCGCCGTTGGCCTCGCGCACCTGCCGCGGCTCGAACGGCTCGATCATCTTGTGCTCCGCCGCCATGCGGCGAATCCACTTGATCGGTACTTGGCAGTCATGTGTTCTGGACGACGATGCTCGGAAACTTCGCCGAGAAATCCGGCGGCCTTCTGCGCAATGGAGATCGCGACCTTGCGCGCGATCTCCAGATAGATCTGCGCCGTCTTGCCATCCGGGTCGGCGACGACCGTCGGCCGTCCCGAATCGGCCTGCTCGCGAATGCGGATGTCGAGCGGCAGCGCGCCAGAACGGCACGTTGTAATCGCGGCACATCCGCTCGGCGCCGCCCTCGCCGAAAATATGCTCGGCCTTGCCGCAGTTCGAGCAGATGTGGATCGCACATGTTCTCGACGATGCCGACGATCGGCACGCCGACCTTCTCGAACATCTTGAGGCCCTTGCGCGCGTCGATCAGCGCGATGTCCTGCGGCGTCGTGACGATCACCGCGCCAGTGACCGGAACCTTCTGCGACAGCGTGAGCTGGATGTCGCCGGTGCCGGGCGGCAAATCGACGATCAGATAGTCGATCTCGCGCCAGTTGGTGTCCTTCAACAGTTGCTCGAGCGCCTGCGTCACCATCGGGCCGCGCCACACCATCGGCGTATCCGTGTCGATCAGGAATCCGATCGACATCGCCTGCACGCCGTACGCTTCGAGCGGCTCCAGCGTTTTGCCGTCCTTCGATTCTGGGCGGCCGGAGATGCCGAGCATCATCGGCTGCGACGGTCCGTAGATGTCGGCGTCGAGCACGCCGACCGAAGCGCCCTCGGCCGCGAGCGCGAGCGCCAGGTTGACGCGCGGTCGTCGACTTGCCGACGCCGCCCTTGCCCGACGCCACGGCGACGATGTTCTTCACGCCGGGCACGAGCTTCACGCCGCGCTGCACCGCATGCGAGACGATCTTCTGGCTTACGCGTGACGGCGACGCGCCCCGCACCGGGAAGCGCAGCGACGGCGTTTTGCACCAGCCGGCGGATCGCATCGTGCTGACTTTTCGCCGGATAGCCGAGCTGGATTTCGATCGCGACTTGATCGTCGCCGGCACGCGCACGCTTTTCACCGCCTTTTCGCTGACAAAATCCTTGCCCGTTTGCGGGTCGATCACGGTTTTCAGGCAAGCGTTGACGTCGGCTTCGGACAGCGGCATCGAATTTCCCGTGCACTTTGGCTAATTTGGAATTCTAGCCGAACAGCGCCGCCGCGAACGAGGCTCGCACCTCGCTTTGCTAGAATCGACCGCTTAACCCTGGTTATCGCAAGGTCTTCATGCCGGCCCTCTTCCGCGCGGAAACTCTTCGTCACGACGGCACTGCCGTACGCGAACGGACCGTTTCACATCGGCCACATCATGGAGTACATCCAGGCCGACATCTGGGTGCGCTTCCAGCGGATGCAGGGTGTCGGAAGTCCACTTCGTCTGCGCCGACGACGCGCATGGCGCGCCGATCATGCTGAAGGCCGAGGCCGAAGGCGTTACGCCGCAGGCGCTCGTCGCGCGCATCGCGGCGACGCGGCCGAAGCACCTCGCGGGATTCCACATCGGCTTCGATCACTGGCACTCGACCGACTCGCCGGAGAACGTCGAGCTGTCGCAGGACATCTATCGCAAGCTCAAGGCGGCGGGCCTGATCTACGCGAAGCCGATCGAGCAGTTCTACGACCCGGTGAAGTCGATGTTCCTGCCCGACCGCTACATCAAAGGCACCTGCCCGGTCTGCGGCGCGAAGGATCAGTTCGGCGACGCATGCGAAGTGTGCGGCTCGGTCTATGCGCCGACCGACCTGATCGATCCGTATTCCGCGCTGTCCGGCGCCAAGCCGGTGCTTGAAATCCTCGGAGCATTTCTTCTTCAGATTGTCGGACCCGGCCTGCGTCGAATTCCTGCGCGGCTGGACGCAACACGGCCGCCTGCAGCCGGAAGTGGCGAACAAGGCGCGCGAATGGTTGGGCGACGCGCCCGACGCCAAGGGCCTTGCCGATTGGGACATTTCGCGCGATGCGCCGTACTTCGGCATTCCGATCCCCGATGCGCCGGGCAAGTATTTCTACGTCTGGCTCGATGCGCCGGTCGGCTATCTGGCGAGCCTCAAGGCGCTACTTCGCCGCCACCGGCGGTCGACTTCGCGCGCTTCCTGCAGGACCCCGACGGTGCAGCAGATTCATTTCATCGGCAAGGACATCGTCTATTTCCACACGCTGTTCTGGCCGGCGATGCTCAAGTTCGCCGGTGCGCCGTACAAGGTGCCCGACGCGATCAACGTGCACGGCTTCATCACGTTCTCGGGCGAAAAGATGTCGAAGTCGCGCGGCACCGGCATCAGCCCCGACTGTCTACCTCGACCTCGGATTGAATCCCGAGTGGCTCCGCTACTACCTCGCCGGCGAAGCTCAACGCGAAGGTCGAGGACCTCGATTTCAATCCCGACGACTTCATCGCCCGCGTCAACAGCGACCTGGTGGGCAAAGTACGTCAACATCGCAAGCCGCGCCGCGAATGTTCATCAGCAAGCAGTTCGACGGCAAGCTCGCAACGCCGGCGGAGAGCGAGAACGACCGCGCCAACCGCTTGACGACGTCGCAGATGGAAGCCGAAGCGGCGCGCGTCAGCTACGAGGCGCGCGAGTACGGCCGGGTGCTGCGCGACGCGATGCGTATCGCCGATCGGATCAACGAGGCGTTCGACGCCGCCGAGCCGTGGCTCCTCGCGCGGGACGCGAGCCGGCGCGACGACTTGCAGACGATCTGCTCGCAGGCGCTGCAAGGGTTCCAGTTGCTGACCGGTGCTCCTCGCGCCGGTGCTGCCGGCGGTCGCGTCGCGCGTCGCGCGCGAATTATTCGGTCTCGACCGCGACTTCGTTTGGTCCGATGCGTGGAAGGAACCCGCGTCGGTGCGGCCGTATCAGCACCTGATCACACGCATCGATCCGAAGCAGATCGATCGCGCTGCTCGAAGGACCGAAGGCGGCCGCGAGCCCACTCCGCGCCCCGCACCCTCACCCCTTCCCCTCTGCGCAGCGGGCGAGGGAAACTGTCGTCCGCGAGCTTCGTCGCGCGATCTCAATCGACGAATTCAACAAGGTCGATCTGCGCGTCGCGCGAATCGTCAACGCCGAGCACGTCGACGGCGCCGACAAATTGCTCAAGCTCACGCTCGACGTCGGCGACGATCGGCCGCGCACCGTGTTCGCCGGCATCAAGTCGGCGTATCGCCCGGAAGACCTGATCGGCCGCCTGACGCCGATGGTCGCCAACCTGGCGCCGCGCAAGATGAAATTCGGCCTGTCCGAGGGCATGGTGCTCGCCGCATCGGGCGACGGTCCCGGCATTTTCCTGCTCGCTCCCGACGACGGCGCACAACCCGGCATGCGCGTCAAATGACCGCGGCACGGCGCGGGCGACTCGGCCGAATGACACGACGCCGCGCATGCCGCTGCGCCCCGTCGACCTCGTGCTGGCCGTGATTGCGGCATGGCTCGCGATCGGCGTGCTGGGCGTGCTGCGGCCGCGCAATTTGGCGTTCGTCAGTCGCGCTGCTGTTTCCGCTCGGCGCCGCCGTCGGGCTGGCGCTTGCCGTCGTGGCGTTTTGCGCGCTCGGTGCGCCGCCGCAATCGATCGTGCTGCCGCTCGGGTTGCCCGACTTGCCGTTTCACTTTGCGGCTCGATTCGCTGGCGGCATTCTTCCTGCTGTTGCTGGGCGCCACCGCGGCCGCCGTCTCGCTGTTTTCCGCCGGCTATTTCCGCTCGAGCGAGGGGACGCCGCCCGGTCTCGTCTGCTTTCAGTACCACGTGTTTCTCGCCGCGATGGCGATGGTGATCATCGCCGACGACGCGTATTCGTTCATGGTCGCGTGGGAGGCGATGGCGCTCGCGTCGTACTTCCTGGTCACGACCGAGCACCGGATCCCGGAGATCCGCCGCGCCGGCTTTCTCTATCTGCTGATCGCCCACGTCGGTGCGATCGCGATCCTGCTCTGCTTCGGCGCGCTGCAGAGGCGGCGGCGATTCACGTTCGACGCGATGCGCGCGGCGCCGCGCAGCGACGTGTGGGCATCGGCGGCGTTCTTCCTCGCGCTGTTCGGGTTCGGCGCCAAGGCGGGCCTGCTGCCGCTGCACATCTGGCTGCCGGAAGGCGCATCCGGCCGCGCCGTCGCCGGTCTCGGCGCTGATGAGCGGCGTCATGCTGAAGACGGCGATCTACGGCCTGCTGCGCGTCACGTTCGACCTGCTCTCCGCGCAGCTCTGGTGGTGGGGCGTCACGGCACTCGCGCTCGGATTGTCGACCGCGCTGTTCGGGGTGATCTTCGCTGCCGTGCAGGTCGACATGAAGCGCCTCCTCGCGTACTCGTCGATCGAGAACATCGGCATCATCGTCGCCGGCATCGGCCTCACGATCCTGTTCAAGGCCTACGACAAGACGCTGGTCGCCGCGATCACGCTGACCGCGGTCTTGTACCACTCGCTCAATCACGCGCTGTTCAAGTCGCTGTTGTTCCTCGCCACCGGCTCGGTGCTCCATGCGACGAAGGCGCGGAGCCTGGGCAAGCTGGGCGGCCTGATCCATCGGATGCCGTGGGTCGCGTGGACGGCGCTCGTCGGCACGCTCGCGATCGCCGGCCTGCCGCCGCTCAACGGCTTCGTCTCGGAATGGCTGCTCCTGCAGGCGTTTCTGTTCACGCCGAGCCTGCCGCAGTCGTTCGTCAACATGCTGGTGCCGCTCGCCGCCGCGGCGCTGGTGCTCGCCGTCGCGCTCGCCGCGTACGTGATGGTCAAGTTCTACGGCGTGATCTTTCTCGGGCGGCCGCGCGAGGCGAACCTCGCCTACGCGAAGGACTGCGGGACGTTCGAGCGCGTCGCGCTGGTCTACCTCGCCGTCGCCTGCGTCCTGCTCGGCATCTTTCCCGTCAACGTGATCCGCATGCTCGATCCGGTCAACGCGATGCTGATCGGCAGCACGGTCGAGCCATTCGGCGACCGACAATTGGCTGCTGCTGGCGCCGATCAACGCCGATCGCTCGAGCTACAGTCCGCTGATCGTGCTGGTGGTCATCGTCGCAGTCGTGCTGCTGACGATGCGGATCGTCCATCGCCTGTACCACGGTCGCGTGCGCGCGGCGCCGCCGTGGGACTGCGGCTTTCCGCAGCAGACGCCGCGGATGCAGGACTCGGCCGAAGGCTTCGGCCAGCCGATCCGCCAAGTCTTCGAGCCGTTCTTCCGGATCGAGCGCCACCTGCCGACGCCGTTCGACGCCACGCCGCGCTACTCGATGCGCATCGGCGATCCCGTTCTGGAACTGGATCTACCAGCCGATCGTCCGGGCGGCGGAGTTCGCCGCGCGCATCGTCGGACTGATCCAGCAGGGACGCATCTCGGTGTACCTGACGTACAGCTTCTTCACTTTGCTCGCGCTGTTGTTCTTCGTGCGATGACGCTCCGCCGGCTTCCTGTCGCAGCTGCTGCAACTGGCGGTCGCGCTCGCGCTGGCGCCGCTGCTTGTCGGCTGGGTCAACATGTGCCGCGCGTGGCTCGCCAACCGGTCGGCGCCGTCGATCCTCCTGCCCTACCGGACGATCCGCAAGCTGTTCATGAAGGATGCGGTCGTGGCCGAGCACGCGTCGCCGATCTTTCGCACGATGCCCTACATCGTCTTCGGCGCGATGTGCTGCGCGGCGGCGATCGTGCCGTCGCTCGCCACCGACCTGCCGTTCGCCCGCGCCGCCGATGCGATCGCGCTGGTCGGACTGTTCGCGCTGGCGCGCGTCTTCATCGCGCTCGCGGCGATGGACATCGGCACGGCGTTCGGCTCGATGGGCGCGCGGCGCGAAATGTTCGTCGGCTTCCTGGCCGAGCCGGCGCTGCTGATGGTGCTGTTCACCGCCAGCCTGATCTCGGGCTCGACGTCGCTGCCGACGATCGTCGACACGCTCGCCCACCGCGAGCTCGCGATCTTTCCGAGCCTGGCGTTCGCCGGCGTCGCGTTCACGATGGTCTCGCTCGCCGAAAACGCGCGGATTCCCGATCGACAATCCGGCGACGCATCTCGAGCTCACGATGATCCACGAGGCGATGGTCCTCGAGTACTCGGCGCGCCATCTGGCGCTGATCGAGTGGGCGTCCGCGCTCAAGCTGTTCAACTACTCGTGCATCGGTCTCGCGCTGTTCTTCCCTTTCGGCATCGCGTCGGGCGGCGACTGGGTCGCGCTCCTCGGCGCGGCGCCGGCGCTGATCGCCAAGCTGGCCGTCGGCGGGTTCGCGCTGGCGCTGATCGAGACACTGTCGGCGAAGCTCCGCATCTTCCGCGCGCCGGAGTTCCTCGGGACGGCATTCTTGCTGGCCGTGCTCGCGATGCTCGTGAACCAGCTGCTCGGGAGCTAGATGACGACCCCCACGCTCACGGCGTTCGCTGCCCCGAGGGCGGGCATGCGCTCCCTGGGCCGGCCCGTGTCGCGGAGGCGGATGACGACGCTCACGCGAATTCCCCGCTGCCCCCGGAGGGAGCAAGCCTCCCTTGGGGCGGCCCGGCGGGAGGCTGAGCGACACGCTCACGGGAGGCTGCGCGCTGCCTCCCTCTACGCGCAACTGCATCAACTTGCTCTGCGGCAATCCTGCTGCTGCTCGCCTTCGCGATGCTGGCGCAGCGGCGCGTGATCTCGCTGATCGATCTGTTCGCGGCGCAGGGCCTCGCGCTCGCCGTCTCCACCGCCATCGTCGCCTACGCGACCGCGCAGCCGCACCTCTTCTGGTCGGCCGGATTGACGCTCGTCGCTCAAGGTCGTGCTGCTGCCATGGCTCCTCTACCGCCTGGTCCGGCGCCTCGACGTCAGGTGGGAGTTCGAGGGACTGATCAACATTCCGACGACGATGCTGATCGGCATCGTGCTGGTCGTGTTCGCGTTCAACCTCGCGCTGCCGATCTCGCAGCTCGCGAACACGGTGACGCGCGCGACGCTGGGCATCGCGATGGCGAGCGTCATGCTGTCGTTCCTGATGATGATCACGCGGCGCAAGGCGATTCCGCAGGTGATCGGCTTCCTGGCGATGGAAAACGGCCTGTTCTTCGCCGCGACCAGCGCGACCTACGGCATGCCGATGGTCGTCGAGCTCGGCATCGCGCTCGACGTGCTGGTCGCGATGCTCATCCTGGGCGTGTTCTTCTTCCAGATTCGCGAGCAGTTCGACAGCCTCGACCTCAAGCATTTCGAGAAGCTCAGGGAGGACGAGTGAGCAGGCGGGCGCAGCGCAGGCCCGAAGCGCCGTCGCCGTGCGATCGCGCTCGCCCGACGCGCGAGCTACGTTTGGCGCGGTCATCACCGTGGCGCAGTGTGCAGGCGGGCGAGCGAGGGCGAATGACCGGGGATCGAAGTCGTCCTCGTGCTCGCCTTCCCGCTGCTCGGCGCGGCGACTCTCGCAGCGTGCGGCGCGCGCGACTACGCGGCGTCGGTCAACGTCGGCGCAAGCGTCCTGACGTTTCTCGCCGCCGCGGCGCTCACGGTCCGCGTCGTTCGCGACGGTCCGCTGCTCGTGCTCGACCGGTTGTTCTTCGTCGATCCGTTCAACGTGTTCCTGGTCGCGCTGACCGCCTTCGTCGGCCTGACGACGTCGGTCTTCTCGCGGCCCTACATGCGGATCGAGAAGGATCACGGCCGGCTCTCTGCCGCGCGCTTGCGGCTCTACCACAGCATGTACCAGCTGTTCAATTTCACGATGCTGCTCGCGTTGTTGACGAACAACATGGGCATCCTCTGGGTCGCGCTGGAGGGCGCCACGCTGGCGACGGTGCTGCTGGTGTCGCTCTATCGCACGCCGGCGAGCCTCGAGGCCGCGTGGAAGTATTTCATCCTGTGCGGCGTCGGGATCGCGCAGGCGCTGTTCGGCACGATCCTGCTGTACTTCGCCGCGGAGAAGATTGCTCGGCATCGGTGGCAAGCGCTGCCGTGGACCGAGCTCAACAACGTCAAGGGCGAGCCTCGAGCCGACGGTCCTCTCGCTGGCCTTCGTGTTCCTGCTGGTGGGCTACGGCACGAAGGTCGGGCTGGTGCCGCTGCACAATTGGCTGCCCGATGCGCATGCCGAAGGCCCGACGCCGGTGTCGGCGGTGCTGTCCGGCCTGCTGCTCAACGTTGCGCTGTACGCGGTCGTCCGCTGCAAAGTGCTGGTCGAAGGCGCGGTGCACACGGCGATCGCGAAAGAGCTGATGATTGGATTCGGGCTGCTTATCGGTCGTCGTCGCGGCGTTCCTGCTGTCGCGCCAAAGGACATCAAGCGGCTGTTCGCCTACTCGTCGATCGAGCACATGGGCATCATCACGTTCGCGTTCGGCATGGGCGGCCCGATCGCGAACTTCGCCGGCCTGCTGCACATGACCGTCCATTCGCTGACCAAGTCCGCGATCTTCTTTTCGGTCGGCCATGCGACGCAGAAGGCCGGCACGCAACAGATCGACGGCATTCGCGGCCTGATCACGGTCAGCCCCATGATCGGCTGGGCGCTGGCGCTCGGCACGCTGGCGATCCTCGGCATGCCGCCGTTCGGCGTGTTCGCGAGCGAATTCCTGATCCTGACGACCGCGATGCGCGAGCAGCCGTGGGCGACGCCGCTCCTGCTGCGTCGCATTGGGCATCGCGTTCGCCGCCGTGTTCTCCAAGGTGCAGCCGATGGTGTTCGGCGAGACGACGCGTGCAGCGGCTGCCGCATCGACCCGCGCTCGGTGCCGGTGTTCGTCCACCTCGCGCTCGTGCTGATGCTCGGGCTGTGGATTCCGCCGTACCTCGCCGATTGGTATCGGCAGGCGGCGCGGCTGATCGGGTGACGCCGTGAATCTCGCGCCGCTCGGACTCGCCGCCGCGCCGCTGCCGTGCGCGATTCCGGCCGTGCGCATTCCGGTGAGCTCCGGCCAGGTGCTCGACCGCGTGCCGGCTCGCATGGGAACAAGGCGCGCGACTCGGTCGCGCTGTGGCTCACCGACGAGCGCGACCGCGACGCGGGTTCTGCCTGCGCGATCGCGCTGCGAGGACGCCGACGGGTTCGCGCTGCTCGAGCACACGTTGCCCGACGCGAGCGCGCAGTACCCGGACATCGCGGCGATCTTTCCCGCCGCGAACCGGATGCAGCGCGCGGCGTTCGACCTGATCGGCGTCGCGTCGGAGTCGCGACGACCAGCGGCCGTGGCTCTGGCATGGCGAGCTGGCCGATCGACCGCTTTCCGCTGCAGCGCGATTTCGAAGCGTCGCCGAAATGGGAGCCCGGCGAGGAGGATTATCGCGTTCGTCCGCGTCGACGGCGACGGCGTGCACGAGATCCCGGTCGGGCCGGTGCACGCCGGCATCATCGAGCCCGGCCATTTCCGCTTTCAGGTCGTCGGCGAGAAGGTGCTGCGGCTGGAGGAGCGGCTGGGCTACGTCCACAAGGGCATCGAGAAGCGCTTCGAGGCGCTGACCGTCGCCGAGGCGCATCGGCTCGCCGGGCCGCATCTCGGGCGACAGCACGGTCGCTTACGCGTGGGCGTACGCGCAGGCCGCGGAAGCGATCGCCGGCGTCGCGGTGCCGCCGCGCGCGCGCTGTGGCTGCGCGCGCTTGCCCTCGAGCGCGAGCGGCTCGCGAACCACCTGGGCGACCTCGGCTATCTCGGCAACGACGGCGGCTTCGCGTTCGGGCTCGCGCAGTTCTCGCGCTCGAAGGAAGACGTGCTTGCGCACGAACTTCGCCGCGTTCGGCCACCGGATGATGATGGACTACGTCGTCCCGGGCGGCGTCGACGCGCGACCTCGGCGCTCGAGCACGCCGCGGCAATCCGCGACGCAGTGCGCGATGCTGGCCGCGCGAGATCGCCGCGCTGCGCGACATCTACGACGAGCACGCCGGATTGCAGGATCGCTTTCGCGGCATGCGGTCGTCGTGACGCCGGACCTCGCGCACGAAGCTCGGGCTCGCCGGGACTCGCCGGTCGCGCGAGCGGACATCGCGCGCGACCTGCGCTGCGATCTTCGCGGTCGCGCCGTACGACGCGCTCGGCGCCTCGCATGGCGACGCGAGACGAAGGCGACGTCGCTGCGCGCGTCGCCGTGCGCTTCGACGAGATCGCGGAATCGCTGCGGCTCATCCGCGCGATCGTCGACTCGATGCCCGACGGACGAGATGCGCGCGACGCTACCCGGAGCCGCCGCCTTCAAGGTCGGCGCTCGGGGTACGTCGAAGGCTGGCGCGGACCGGTGCTGGTCGCGCTGCAGAGCGGGACCGGACGGCAGCGATCCGCGCGCTGCCATCCGCACGATCCGTCGTGGTCGAACTGGCCGGTGCTCGAGCATGCGGTGATCGGCAACATCGTTCCCGACTTTCCGCTGATCAACAAGTCGTTCAACCTGTCGTACAGCGGGCACGACTCTGCTACAGCCATGCTGCACATCCTGAAACAGATCGCGAAGACCGGCATCACGACCGAGGCCGGCGCCGTCGCCCGCCGAGAGACCGTGAGTCGTCGCGCGGTTGCAGGAGGACATCGTGCGCACGCTCGGCCGCGCGCTGACGATCCGCCAGGTCGACGCGGGCTCGTGCAACGGCTGCGAGCTCGAGATCCACGCGCTCGGCAATCCGTACTACAACATCGAGGGACTCGGCATCCGCTTTGTCGCGAGTCCGCGCCACGCCGACATGCTGCTCGTCACCGGTCCGGTGTCGAAGCACATGGCGATCGCGCTCAAGCGCACCTACGACGCGACGCCCGATCCGAAGCTGGTCGTCGCGGTCGGCGATTGCGGCTGCACCGGCGGGATCTTCGGCGAAAGCTACGCCACGCCTCGGCGCGCGTCGCGAACGTGATTCCGGTCGACGTCGAGATTCCCGGGCTGTCCGCCGCCGCCGACGCGCATTGCTCGAGGCATACTCGCGGCGATCACCGTGCACGCGCCGCCGTCGGGAAGCGACACCGATGCGGCAGGCGACGCTATTGAGGAATCCCAACGTAAGTGACAAGACTCAATCGTCATCTCCGCGAACGCGAGGGTCCACCTTCACCAGTAACGAAAATGGATTCCCGCTTGCGCGGGAATGATGGAGTCTTTGTCATGCAGACCCGCAAATATCGTTAGTTGATATCGCTCAATCGAGAAAACGCACGCGTCCGGTCTCGATCCTCGTGCACGGCCCCGACCTGCTCAGCGTGTCGGCAGCTCGTAGCGGATGTCCGGCTCGCCCTCCTCGTTGCTGCTGCCGTCACCGAACGCGACGGCGGCGAAGCCGTTCCGCTCGTAGAATCGGCGCGCGCCGACGTTGCACTGGAACGTGTAGAGCCGCAGCACCGGCGTCACCAATCTAGCTTCGCCGATCATCGTCTCGAGCAATCGACGACCGATGCCGCGTCCGGTCCATCCTACTTTCACGTACAGATGCTCGAGCCACGCGCCGTCGCGCGCGGCGAAACCGACGATCTCCGCCTCGAGCTCGGCGATGCGGATCGACCGGCGCGGAAACACGACCTCGCGCATCCAGTCGCGCGTCTCGGCGTCGGAATGGACGACCTTTACTTTCGGGAACGCCGCGTGTCGCGCGTCGATGAACAGCGCGGCGACGGCCTCGGTCTCCTCGCCGAACCGTTCCGGATTAGGTCGCCGGATGACGAGTTTTGGAACTTCCGTCATCCCAACAGATCCCCGGACACCTTGCGTCCGCGCGGCGTGCGTGCCGGGTTGGCGCGCGCCACGCCCGCACCACGACGTTTCGCTTCCGCGTCGAGCACGGGCTTCAAGTAGCGCCCGGTGTAGCTTGCGGGCGTCTTGACGACGTCCTCCGGCGCGCCGTCGGCGATGATCTCGCCCCCGCCGGCGCCGCCTTCGGGGCCCAGGTCGATGATCCAGTCGGCCGTCTTGATGACGTCGAGGTTGTGCTCGATGACGACGACCGTGTTGCCGTGGTCGCGCAGCCGGTGCAGCACGGTCAGCAGCATCTCGATGTCGTGGAAGTGCAGTCCTGTCGTCGGCTCGTCGAGGATATAGAGCGTGCGCCCGGTGTCGCGCTTCGAAAGCTCCAGCGCGAGCTTGACGCGCTGCGCCTCGCCGCCGGACAGCGTCGTCGCCGACTGGCCGAGCGTGATGTAGCCCAGGCCCACGTCGAGCAGCGTCGACAGCTTGCGCGCGACCGCCGGCACGGGCTCGAAGAACGCGTAACGCCTGCTCGACGGTCATCGCCAGCACTTCGTGGATGTTCTTGTCCTTGTAGCGGATCTCGAGCGTCTCGCGGTTGTAGCGCTGGCGCGTGGCAGACGTCGCACGGCACGTAGACGTCGGGCAGGAAGTGCATCTCGACCTTGATGAGGCCGTCGCCCTGGCACGCCTCGCAGCGTCCGCCCTTGACGTTGAACGAGAAGCGCCCCGGTCCGTAGCCGCGCTCGCGCGCTTCCTTCGACCTGCGCGAACAGCTCGCGGATCGGCGTGAACAAGCCGGTGTAGGTCGCCGGATTCGAGCGCGGCGTGCGGCCGATCGGGCTCTGGTCGACGCTGATCACCTTGTCGAAATGCTCGAGGCCGTCGATCTCGCCGTGCGGCGCCGGCTCCTCCGCGCTGTCGTAGAGGTGCCGCGCGACCGCGTGGTAGAGCGTGTCGTTGATGAGCGTCGATTTGCCCGAGCCCGACACGCCGGTCACGCAAACGAACAAGCCGACCGGCAGCGCGAGCGTGACGTTCTGCAGGTTGTTGCCCGTGCGCGCCGTCGATCGTGAGCACGCTGCCCGGCGTCTGCGCGATGGCGACGCGCCGGAATCGGGATCTGGCGATGGCCCGCCAGATACTGGCCGGTCAGCGAATGCGGCGCGCGCCGGATGTCGTCGGGCGTGCCCTGCGCGACGACCTGGCCGCCGTGCTCGCCGGCGCCCGGCCCCATGTCGACGACGTGATCGGCGGACAGGATCGCGTCGCTGGTCGTGCTCGACGACGATCACGCTGTTGCCGAGATCGCGCAGGTGCTTGAGCGTCGCGAGCAGCCGGTCGTTGTCGCGCTGGTGCAGGCCGATCGACGGCTCGTCGAGCACGTACATCACGCCGGTCAGGCCCGAGCCGATCTGCGACGCGAGCCGGATCCGCTGCGACTCGCCGCCGGACAGCGTTTCCGCGGAGCGGTCGAGCGCCAGGTAATCGAGGCCCGACGTTGTTCAGGAACGCGAGCCGCGACACGATCTCCTTGACGATCCTGTCGGCGATCGCGGCCTTCTGGCCGTCGAGCTTCAGCTCGCGAGAAGAATGTCCGACGTCGCCTTCGAGCGGCATCGCGGAGACTTCGAAGATCGCGCGCGCGTCGTCGCCGTCGCCGACCTTGACGTGACGCGCCTCGCGGCTGCAGGCGCGTGCCGTCGCATTCGGGGCACGGCTTGCTGTTCAGGTACTTCGCGAGCTCCTCGCGCACCATCACCGAGTCGGTCTCGCGGTAGCGGCGCTCGAGATTCGGAATGATGCCCTCGAACGCGTGCTCGCGCACCGAGCGGCCGTGCCGCGCTCGGACAGATAGGTGAACGGAGATCTTCTCGTCGCCCGACCCGTAGAGGATGAGCGTTCTGCACGCGCTCGGTCAGCTTCGCGAACGGACGGTCGACGTCGAAGCCGACATGCTTCGGCGAAGCACTGCAGCATCTGGAAATAGAACTGGTTGCGCCGGTCCCAGCCCTTGATCGCGCCCGGACGCAAGCGACAGCTGCGGAAACGCGACGACGCGCTTCGGATCGAAGAAGCGTGATCGAGCCCAGACCGTCGCAGCGCGGGCACGCGCCGAGCGGGCTGTTGAACGAGAACAGCCGCGGCTCGAGCTCGGCCAGCGAGTAGTTGCAGATCGGGCACGCGAACTTCGGCGGAGAACAGATGCTCCCGCGTCCGCTCATTTTCGTTGTCCATCTCGACGGCGATCGCGCGGCCGTCGCCGTGGCGCAGCGCGGTCTCGTACGACTCGGCAAGCCGCTGCTTGAACTCCGGCGCGCACCTTGAGACGATCGACGACGACCTCGACCGTGTGCTTGAGTGTCTTCGCGAGCTTCGGCACCGCGTCGATCTCGTGCACGTTGCCGTCGACGCGCACGCGCGACGAAGCCCTTGCGCGCGCAGCTCGACGAACAGCTCGAGCTGCTCGCCCTTGCGGTTGACGACCGACCGGCGCGAGGATCATCAGCTTCGGTGTCGTCCGGCGATACTGCGAGCGTCGCGTCGACCATCTGCGAAATCGTCATCGACGCGAGCTTCTGCTCGGGATGATCCGGGCAGTACGGATCGCCCACGCGCGCGTACAGCAGCCGCAGGTAGTCGTGGATCTCGGTGACGGTGCCGACGGTCGAGCGCGGATTGTGCGACGTCGCCTTCTGCTCGATCGAGATCGCCGGCGACAGACCCTCGATCAGGTCGACGTCGGGCTTTTCCATCAGCTGCAGGAACTGCCGCGCGTACGCCGACAGCGACTCGACGTAGCGCCGCTGGCCTTCGGCGTAGAGCGTGTCGAAGGCGAGCGAGCTCTTGCCCGACCCGGACAGCCCGGTGATCACGATCAGCCGGTGCCGCGGCAGGTCGAGATTGAGGTTCTTGAGGTTGTGCGTTCGTGCGCCGCGGATGCGAATCGATTCCATGAGTCCTATGTCGCCAGCGCTTTTGACCCAACGGCGCTTGACCGGTCAATGCTCGACCGTTCGGTGTAGTCCGTACGGCCTAAAGCGCGAGAGGCGAACCTGTTAGTATATTGCGTTTCGCGTTCTCGTTCATTGTCGCCGGATTGCCCGATGTCATCGATCGCGGCGCACCGGCACGGTGCGGGAGCGCCGCGACGTTGGCCACTGCCGCGTCCGTGTCATATCTTCGATGGAGAACCGACATGGCCTCGGTCAACAAAGTGATCCTGCTCGGCAATCTGGGCCGCGATCCGCGAGACGCGCGTACACCACCGGCGGCGACGCCGTCACCAACCTGAATATCGCGACATCCGAGCGATGGAAGGACGAAGAGCGGCGAAAAGCAGGAACGCACCGAGTGGCATCGTCGTCGTGCTGTTCGGGCGCTAGGCCGAGATCGCCGGCGAATATTTGAAGAAGGGCCGCTCGGTCTACATCGAGGGCCGCCTGCAGACACGCAAGTACACGGACGAAGGACGGCGTCGAAAATATTCGACCGAAATCGTCGCCGACTGGATGCAATTGCTTGGCGGTCGCGATGCCGGCGGCGAGTGGCGGCGACGTCGAGTTCGCCGGCGCGAGCACGGGCGGTGGCAGCAGCAACCGGCGCGAAGGCACGGCGGCGCTGCCGCGGGGGCGGCAAAACGGCGGCGGCGGTAAGAAAAACACCGAGGACTTCGACGACGACATTCCGTTTTAGCGGATGCGTTTTGGTGAGCCAAGAGCGAGACGGCTTGATTTGCGGCGCCCGCGACGCGACCATGGGAACAAGACCTCCGACGCGACCTCACGCGCACCGTACTGGCGGTTCTCATCATCGGCGGCTCGATCGCCGCGCTCGGTCTGGATCCTGCGGCCGTTCCTCGCGGCAACGATCTGGTCGGCCATGATCGTCGTGTCGACGTGGCCCGATCCTGCGCTGCGCTGCAGGCGCGCCTCTGGGGCAAGCGCTGGCTTGCCACGACCGTCGCTGACGGCGGCGCTGCTGCTGGTGTTCGTCGCACCGTTTTCCGCCGCGATCGGCACGATCGTCGCCAACGCGGGCGAGATCGTCGACTGGGCAATCGCCTTCTCCGACGTGAAGCTTCCGGCGCCTCCCGATGTTCGTCGAGAAGATCACCGATCGTCGGCGAGAAGACGGCGAACCTTTGGCGCGAATATGCGGACAAGGGGCCGGAAGAACTCCGCGGAAATTGTCAGGCCTTACGCGGTCCGCGTCTCGGGCTGGTTCTGGTCGCCGAGGTCGGCAACTTCGGTCTGGGTGAGCTGCAGTTCCTGCTCACCATCGTCATCTGCGCAATCCTTTACATGACCGGCGAGGATGCCGCCCGCTGGGTGCGCCGATTCGGGCCGGCGCCTCGCGGGAGAGCGCGGCGATCACGTCGTGCGCCTCGCCGGGATGGCGACCCGTGGGTGTCGCGCTCGGCGTCGTCGTGTCACGGCGTTCGTGCAGTCGGTGCTGGGCGGCATCGGCCTGGCAATTGCCGGCGTGCCCTTTGCAGCGGCGCTGACGGCGGTGATGTTCATGCTGGCGCTTGCGCAGATCGGACCGATACCGGTGCTCCTCGGGCGGGGCTCGTCTGGCTGTGGTGGCATGGCATCACACCGCCTGGTTTGTCGCCCTCCTCCTCATATGGACGCTCGCCGTCGGAGCTCGACAACATTCTGCGTCCGATCCTGATCAAGAGGGTGCGGACCTGCCGTTGCTGCTGATCTTCGCCGGCGTCATCGGCGGGTTGCTTGCGTTCGGCTTGATCGGGCTGTTGTCGGCCCGGTACTCCTCGCGAGTCGGCTATACGCTGCTCGACGCCTGGTATCGGAGGCGGCACTGACACCGCCGTGGATGCGACATGGTGGCTCGGTCCGCACCCTCCGCCGCCCTCGGAAGCGAAGAACGGCTGAAGCTGTTTCAGCGACTACGGGTCATGGCGTCGAGACCATGCGGCCGGCGCTGCGTGCAGGCGCGTCCAAATCACGTGAGGTCGGCGCCGTAATCACCGCCGCGCCCAGGCACACATCGCCATCGTAGAGCACGAGATACTGCCCCGGCGTCGGCGCCCACTGCGGCGCGTCGAACACCGCGTGCACGTTGCCCTCAGTGGTTAGCCGCGACTTCGCACGGCGCATCCGGCATCCGGTAGCGCGTCTTCGCCAGCCGAGCCGCGCGGGCAGTCCGCGGCGGATGGCCGGCGATCCAGTGGACGTCGATCGCGTCGACCTCACGCCGGAACAGGAGCGGATGATCGTGCCCCTGTACGGCGATCAGTGCGTTGCGCGCTCGTCCTGCCCGCGACGAACCAGGGCGCACCATCGCCGCCACGCCTCGTCCGCCCACGCCCAATCCCTGCCGCTGACCCAGCGTGTAATACGCAAGTCCCGTCGTGACGGCCGAGCGAGCGCCCGTCAGGCGTCTCGATCGGTCCCGGCACGCGCGGCAAATAGCGGGCGAGAAAATCGCGAAACGGGCGCTCGCCGATGAAGCAGATGCCGGTCGAGTCCCTTCTTTGTCCCACGTCGGAATGCCTTTGCGTTTCGCGCAATCGCACGCACGTCGCGCTTGCGCGCATCCCCGAGCGGAAACAGCACCGGGGCGAGCTGCGACTGCGTAAGGCGATGCAGGAAATAGCTCTGGTCCTTGCTCGAGTCCGCAGCCTTCAACAGCTCGGACATGCCCGCCATCGTCATCGGATGCGCGAACGCGCGCGTAGTGACCCGGTCGCGATGCCGTCGGCACCGAACATGAGCGCATGGTCGAGAAACGGCGCGGAACTTGATCTCGTTGTTGCAGAGCACGTCGGGATTGGGCGTGCGGCCGGCTTGATATTCGCGCGAGGAAATGCGCGAACACGCGATCGCGATATTCGGCGGCGAAATTCGACTGGTTCGAGCTCGATGCCGATGACGTCGGCCACCGCGGCCGCGTCGACCAAGTCTTCGCGCGACGTGCAGTATTCGTCGGTGTCGTCGTCTCTCCCAGTTTTTCATGAAGACGCCGACGACGTCGAAGCCCCTGCTGCTTCAACAGCCACGCCGCGACCGACGAGTCGACGCCACTCCGACATGCCGACGACGATCCTCCGGCTCATAGAACCCCCAACGCTTGCGGCGGCGCTCATCCAATCTCGCTTACGAACGACTACCAGCCAGCGCTTGCCGGCCCGATAGTCGTCGACGCAGCGCAGAACGAGCGGGCTTCTATGCGCGTCCTTTGCACGCCGCGAGCTCGTCGTAGGTCATCCACACCGCGCGCACGATGCCGACATCGAGCGGGAGCGTGTCGTCGTGCTTCTTGGCGTCGGCGGCGAACGCGAAACGAATGAACGTCGCACGCGAGTCCGGGCGCTTCCAACGATAGATGCTCGACGCAGCGCCGCTGACGCGGACATGCCAGCCGGTCTCCTCAATGTCTCGCGGACCGCGCCGGCGAGGCAACGATTCGCCGATCTCCAAATGGCCGGCGGGCTGATTGAAGCCCGATGGCCGTTGCGCGCTCTCCTCCTCGACTAGCAGGAAGCGGCCGTCGCGCTCGACGATCGAGGCGACGGTTACCGTGGGACGTTGGGTTTCGAGCTCGCGTGCATGGATCAAACGGCAGAGCGTGTGCGAACGAAAAAGAGGCAGGGCACGCGCGCCCTGCCTTCGTCCGACGAATCGAGGCTTGCGACTACGGCGTCACGACTAGCTCTTGCAGCTCACTTCATCAATTGCTTGCGCTGTTCCGGCGTCAGGTCCTTGACGTTCGGGCATCTGACGCGCGTCGGGCTCTGCGCCTCGAAGCCGCGACGGCCGCCTTGGCATCGGCCGGGTTGGTGCTTTCCCTTGAAGCGTCCTGCGCCGCCTTTTCGTCGAACTTGGTCTTGGTCTTCGGCTGCGCCTTCGACTTGGTGGCTTCCGCCGCACTACAGCCGCGGATTTTTCGGCCTGAGTCTGTTCGGCAGCGGGGTTGGCGTATGCCGCGCCCGAACCCTTCGGACTCTTCTTTTCTGCCTTTTCCATGCCGGCGGCGCCTGGCGCGGTCGCGGCGCCCTGCGCAATAGCCGCGGTCGAAACGACGGCGAATGTTGCCGGCGATCAACGTTGCGAGCAACTTGTTCATCTGATCTCTCCTCGGGGTGTCATGTTGGACGCAACGTCGCAGCCTCGTGAGGACGCGTGCACGTCAATTCTGGAAATGCCGAAGCCTTGAAACTATACGACAATGCGGGCCTATTCGCAATGCGGAGAAAGCACCCGCCCGATTCGGTGCGCCGTGTTTTTTCGCTCATGCAAACGCGATCCTGCGGGCGCAACGTCAATCTCTCATTGTCCAATCGCGGCCCGCCGATCTACGGGGCCGCTTTCGGGTCGTGCATTCTTCAGCGGGCTTGTCCGATTTGGCGACCGGTGCTTCGGTTGTCGCCTTCTTCGACTCTCTTCTTCCGACTTGTGCGTCGTCTTCTTCGCGGCCGGTTTGCCCGAGTCCGCCGTCGCGGCCTTCGGAGCATCGGCCTTCATGGGCGCTTCGGCTTTCATCGGCGCGGCCTTCGCGGGTTCGGCAGCCTTAACGGCCGGGGCCGGGGTTGCCGGCGTGGTCGGGGCGGTGCCTTGCGCGTACGCCGTGGCCGCGGAACGCGATCGCGCACAGGGCGGTCAGGAGCTTGCTCATTGTTTTATCCTCAAGCGTGGAAAATGACGGCGGATGTCCGTGTCGTCGCCATTAACGCCATCATTCGATGCGCGGTTGAGACACGATCCCCCTACGGGTAGGCGCCCTCCTCCGCCGCATTTTCGCCGATGGGTCAAGGCACTAGTCGATTCGCATCTCGCCGGCCGACGACCCCGTTCTTCGGACATCCGTCACAGCGCGCGGACAAGTGTCGTGGCAACGACGCAACATCTCGTCGAAGCGACCTTAAGCCCCGACCTCGCCGGAAATCGCCGCCTTGCCCAGCTTCGGTGCGTCGCCCGTCAATCCAGGCTGTGAGTGCCGGCCTCGCGTTGCAGCCATTCGCGGAGCAGCGGCACGGTGATCGGCCGCTTTGGGACAGCGAGCGGCGATCGAGCGCTGCGAGTGTCGCGACCAGCGTGCCCATGTCCCGCCGGCCATGCGCCAGCAGTACGCGATCACGTCATCCCCCAAGTGGAAGCCGCGCTCGCGAGCGTAGACGGCGACGCCGATGCCTTGTCCGTGTCCGCCGAGCGGAGCGACTTCGAAGATCAGGCCGTGGCCGAGGCCAGAGTCCGCAGATCGTCGCGCAAAGCAAGCGTTGCGGGCGCCGATCGGCGTCGCCACGGCGAGTTGGACCGTGCGATGCCGCCAGTGCGTTGCAGAGCGTGAACAACCGGCCCTCGCGACGGCATCGGGCGGTATCCGGCCTGGTCTGACTGCAATGAACGCGTGCGAAGCGGAACCGTCGCCGTCACGTCGGCCGGCTCGCGCGACGTGGCGCCGCATCACGCCCGGCGGCCTGCGCTGCGCTCACTGCGGCGCGCAACAGGTGCGACTTGCCGGCGCCTGGTGCGCCCCAGAGCACGATCCCGGTCTCGCCACATTCGCCCTCCGCGAAGCGGCTGGAGCCGTCGCCCATGCCTCGACGTTGCGCCCTGCACGAAGCTGGCAACGCCGGCGGCTCCGGCATCGCGAGCTCGAAGATCAACTGTTCCATTACACTTCTTACTCGCGGGTTGTAGATCGGCGAGACCTCGTAGGCGGCACGCAAATGCCGCAGTCCGACAAGCAGCGCCGCCGATACCGGCAGCGCGAGCAGGACGCCGGCGAAGCCGAACAGCTGGCCGAACGCCAGCAACGCAAAGATCACCGCAAGCGGATGGAGGCCGATGCGATCGCCGATCAGCCACGGGATCAGCACATAATTTTCCAGCAGCTGGCCGACGCCAGTACACGGCGAGCACCGCCAGGAACCCGGGCAAGCCATGCCATTGCAGCGCCGCGGCGACGACGCCGAGCACGAGGCCGAGCCCGAACCCGACGTAGGGAATGAACACCAGCAGCCCGGTGAGGATCCCGATCGAGATGCGCGCGGTCGAGTCCCGCGATGGCGAGTGCGATCGCGTAGTAGCAGGCGAGCACGATCATCACCAAGACCTGGCCACGGAGAAATTCGGCCAGCACGGCGTCGATGTCGCTGGCGATCGAGCGCGCCTTCGCACGCCAGCCGCGCGGCAGCAGGTCGTCGAGTCGCAGGAAGATCATCTTCCAGTCGCGCAGCAGGTAGAACATCACGACCGGTATCAGCGCCAGGTTGACGACAAGCGACAGCAGGATCAGGCCGCCGGTCTTGACGCCCGACGAGCAGCGTCAGCGACAACTTCGCGCGCTGCTCGCGTTCTGCGACAAGAATTCGCGCATCGTGGCGAGGTCGAGCGCCAGCTTGAGGCCGAAGTGCTCCTCGACCCACGGCACGACGTGCTCGGACAATTGCTGCAGCAGATCGGGACGCGGCGCGCGGCCAGAACCGCTTCGGACTGGATCAGCGGCACGAGCACGAAGAACAGCGCGGCCAGCACGACGCCGAATCAGCAGCACGACGAGCGAGCGTGGACAGCGCGCGCGGCACGCCACGCGCCGCAGCGCGGTCGACGATCGGCGTGCCGAGGTACGCGAGGATGACGCCGACCAGGAACGGCGTCAGTATCGGCCCCAGCCAATGCAGCCCGGCGATCACGACGAGCGCGGCGCCGACGAGCCAGACGTAATGCCTGAGCGTCAGCGGCTTGCGCAAGCGCGTCTCCCGTCGGCAGCCGCGGCGCGGGATGCGACATCGGGTCCGACGGGCGGCAGCGGGTCGGGCGGAGTCATTTGCAGTAGAATCCGGGAAGCAAACGGCGCACTGTAACGTGCGACGCACCGTTCGCTCAACGATTGTCGGCGTTTGCCCGCCGCCCTCGCCTGCCCCTTCCCGATGCCGACCGCCGAATCCCAGCCCGCGCTCCGCTGTCGTATGCCGCCTCCGGCGTCGACATCGCCGCCGGCGACGCGCTGGTCGAGCGCATCAAGCCGTTCGCGAAACGCACACTGCGGCCGGAAGTGCTGGCCGGCATCGGCGGCTTCGGCGCGCTGGTCGAAATCGGGACGCGCTATCGGCGATCCGGTGCTGGTCGCGGGCACGGATGGCGTCGGAACCAAGCTGAAGCTCGCGTTCGCGCTCGATCGCCACGACACCGTCGGCATCGACCTCGTGGCGATGAGCGTCAACGACATCCTGGTGCAGGGCGCGGAGCCGCTGTTCTTTCTCGACTACTTCGCGTGCGGGCAAGCTCGACGTCGACGTCGCGGCTGCCGTCATCGAGGGCATCGCCGCGGCTGCGAGCAGGCGAACTGCGCGTTGATCGGCGGCGAGACCGCCGAGATGCCCGGCATGTACGCGGCGGGCGAATACGATCTGGCCGGCTTTGCCGTCGGCGTGGTCGAAAAGGACGCGATCATCGACGGCCGCTCGATCGCGCCGGGCGACGTCGTGCTGGGGCTCGCATCCGAGCGGACCGCATTCGAACGGCTTTTCGCTGATCCGCCGAATCATCGAAGACGACGCACGTCCGACCTCGAGATGCGCGTTCGGCGAGCGCACGCTCGGCGACGCGCTGCTCGAGCCCACGCGCATCTACGTCAAGCCGCTGCTGCGCGCTCATGCGCGACGTGCGGATCAAGGGCATGGCGCACATCACCGGCGGCGGCCTCGTCGAAAACGTGCCGCGCATGCTGCCCGGTCACGTGCAGGCGCGGCTCGAACGCGCGCGCTGGCCGCGCCCGCCGATCTTCGACTGGCTGCAGAAGCAGGGCAACGTCGCCGACGCGGAGATGCATCGCGTGTTCAACTGCGGCATCGGCATGGTCGTCGTTGTCGCCGCGATGCGACGCCGAGCGCGCCGTCGCCGATCTCATCGCGGCGGGCGAGCTCGCGCAACCGCATCGGCACGATCGTCGCGCGGCCGTCGGGAGAAGCCCCGACGGTCATCGTGTGATGACATGAAATCGTCATTCCCGCGAGAGTGGGAATCCATCTTTGGTCATCGAAAGGTCAAAATGGATTCTGGCTCGCGCCCGCATTGCGGACGCGTCCGGAATGACGAAGTCCTCGCGAAGTTTGTCCGGAATGACGGAGTATTCGTAGAGATGGATCCGTGGCGCTCTCGCGCATCACCGTCCTGATTTCCGGCCGCGGATCGAACTTGCGCGCGCTGATCGACGCCGCGCGGAGCGGCGACATCGACGGCGCGATCACGCACGTCGTGAGCAATCGGCCGGATGCCGCAGGCTTGGCCTTCGCCGCGGAAGCACGGCATCGCGAGCACGGTCGTCGATCATCGCGGCTTCGCGTCACGCGACGCTGTTCGACCTGGCGCTCGCCGCCGCCGTCGATACCGGCGAGCCCGACCTCGTCGTGCTGGCGGGCTTCATGCGCGTGCTCGACGCGGCATTCGTCCGCCGCTACGAAGGGCGGTTGATCAACATCCATCCTTCGCTGCTGCCGGCATACCCCGGCCTCGACACGCATCGACGCGCGCTCGCCGACGGCGTTCGCGTGCACGGCTGCACCGTCCACTACGTGACGCCCGAGGTCGACGTCGGACCGATCATCGCGCAGCGCGCGGTGTCCGAGTCGGACGGCGACGACGAGTCAACGCTTGCCGCGCGCGTCCTCGCCGTCGAGCATCAGCTGCTGCCCGCCGCGGTCGCCGCGCACTGCGCCGGGAAGCTCGTCATCGAGAACGGGCTCGTCCGCGTTAGCGATAGGCCGCGCAGATCGGTGCGAACCGACCGGCGCGTACCGGCGGTCCATCGATAACGCAATGTCCCCGCCATTGCCCGTCGACACCGATGCCGGGACCGCGACGCCTCGCCCGTCACCGCGGAACCGGGCCCGTTCCGCGGCGCGGACGCACGCTGTGGATCGCGCTCGCGCTGTCGGTCCTCGATCCACGGCGCGTGGTCGCTGTGGCCGGTGGAAACTCCAAAGTCTCCCGACGAGACCGTCCTGTCGGCGACGCTGACCGAAATGCCGGCGCCACCCGCCGCTCGCGGCCGCACCGCGCCGCCGAGCCGCGCGCCGAAGCCCCGCCGCGTCGCACCTCGCGCCATCGATCCAGCCGCCGGCGGCGGCGCCGGAGACCACGCGCGTCGGTGGCAGCTAGCGACAGCGGCCGGAGTCCGCCGCCGGCGGAAGCGCCAGCCCGCCGTAGCGCCGCGCGCCGACTGCGTCGAAGCCGCCGATCGCGCCGCCGCCGCCCGTCAAGACGTTGCCGCCGCGCGCTCGAGCTCGAATACAAGCTCTTCCTCGGCACGCAGGATTTCTGATCGGCGCGGCCACCTATCGCTTCGAGCACGACGGCAACCAGTACCGGATCGCGACGGTCGCCGAGGCGCGCGGCATCGCCGCGCTGCTCCTCCGCGGGCGCGGCAAGGTCGAGAGCCGCGGCCTGATCACGCCCACGGGATTGCAGCCGCTCGGAGTTCGCCGTCGAGCGCGGCAGCAGCGACCGGCGCGAAGTCGCGCGCTTCGACTGGGAAGCCGGCGTGGTCACGCTGCACGAGGACAAGACCGCGCGCGCTCGAGCCGTCCGTCGTTCGATCCGATGACGGCGCTGTGGCAAGCCTATTTCACGCCGCCGGAAACCGCGCAGCAGACCGTCAATCTCGTCACCACGCGGCGCGTTCTGAATTACACCGTCGAGCGCGACGGCACCGAGACGATCGCGTGGGCGCACGGCGACATCGAGACCGAGCGCTGGCAGTCGACGCAGCGACGACGGCAGGACCGACGCGTATTTCTGGCTCGCGCCGTCAGATGCACTACGTGCCGGTCAAGATGCGCGTGTCGCAGCACGGCGCGCGGCACGGTCGAGGCGCTGCTCGACGCGATCCGGGTCGACGAGCCGACAGGGCGCAATGACGGTCCGCGCGAACCAGCTCGCCGGCGCTCGCCGGCGGCGATCGCCGTGCGTGCAGCGCCTGTCACGCGCCTGCCGACGTGCGCTCTGCCGCGTTCTTTCGCGCCCATCCGGCGATGGGCCAGCGCGACCGCGCGTTCGTCGCCGAAGGCGCGTTCGCCTACCTGCGGCGCAAGCGCTCGCTCGAAGCGCTGCGCCGAACGCCGACGCCGCAGCCGTCTCGCGCTCGCCGTGCGCAGTGCGCGAGCTCGGGTCATTCGGCTGCGCGAGCTCGACGCCGCGCTCTGCGCGCGACGACGCGCGCATGGCTCGCGCGAGCCTTCAAGGCCGCGGCACGGCGCGCCGCTCCGCCCGCGGTCGCGGCCGACGCTTCCCGACTGGCTGTGGAAGCGCCTCGTCGACGTGTACGGCGAGACGGCATGCGACGCTCGCGCGCGCGTGGCAAGCGCCGGCGCGCCGCTCGATCTGCGCGTCAATCCGCACTGCAAGACGCACGCGCGTCGAAGGCGCTTCACGCGCTGCGGCCGAAGGCATCGATGCCACGACACCGCTACGCGCCGCTCGGCATCCGCGCTCGCGGGACGGCCGCCGCTCGCTCAGCATCCGTGGCTCGTCGACGGTCGACTCGAAGTGCAGGACGAAGGCAGCCAGCTGATCGGCTATCTGGTCGCGCCGCGGCGCAGCGACATGGTCGTCGACTTCTGCGCCGGGCGCCGGCGGCAAGACGCTGCTGCTCGGCGCGCTGATGCGCTCGCAAGGGCGGCTGTACGCGTTCGACGTCGTCGCGAAGCGCCTCGCCAATCTGTCAAGCCGCGACTCGCGCGCTCGGGACTGTCGAACGTGCATCCGCAAGCTGATCGCGCACGAGCGCGACACCAAGGTGAAGCGCCTTGCCGGCAAGATCGACCGCGTGCTCGTCGACGCGCCGTGCACCGGCTTCGGCACGCTGCGCCGCAATCCCGATCTCAAGTGGCGGCAGACGCCGAACGATCTCGCCGAGCTGACGGCGAAGCAGGCAGCGCATCCTCGCCGCGGCCGCGACGCTCGTCAAGCCCGGCGGACGCGCTCGTCTACGCGACGTGCAGCGTGCTGCCCGAGGAGAACGATGCGATCGTGGCCGGATTCCTCGCCGCGCATCCGAGTTCGCGCAAAAGGACGCGAGCGCGGAGCTCGCGCGCGCCGAGATCGCGCTCGACACCGGGCCGGCGCTGCGGCTTTGTCCACATCGGCATGGCTGCGACGGCTTTTACGCAGCGATTCTGGAGCGCGTCGGATGACGATCACGCTATTGGCGTCGCGCCGTTTTCGTCGCGCTGTACGATCGCGCTGACGCCGCATCGGCACGCGAGACGGTCGCCCGCGGCGCAGGCGACGTTCGAAGCGCTGTTCACGCCGGGCGATGCGATCGACGTCCGGCTCGCCGACTTGATCGACGGCGCAGAGCGCGAGGTGCTCGTGAACGCGCTTCAGCTTCACCAATCAGAAGATCGCGCGCGCACTCTCGCGGCGGCGCGGGCGCGTGCGCGCGAGTGGAAATCGTCGCCGACCGCATGCAAACGCTGGAGCAGTACCGGCGGCGCAGTCCGCGACCTCGCGCCGCGGCGTGCCAGTGTGGCTCGATCGGCAACTTCGCCGCCGCGCACAACAAGGTGATGATCGTCGACGCCGCGACTGCCGCACGCGGCGATCGTGACCGGCAGCTTCAACTACACGACGGCGGCGCAAACGCGCAACGCCGAGAACGTGCTGATCGTGCGCCATGACTCCGCGCTCGCGCTGCAGTATCGCGCCAACTTCTGCGTCTGCGCGATCGGGCCAGCGCGGTACGACGGCACCGCGCCGGCGCGACCCTAAGACGCGAAGCGAAGGCCGGTTGCGGTAAGCTAATGCCAGCACCGAACGACAGCGCCGGCAAAACCGCCGTCATCCTCGGGCGAGCGAAGCGAGAACCGGGGATCCAATTTTCTCTCGACTCACAAAATGGATCCCCGCGTGCGCGGGATGACGACTGGAAGCAGCGGCCCTCTGCCCACGTATTCCGGTTCCCATGCTTGCCCCGATCGATTTCAGCCACGTCGAGCAGACGCTCGCGACGCCACTCGGCTGGGCCGACCTGGGCCTCGTCGCTGTGCCTCGGACGTTCTGCCTGGCTCGACGCCGGCGCGTCTGGCGGGCACGTGAGGCCTCCGGCGACAAGGGATTCGCCTCGCGGCAGCTTCGCGCGCGTCGTCCTGCCGCTGACCGCGCTTCTCGCTCGTGCCGATCGCCGCCAGTGCGTATCATCGCTACGTCGGGCCGCCGTTCTTCCGGGCGTTCAGCGCCGCTTCTGATCGCGCTCGCGGCGATCCGCATGATCGTGTACGGCCTGCGGCGGCTGTTCCGCTCGCAAGGCTGGGTGCCGACGTCCGAGCGCGCGATCGCGTTCGCCATCTGGGGGCTCGTCGATCCTGCACTTCCTGGGCCTCCTGCCCGAGATCGCGGACGCGCTCGACGAGATCCAGATACCCATCGGCAGGACGCGGACGTCGCTGCTGTCGATCGGCACGGCGCGATATTGGTCGTCGTCTTCACGCTGATCGTAACGCTGTGGATCTCGGGTCTCATCGAGCAACGGCTGGCCTGCAGGCGACGCATTTCGACGTCAACTTGCGCGTTGTGCTCGGCAAGTTCGTGCGCGCGATGCTGCTGCTCGTCGGCGTGCTCGTTCGCGCTGCAGGCAATCGGCTTCGACCTCACGCTGCTGTCGGTGTTCGGCGGCGCGCTCGGCGTCGGCATCGGTCTCGGTCTGCAGAAGCTCGCGTCGCAACTACATCGCCGGCTTCACGATCCTGCTCGACCGCTCGATCCGCTTGGGCGACATGGTCACCGTCGACAGGCCGCTACGGCACCGTGGCCAAGGTCACGTCGCGTTACGTCGTCGTGCGGAGCCTCGACGGCGTCGAAGCGATCGTCCCCAACGAGACGCTGGTCACGACGACGGTGCTCAACCACTCGTACACGACGCGCAACATTCGCATCGCGGTCCAGGTGCAGGTTGTCGAGCGACAGCGACGTCGAGCGCGCGCTCACGCTGATGGACGGAAATCGCGCGCCGGCATCCGCGCGTGCTGAACGATCGCCGACCCGCCGACCGCGCTGACCTCGAGCTTCGCCGACAACGGCGTCGATCTCGAGCTCGGCGTCTGGATCGGCGATCCGGAAAACGGCCAGGGCAACCTGCAAAGCGCGCTCAACCGGCGAATCTCGCCGCGTTCGCGGCAAACGGCATCGGCAACCATTCCGTCAGCTCGACATCCGGCGAGTTGGCGATCCGCCGCCGCGCCGCGGCCGCGAGACGCGGACGGCAGCCAATCCCGATCACGCACCGAACGCTCAAGCGCACGATGACTCACTGCCTTGCGTGAGTCCCTGACCGACGCCATATGCCGAGCGTGACCGGCAGTCGCGTACAATGCCGCCGGGCGCCAGAATCAACGCACTCGCGCACGCATATTCACCGGTAAATAACCGGATAATCAATGAGTTACGATATTCTCTGTCGCTTCTGTCGCACGGCCTGCTCCCGCTGCCGTGGTGGGGATACGTCGTCGTGGCGCTCGATCCTGACGCACGTCACGATCGCGTCGGTCACGATCTTCCTGCACCGCGCTCAGGCGCACCGCGGCCTCGACCTGCATCCGGTCGATCAGCCATTTCTTCCGCTTCTGGCTGTGGCTCACCACCGGGATGGTCACCAAGGAATGGGTGGCGATCCATCGCAAGCACCACGCGAAGGTGCGAAACCGACGACGACCCGCACAGCCCGCAGACGCGCGGCATCAACGACGGTGCTCTTGGCAGGGCGCCGAGCTGTATCGCGACCGAGTCGAAGAACCGCGGAGACGCTCGAGCAAGTACGGCCACGGCACGCCCGACGACTGGATCGAGCGCAACGTCTACGCGCGCTTCTCCTGGCAAGGCGTCGGCCTGATGCTGGCCGTCAATCTGATGCTGTTCGGCCCGATCGGCGCGACGATCTGGGCGGTGCAGATGATGTGGATCCCGATCACCGCCGCCGGCGTCATCAACGGCCTCGGCCACTACTGGGGCTACCGCAACTTCGCCTGCGACGGACGCGTCGACGAACATCGTGCCGTGGGGCATCATGATCGGCGGCGAGGAGCTGCACAACAACCACCACGCGTACGGCACGTCGGCCAAGCTGTCGTCGCGCTGGTACGAGTTCGACATCGGCTGGATCTACATCCGCATCCTCGAAGCGTTCGGCCTCGCCACGGTGCGCAAGGTCGCGCCGCAGCTCAAGGTCGACCGCGCGCAAGGCCGTCCCCGACCTCGCCACGCTGCAGGCGGTGATCACCCATCGCTACGCGGTGGTCGACGAGCTACGCGCGCACGCTGAAGGCCGCCTGCGCGGCCGAGCTCGCGGCGTCTGCGCGAGCGTAGCCGCCGAGCCGCGCCGCGATGTGCCGAGCCTGCGCTGCATCAAGCGCTGGCTGCTCGCCGATCCGGCCACGCTGTCCGACGCCGATCGCGCGCGCTCGTCGCCGCGCTCGCGCACAGCAAGGTGCTGCAGCACGATCTATGCGATGCGGCAGGAGCTGGCAGCGCTGTGGGAGCGCTCGACCGAATCGTCGGAGCAACTGCTCGCCCGCCTGCAGGACTGGTGCCACCGCGCCGAAGCCTCGGGCATCGCGCCGTTGGCGCAGTTCTCGTCTCACGCTCCGACGCTACGCGTAGCCGGGATTCGACATTTCGCAGCAAAGAGGCCCGCCGCAACGCGGGCTTTTTTCGCCTCGAGTTTCAGGGACCGGCGGCATCCTCGCCGCCGCGACGCACCGATTTTTCGCAACAGATGCGGCACCAGCGCGTACGCGGGCATGCGCAGCCAATGCGAGCGCGTACAGCAGCCATAGGCGGCCGCGGTCGCCGGCGGCCAGCGCGCAGGATCGATCGGCGTCAGCACCGCCTCGAGCGCCTTGCGCATCCAACCTTCCGTGACCGGATTCGGCTTGAACGCGCGTGCGTCGCGCAACGTCTGCCGCGGAATCGGCGTGCGCAGCACTGTGGAGAGCGTCGCGAACGCATAGTGAAAGCGGGCGTCCCAAGCCGTTGCTCCCGCGCACGCGCGATCAGCGCCGGCCAGAATTCCGCGCGCTTGCCGAACGCCGCCAACAATTCGTGCAGGTCGACCAAGTCGCGGAAGCGACCGTCGAAATCCGAGTCGAAGAACAAATGCACGGCCGAATGCAGCACGCTGTCGACCGCAGACAGCACCCGAACGCCGGTGTCGCCCGCGGGCTCGGCATCGGCCCAGAACCGCGCAGGATCGGGGCCGCAGCCGGCTCCTCGGCGGGCAGATCGTGTGATGAACGTCGACGCCCAGCAGCCGGCCGGGATACGACAGCGGCGGGATCTCGTGCGACCAGCGGCGATAGTAGCGCTGGTCGTACGGATCGAGCTTCGTCCCCTTCCATCCGCCGGCGAGGAGCGCGGCTTCGGCGTCGTCGATGCGATCGCGCGGCACCATGACGTCGATGTCGGACAAAATGCGCGTCGCCGCGTGCGGTATCGCGCGCACGATGCACGCGACGCCTTTCAACGCGATCATCGGGATGCCCGGCGGGCTGCAGAACGCGCCGCACGCGGTCAGCTCCCACCGCGCCAACTGGGCGAGCCGCGCGGCGGCGGTGGCGCGCCGCGCAGCAGGCTGGTTCGCGGCACGTCCGGCAGATCGTCGATCACGTCGGCGGACACGCGCGTCCTCCCAGATACGCGAGCACGGCATTGCGGCGCGCGCACGACGGGCAGGCGTTCCCAGCGCTTGCGGGTCAGTCGATCGGAGCGTGCGCGGATCGAGAATCGCGTTCACCGAGCGCCGGCGACGCGGTGCCCATGGCGGCCATGCGTCATTGCCGAGCCGCTTTCGACATGATCTCGTCGATCGCGCCACGCGCCTCGGCAAGATCGCCGTAGCGGAGGACATAACTCCCGCAGACGACGGATGATCGACGCCACCGCGCGGAACCGCGCTCGCCGACCACTTCTGTAATTGAACGCGTTGCCGGCGAGCTTCAGGAATGCGGTCGCTTTTCCAGCTGGGCGGACCGAGACCGGCGTCGCCGGACTGAAAGTCGGGAAACACGATCGCGCCGACGCGCGCCGATCGGATCCGCGCCGCACGCTTTCGGCCGGGACGCGGAAGTGCGCGACGTCGCCTTTGCGCGTCGTTGGGAACACCGGCCGATGAAACCCCTGGGTTCGAACGCGCGCATCACATCGATCGACGCGTTCTTGAGCGGACCGGGCGCGGGAACGGCAGCACGTCCGCGCCCGAAAACGTGACGACACCGAACTCGTCGGACGGGAATCGCCAGCCGCGAGACGCGAGCGATCGCGCCAGACAACGTGCTCTTGCCCGAGCCCGGCCACGCCGGCAGCACGCGCGCGACCGCCGCGCTTCGACGACCGCAGCGTGCAGCAGCAGATAGCCGTGCATTCGCTGGCTGAAGACCCAGTTGAGTCCCCACTCGAACATCGGCAGCGCGTGATCGACCGGGAACGGATCGAATGGCGTGATGCCGTCGACGATGAACTGAACTTGTGGCCGCGTCCACTTCCGCCATCCGCGCACGGGCATCATCCGGATATCGACGTGGGCAAATCGGCGACGCCGACGAGCGATAGTCGCGGTAAAGCGCCTGAATCTGCGTCGCCAGCGGGAGCAACGGTGAACGGATCGTGACGGGGTGATCGGCGAGATCGCGACCGACAATCCAGCGCGCCGCCATCAGCGCCTGCACCTGCTCGGGCGACAGCGCGCCGACTTTCATCCGGCGGAACGGCAACGACAGGTTGAGATCCTCCAGGTGCCAGAGATCTTCCCAGCGCCGCAAGGGAAGCGCATCGTCGCCAGATCCCCAACCGCTCGAGCAGATCGCCGATGAATCGCCGCGGCCGGCAAGTCCGGGGACTCCTGCACGATCGCCAGCGTTTCCGCGGCGCTGGCGTTCAGCAGATGCGTAACCGACCTGCGCATCGAACATGACGATGCCATCGTCGAAATCTTCCCATAAAAGCGTTAGCGCTGACCGTTCAGGGATGCGCCAGCACGGAATCGGAGTCGTCGTCCACGATCGGAGTTCTGATCGATGGCGCGCGATCGTTACGAAGCGCGCACAAAGCAAAAAAGCGCGGGGGTGTCCGCGCGCTTTCTTTCCTCGCAACAGGCCGGTTTCAGCCGAGCAGCGCCTTCGGCGAGCCGAAGCCCCATCGACGCCGCGCACGATGCCGTATTGGCCGGCTGGAGGAAGCTGGATTGCCGTTTGGGGTCAGAGCGTGGAGCTGGATGACACCCTTCGCAAGTCGACGCGGACGCAAGGCCATGCGGTTTTCGGCGCGGAGCCTGGCGCGCGGAGCCGTGTTATTGCCGCGGGTAGCGCAGACGCCAACTGCGCAGACGCGTTGCCGATCCAAATACTTCGCGTCGGCGGCTTTGTCGGGGCTCGGCGGATTGGACACATAGGAGGCTTGATTCCACGTCACACAGTCTGCCGTGTTGTTTGCGAGCTTTCCCGTATGAGACCTGCTTTCGGACCCACGCGTCGCCGGAGTTCGTGAAACGCGGCAGATTGGCCGGCGGAGTCGCTTGGCACACGGCAACGAAACCGGCTGGATTGATCGCGGTCCGGGCCCCGGCTTGTCAACGTAGCCGGAAGCACGGCTGGCCGCCGGGGCGCAATAGCAACCGCCGACGCGCCGGGCTCGGCCCCAACCTCGCGCGGGGCTTCTTGGGTAGTTCGTTTTGTGGTTGTGTGTGCGACAAGGGGATTGTCCCGGCAGGGTCGACGCGCTTGACCTCTTTTTGACAGAAGATTTAGATAAATAGCAAGAACCGCGCCCTGAATTCGTACGACGATAAATAGACAACGAGAATCACTTCATCGAAGCTGAATATTCTCGAGTTGGCCATTGTAAGATCTACCGACGATCATTGATTTCATAGGGTTTTGCATGATACGGCCAGAGGACGCGCTATTTCAGCCACCGCCTAAGTCTGATCGAACGGAGCGGCCAGCACATGCTTCCAAAGCAAAGCGCGGAATTGTCCGCGCTTCTTGATCGCAATCGCCGAACGTATCAGCCGGAGCAGCGACTCTGCGCCGCCTATCATCGACGCCATGCACGATCCTGTAGGCCGGTTGGAGGCTGCCTGATTGCTGTTGGGGATCGAGCGTCGTGATCGTCCCCTTCCGGCATCGACGTAGACCAGTCTCGTAGGCTTGCGGCTGCGAGCCGATGTTGATGCCGGCGCCGAGCCGATGTTATTGACGTCGGTGCTGCCTGCCGTACGGCGGACGTTGCTGACGATCCAGGTACTGCCCAGCCGTCGGTCGGGATGCAGCGGACTCACGCACGTGCCGACTTCAGATTTCGCCGACGCAATAGGCTTTGTCGTTGCCCCACTTGCCTAATAAAAGACCTTGCTATGAAAACCAGTTGTCGTAACTTTGGGTAAACCGCTGAAGATTGACGGCGGAGTTGCGGCTACGCAATGAAATGCGCTGGATAGCCGCCGTCTGCGCCCCGCTGGTCAACGTATAGACGCCGGGAAGCGCGGCTGCCGCGCCGAGAAGCAGCCGCCGACGCGCGCGCGACTCGACCGGCGTCGGGCAAGACGCTTTGGGCAATTTCGCCGGGGATCGATGCCGTCCCCGCCGGGTCGAGCAATACGTAACTGAACGAAGTACAAC
>ERZ1370068.6001-contig-50_pt1 | contig 98298 bp, 141 predicted proteins | sample MGYA00561227_ERZ1370068 | MGnify/ENA primary metagenome ERZ1370068 (study PRJEB38410, sample SAMEA6850437) | metagenome | study: Metagenomic assessment of the ecological functions of the soil: analysis of the soil microbiota associated with the...
ACGCGGTACGACTCGTCATCGCCATAGCTGGAAATGCCGCTCTGCGCTTCGAGCTGAAGCCCGTTATATTTCTTGAGGATGACATTGACCACGCCGGCGACGGCGTCTGGAACCCCATTGCCGGCGCCACCCGCTCACCACTTCGATACGGTCGACCAGCGTTGGAATCTGGTTCAGATTGACCTGATAGCCAGCCCAGCCGCCAGCTTCTGCACGAAGCGCTGACCATCGACGAGCACCGCGTACGCGATAATCTGCCGCGAAGATCGGCATACTGAGCCGTTCGTCCGCTGGTTGACGCGTTGGTGGTCGGCTGCGTCGTGGCCTTGAAGCTCGGCACTTTGTAGAACCGACGCAATATTGGTCGCAGCCCGCCGTTCGATCTGCGCCGCTCCGACGATCGTCGTCGGCGTGGGAGCAGTATATCCTCACGATTGACGCGGGACGCGGTAATCACGATGTCCTGCCGCCCTGATTGTCGGCTGAAACAGGCTCAGCCTGATCCGGAGTAGCCGGGGTCGCGGTCTGATCGGTAGATGCGCCGCTGGCGCGGCCTGCCCGCCGAAGGCGCTGAGGGGGTGCGGGCTGGCTGGTAGCGTCCTGCGTGCATGCTGGCCCGCGCCCATATGAGCGCCGCCCATCGCCAAGCTTGATCCCGCAGCGCCTCAGGATTTTTACGGCGATTTCCGACAGTCTCGTCCCTCCCATGGGTTCGCCGACATCGGCCAGTTGGTGCTGCTCTGTTGGTGTTCCGATCACTGAGGGAAGTGCCGGCGAACCTATTCGAAACAGTATCGGAGTTTCATATTTTTTGCCAGCCGCGTAGTAAGCGCCAATAGACCCTGATCTGTCTTCTCAATGAGGGGTATAAAAGCCCGATCGTGTGCGCAATGTCAAATATTTTGACCTGTTGTATATGTAATGCGATGTTTTGGGCCATTAGCTAGTGAGGATAGCGGCCGACCCGCCCGTAAGCCCCTAAGGAAGAAAAACTGCTCCGTCGCTACTGATCGGATTATTCCCGCATTCTTGCCATGCGCGCCGTGGTGGCATCGCCGGGGCCAAGTCAAGCGCTGAATCCATGCCCTGTTCAAGCAGCGCCGCCATGCACGCGCCCCACCTGAACGGCTCCGCAGATGCATCGCGAGATCACTGATTGCCTTGCCCGGCACAAAGATTCGTGCCCCGCCAGAAATCACCTCAATAAAGTCGTTGTCCCGGGCGGCGCGACCATAGGCTCGCTAGCCAGACATGCCCGGAACGTGGGCAACGGCCGATTATCGCGGCGTATGCGATGATGTTAGTTTTCAACAGCCCGCTAGACAATCGCACCGACACGCAACGCTACCACAACGGCGGCGACATCCGCCCGGCCACCGCCGGACCAGGAATACCGCATCGGGATTGTGATCGCCGCGATTGTACCGCGTCGCTCGGCTAATCGTTCGACAGCCGCCCGCGGTGCAAGCCTCGACAAACCGAGCACCGATTCACTGTCGTCCGCCGCATCCATCAAATCTTGCCCGTTGGACCGCGCATCAACGCACGATCCGCTTCGGCCAAATTCCAGCGATCGCCCAGGCTGCCATTTCACCGACACTATACCCCGCGACCGCCACTGATCCGGCAGCAGATCCATTATGCGCCGCGTAAACGCCAACGCCTGCGTGACGCAAAGCACGCGGTATAATTCGCAAAAGAGATCACGGCTGCTCGATGCCACGCGCGGGTCCGCCCCCAGCCAGATGCTAGCCGCAGTAAAACAGGCTGCGCAGCGGGAGCATCTTGATCGAAATGGAACATATGCTCGATTGATGCGCTCGGCCCCGGAGCACAACGCCAACATCAGGCGCCCATCCGGTCCACAAACAATGTCATCGCGAGCAAGTCCGCACAACCGCCTGGGCTGATCTCGCCGGTCGACAAATTGCCGGTGGAAGATTGCGGCAGCGAGCCAGGCGTCCCTGCCGTCCCACCACCTCGAGCCAAAAGTCGGTAATAAAAGCAACCATCAGACCATTCCGACCCGGCGCGCGATAGATGTTTAGTCCTCAACCTTGGCAATCAGCGCCATGGCGACCTGCACGCGACCGCTTCCGATTTTCCGGCCCCAGTGCGCGCGCCTGACCGGCGCGCCGGTAGGCCAATCCCAGGTGACAGATGCCGGAAAGCCGGCCTCGGCCTGGCGCGCGCCTGCCGGCACCAGCGCAAGGCGGTCATCGTGCCGGCTGTATGCAGACCGGGCCTTCGCCCAATGTCCGGAACCCCCAGCGCTCGCACAATCGCACCCAGCGTCGCAGGTCGCAGGGGCGGCGCGCGATAGCCAGCAGCAGCCGCACATAGCAGCTTCCATGCCAAAGATGGCGCCGCGATGCGTATTGACGCCGCGTCGTACCAGCAGGCATTGCCGCTTCCATGCCGATCCTGATCATCCGCAATCGGCCCATCGGTTGGCCCCGAGCCGCTGGCCAAGGCTAGCGCGGCAAAAACGGTCAGGCACGGCGCTGGACCGCAGCAGCGCAGCGTCTGTCGGCATGCGCGCCGCTGTCGACATTACATGGCTGACCAACTGGGCCAGGGCGCGTGATCTCATCCTTCAACATCCGCCGCCACATCTGCGATCTGGCGCGACGGTATTTTCGGCATGATAACGCGAAGCGCGGTCATGCCATTTCCTGCCGATAAACAGGTCCCCGCGGTTCGAGCCGCGACCCGTGAAACAAAGCCGGACCGATATATTCGCCCGACCGTCGCTACTTCGCGCCACTGCGCGGCAATGCCTCCATTCGTTGCACCGCCGTCGATCGCCATTACGCTTCCAAGGTGATGTTTTGAAGCACGGCGATCAGCGACCGCAGCTTGTTCGATGAATTCAATGGTCATGTCGAGGTCGGACGAAGACGTTAGGTAGGATAAGCCAGTTGTGATACCGCCACGCCAGACTACCGAACAGATTTGCGATCGAGTGGCGCGCTGCTCACTGGCTGGCCGCCACGGCGACGCCAGCGGCGCGGACAGCAACGCGCGGTGGAGCCGTATCACTGCATCAGCCGGTTCCACAGCAAGGCGTAGCTTCCCCTCGGCTGGGCTGGTGGCAACGGCAAGCCAACCGGTGATGCCCGTCGCGTTGCCGGTCTGCGCCGACACGACCAGGGGCGTCCCGCCGCCGCCCATCCGGCGACAAAGCGAATGCTTCACAGCAGATTTGATGATGCTCGATGATCGCGTTCCAGCGATCTGGATCGATCCGCAGCATGGAATGACGTGGCGACGCGCCAGTCGCGAGACCATTGTCAGCCATGCGCTTGTGCTTGTGCCACGACTCTCGGTCGGTCACCGCCTGTGCCCGAACCCGTCCGCCACGTGCGGCACCGCTTCCTGCTCGTGATCTATCTTGAAGTCTCCTTCCAGCCATGCGGCGAGTTGAAGGTCGAGCGTATCTGGTTCCGCCATCACTTCAATCGCCCGCATCGCAAATTGTCAGTCGCGCGCAATGCATCATGCATCTTTGCCATCATATCAAAGGCTGCTCGCGCGGCGCTTGGTCACGCGGCGGACATCGACGGCAGGCTTCTCCGCCGAGGATCGGTGCGTGGAGGCAGCACGCGACCAGTCTCGCAGCGGCGCGGTCGATAAAGCCGGCCGCGCTTCCACCATACAGCAGGTGGGGAGTAAGCCTCCCGGTCAGCGAGCAACAACGTCTTCGCGAGATGAGCAGATTGGTCTGTTGAGGTCGCTAACCTCGGCGCGACATACGCTGACTGGCCACCGATCAGCAATACCACGATTGGCGCGCGATCGTCGCTGGCAATCGCTGTCATCACGCGTACGCCAGGCCAGGGCAGTCACCCTGATGCCTAGAGGTTGGCGTTCCGCAACCCCATCATATGCTGCCGCCGTAGCGGCGTCCCGGCAAGTAATGATCCCGTCCGTCACGGCCAGCTGGCCACATTGTGCCCGATGGAAACAAAGCCGCCAACAGGATCAATTTTAGCCCATCGCTGCCCTCCTGCATCGGTCATGACCGCCAAGAACGGTCTGTCGCCAAGGTCGGGTAATGCCTCCGGGCGATACACCCAGTCTGCCCGGTCAGCGATGGCATTTATGCCGTCGGGCCATCGCGTGGCCGTTGTTCCGGCGCTGTTGTTCACGTTGCAGGTTTCTCTCGGCTGAACGCGACGTCCAACGATAGGGCGTTGATCGCAGCCGCTCGGAAACGCTGCGACGTTGTCCGCGACATACCGATCGGCACCCCAGTGAGATGATAACGGTTGCGCCCGCCATAGGTGCGCCACACCAGCGCGTCGCGCGTCGAATTCCTCAATACCGCGGTTGGTCTCGATTACTCCGGCCCGGTCACTAATCCGACCCCGTTCCGCAGACAATCAGCGCCGAACAGCATCCGGCAATCAGCCCACATCTTGAACACCTCCGCTCTCTTCGACCGCCGCCTGGGCTCGGGCGGCGACGCCGGGCGCCGGGTCATCCGCCACGGCCCGTACCTTTGTTGTTTACCAACTCCTCTTGCTTCTCTTGCGCGGGCTGGGCCCTTTCCGGGCTTCCGGGCTTCCGCCAGGCAACTGTCGCACCTTTGATCGCACGCCCCGATGACCGCACAGCCGCCGCCGAGCCGAGAACGACATGAGGGCGCGTATTGCCTTACTTTCCTGATGGTCATGGGTCTTCCTCCGGATGCGGCTGCCGCCGGCCGACGACGTGCCAGCAAGAACACGGGGAGTGGGCGCGGTTGGTATCGGATAACATGAGATGCAGCATGTGCGGCCTCAGCCCAGCGGTCCGTCACATCGCATGCCCGGCTTTTATCCACCTTTACCATAGACCCGACACGCTCGCCTACGGAAAGAAGCTTGATTAGCCTTCCGACGCCAGGGTACGCGGTGCGAGTCCTTCTAGTGGAAGATCGCGAGCCGACGCTTCGGCACGGACTGGCGCGACCTCACTCGATAGGGGCGCCGGGCATCTGGTCGAGCCTCGTCGAAAACGGGATCGAGGCCGCTGCGTCCGGGCGCAGTGGGCGCCTCGCTGATATCGACCTCGTGCTGCCTCGATCTGGCCCTGCCCTCGGCCCGGACGGCCTCGAGGTCTGCCGCCGCCCGCGCGTGCAGCCCGGCCGGAGCTGCTCATCCTGATGCTGACCGCCCGCGCCCGCGAAGTGCTACTGACAAGGTCGGCAGTGGCCGGCAACCGGGGCCGACTGACTGCGCGACCAACTCCCCTTCTGCCGCGCGAGCTCCCGGGGCGACATCGACGCGCTCGGTCGGCGATTCCGCCGCGACCTCCCGCAGCCCGGCAGCCCGAGCAGGTGGAGCATCGACGCGTTTCGCCTCCATCGACCTCGGCCGTTGCAACCGCCAGCCGGGATGACCGGACCGTACCGCTGACCGGCACGCGAGGTCCTGCAATCCTGCGCTGGCTGTATCAGAAACCGGGCAGCGGGGCCGTGCAGAGCCGCGGCGAGTTGCTGATAGCTGCATGGGGGCGTCCCCCCTCCAATCTCCAGGACTCAAGGTACCGTCGACACGACCATCGCCAATCTTCTCGACAGAAGATCGACCGAGACGCGGCCTCCCGCATCGCCTGGGCATCTGTGAAGTGGCGTGGGCTACGCCTGGGGCGCGCGGTGAAACGCTTCCACACCAGCTGGGCAATCGTGGCTCACCGGCTGCGGCGGTCCTCATCCCGGCGGGAGCTCTCGGTATCCACCGGCGCGAGCCAGCGCCTGAGCGCGAGGCCGATCAGCAGGCTCGAGGTGGCCTCGTCACGAATCTTCGCCTCTGGTCGGCCGAACGGCGTGGCTCATCTGGCCATCCGGCTGGAGGAGCTGGCCGACTCCCCCGAGACCAACCCGTCCCCGCGTTCACTACTGGCGTGAGTGTCGTGTCGTCGCGGTGAGAGCTTGCGAGGATCCTCGCGGGTGCGCCGCCTCGCCGCTGGCCCGGGGCAAGCGCCACAAGCTGGTCGCCAGCGTACCACTTCTTGCTCGACGAGCAGGGCGGGGTCACCACCCCTGCAGGCCCCGGGTCACCCGACGCAGGCGTTCGATTTCACCGATCCGGTAACCGCGGCACTCGTCCCGGGCCGCGGCGCTGCCCGCCGCGCCTGCTCTTCCGTCGCTGGACCTCCACCCGTATGGATGTCCACCCGGCACGCCAGCTTGATGTTGGCTCCGAGCGCCTCGTCAGACGGCGGAACCGGCCCTGATTCGCGCAAATGCGGAGGTGACCGGCGTTCCGATGGCAGACCGGTTCCTGGGAGGCAACCGCAGGCGATGGCCAGTGGCAGGTGAGGTCATCCGCTGGCGAGGCATTCGTGGCCAAGCGATCGGCGGTCGACGCTGACGTGCTCTCCACCACTGGCTGCTGGAGCTGGGCCTCACCCGCCAAGCTGGCGTACCGCGAGTGATGTTGCGCGCACCGACGCTCAGTGTCCCGATTGGGTCCGCCGGCGCGACCCGGCACATCGCACCAGGTCGAGTCCGGGCCGCGCCCTCGATCGGGCGTGTCAAGCTGGAAGCGGCGCTTCGCTGAGCCGCCAGTTCCACCAGATCCTATTTCGGCGCGCCGGGCGCGATGCCTCGCGGGTTCCCGCCTCGGTGGTACCCGGTCCGACGCTCGGAGCGGCTGGCCGAGGAGCGGCGTCCGCTTCGCGGCGGCCGCGGCCCACGAGCTGCGCAGACGCCCCTGGCCGGGTGCATCCGGCTTCTTCACCGGCGACGATGTTGCGGCGCTCTCCTGGGCAACCCGAAACGGGTCACCCGAATACGCGGCCCGCATCACTGGATCGAGGCGGAACGGCTCACGCGCCTGTGGTTTCCACCGTGTTCGCGCACACCCAGGTCGATCACCAGGAAACCGTCACCGCGCATGGCGGTCAATACCGAGCTGGGTGACCTGGCGCTGGCCGTCCAGGGAAGCCCTCGCCCCCGGTGCAACCGATCGTCGAGCGGCTCGGGGCCGAGGTGGTGCTGGCGAACGGAGAGTGACCTCCCCGCTGGTGCGCTTCAGAGTAGGCGACGCCGTTGATCCTGACCAGATTAGGCGCGCAAATCCCGGTCGACAACGCCGAGAAGTACTACGCTGGCCGCCCTGACCGACGCAGACGAAGTGGGCGCCACAGCCGATGCAGATGCCGCTCTGCTGACCGTGCGTGCAGCACCATGGCCCGGGGATCGGCCGGGCCGCGTGACCGCGGCCGCATCTTCTCCAGCCGCGGTCTCGCGCCACGCACGCAGCCGGGAGATCAGCGCGGCCTGGGACTTCCGGGTTGGCGGTGGTGCGCGCCCTCGCCGCCGCCTCCCACGCCGGGCAGGTCGCGTACCAGGATGCTGAGGCGGCGGCGCCGGCTCTTTATCGTGCGATTCCCCCTTCGCCGGCAGGTCGAAACCGTGGCCGAGACAGTGACCGACACCGGCACCGAGACCGGCAAGGTATCCGACACCGCGACTCGACGATGCCGTAGCGGATCGACCGGGCACCCCGCCGCCTTGCGCGGGAAGCGCCTGCCCGGCATGTTGCGGCGGTGCGAGCCCGCGTCTTCCCAGCACGCCGCGCTCCTGGCTCAGCGCTAAGCACGTCGTCGCGGCTCCGGCTCGGGCTTGCTCTCTGGACGCCGTGAGCGGGTTCGCCGCCTCCTGGTCTGGCTCCCCGACCGGGCTGGCTTATCGCCTCCGCCTCGCCAGCTGGGCAAGACATCGCTCTGGCCCGGCGTGATGGTCGGGGCCTCCTACCGCGAACCTGTTGGCGGGCGCGCCGATGCTCGCTGCCGCCGCAATCGGCGCGCTGGTAAATACCCCGGAAGCCCTGGTGGCGGCGATCGCCCCCGCCGCCTCGGTTTTCGGCTTCGCCTGGGACGGGTCCGAGACGCTCTGGCTTGCTTGACCGGAGCGGCCCTTGCCAGTGTCCTCTCCTGAGCGCCGGAATCGGGGTCGTCAGTCTATATCGGTTTCGGTATCGTGACGTCAGGTCACGCCGGAGCGGCATTTCGCGCCTGGCAGGATCTGGCGACGCGCCTCGGGGCTCGGGTGGTGGCGCCGCTGATCCCGGTGTGGAGCACAGCGCCCACCGCCGCTCGGGCGCCATCGCGTACCCGAGGTGCTGGCCCTGGGCGGCCTCACCGCGCTGGTGACTCTGTTCGTGTTTGGCGGGCCGCCTCGAGGATTTCGCGCCTTTTCGCCAGCCGTTCCTGGTGTTTCCCGTCCCGGTGTGGGCGGCGATACGCCGGGCGGCACCGGATCGTCCGTGTCCTCACGACCTTCCTCATCTCCGCAGCGGCCATCGCCGCCACCGCGCTTCCGACCGGGACCCTTCGCCCGCCGCCTCGGCAGCTGGCACGCGAGGCCTCGCCTCGCTCTGCAACCGGCTCGTGGGGGTGTGGCAGCCGTCGGGGTCATGCTGCTCGAGCGCGGTGGTGGCGGCCGAGCGCAGCCTGGTGCAAGAGGGGCCCCGCGGGAGCGGCGGCTGCGCGCGACGAGTTCTTCGATCGCCGGCCACCGAATTGCGCACACCCCTGTCGGCCCTGGGCCTCGAGTCTCGGCAGCTTGCACCGGCGACCGCAAGAAAACGGTGGTGGCCCGGGCCCCGGCTCGGGCGGCCTGACGCAGACTCCGCTCATGTCCCCGCCGGCGGGCGCCCTCGCGCATCGGGCGCAACGGGCCATCCGGCCAGGCCTCGAGCGGTTGAGCCAGCTGATCAACCGATTGCCCGAAGCCTCCCAGCGCCGCAGACTGGGCCACCTTCCCCGCTGAAGCGGAGCGGGACGGAGGTGGACCTGCGCGATCCTCCGCCCACGGACGTGCTCGAGCGATTCAGCAGAGCAGGCCGAGCAGGCGGGCTGCCGGCTCGAGCTCCGGGCGGAACGCCCGGTCACCGGGTACTGGGACCCGATCTCGGCTGGAACAGGTCACCACCAACCTGATCGCCAACGCGATCGGGTACGGCCCCGGAAGACCGATCGAGGTGTGTCGGTGGAGAGTCAGGGGCAAACGCGGTGCTGACGGTGGGCGACCATGGCATCGGCGTGCCCGAGGGGAGGTGGATCGTATCTTCTCTGATCGGGCGTTCGCCCGCGCCGCCCTGCTACTTCCGCCATTTCTGGCGCGGCTCACCGGCCTCGGCTACATACATCGCCCGCCAGATCGTGCAGGCTCACGGCGGAACCATCATCCAGGTCAGCAACCAACCGGGCGCGCGGGCTCGAGTTTCGTCGTACAACCACCCTCGGCGGGGGTAATCTCGGATGCAGCGGGTGGAGGTGCGCCACTGAAAACGCGATGTCGACCACGTCGCGCGCCGGTGTGCAACCTCGGCCGCCGCCGATTTCCGGAGGCAGGTCGCCCTGAGCGGCCTGGCGTCTCGGCAATCCCACGAGCCTCACTTCTGACGGCTCCCTCTTCTTCTGGCTCGAGGGACGCGCCACCGAAGATGTTGATCGCTGCGTCCTGGTCCACGATGACAGAGCGATGGTTTCGGTGGTCGACGCACGCCCCCGGCCTCCTTACATGCGCGCAGCCAGGTAAATTAAATGGCGGCAGGGTGGCGCCTCTCGCCGCTTCGCCAGCACTCGACCAGCGTAGTTTTTCAGTGAACTTGGTCGACCAGTGCGGTCTATCGGCAGCGTGAGGGGAGAGTGCAACCGGTCCAGTTCCCACCGCCGTCTCCCAGCGAGCTCGGACCCCCAGCCGCCCTTCCACCGTCTGGCTGGCTTCGCGGATCGGGTCGTCGACCCGGCACGACCTCGCGTGCGTCAGCCATCGCGCGGAACGACACGATCCCGACGCGCCGAAGCGGAGAACAGCGGTCGTGGCCATCGATCGCGAGAGCGGCGCGCGATCGATGTCCTGGCGCCGCGGAGCGGGATTTCCGCGCCTCGCCGGACTCCCAACCCCGAGGGGACCCGCCTGGCCTGGCTCTCCGGAACCATCCCCATCACGCCCTGGGATGCCGCCGCCCTGCACGTGGCCGACCTCGACACGCAGGGGGCGCCCCGGCCCAGCTCGCCATCCCGGGTCAGGACGCCGCGGAGGCCTTCCCGCCCAGCAGCCCGCCTTCGGTCCCGATGGCGCGCTCTGGCGGTTCCTGTACAGAGCGGAGCGGTTTCTGGAACCTCCTGGCGCGAGACCAGCGACGGGGTCAAACCGCTCTTCCAGATCGACGCCGAGCTGGGCCTCCCCTGTGGCAACTGGGCGCCTCGAGCTGGGGCTTCGATGAACGAACCAGTGCTGGTGGCGGCTCAGAGAAGGGGACCGGTCGGTTTTACGCCCGGGACACCCACGACGGCCAGCGCTTCCGCCCGGTCGCCGGTGGGCGTGACCTCGGTGAGACTCCACCCGGCCCGCCCTGGAGGGCGTCGCCGCCCTCTCCTGAGCCGGTTTCCTCGGAGTCGCCCGCCCTGGATCGTCGAGATCGACGACATCACCGGGAAGAGCGTGCTGGTACGCCAGGGCTTTCGCGCCAACCCTGGAACCAGGCTTCAGTGCCTTCCGCGGCCCGGAGCCGCTCTCCTTCCCGACCAGCGTCGGCGACACCGCCTTCGGATTTTTATCCCCCCGCAAAACGCTGGGTGCCCCCTGCTCCCTGCCCCGAGAGAAGCCTCCACTTTTGCTTCCTCGTCCACGGCGGTCCCACCGCGGCGAGCGCCGCCGTGTGCTGAGCACCGGCGCCATCCAGTTCTCGGTCGACCGGCGGCCTTTGCGGTGCTCGACCTCTCAACTACCGCGGAAGCACCGGCTACGGCCGGCGTTACCGCGTGACCGCCTGAAGCGGCAATCCGGGGTACCTACGACGTTGATCGACTGCGTGGCGGCGCGCGCCCTGTGCGCGAGTCGGGCCGGAAGCCGATCCCGCGCGGCTGGCCAATCCGCGGTGGCATGCTGGGGCTACACGGTGCTGGCTGCCCTGGTCGCGCGGCGAACCGGTTTGGCGCTGGTGCGAGCCTCCTACGGCATAAAGCGATCTCTGGCGCCCTGGTCCGCGACACCCACAAGTTCGAATCCCGCTACTGCGATTCGCTGATCGCCCCGATCTCTCAGCGACCGGACCTGGCTATCGCGCGCTCTCACCTCACCCGCGCGGAGCGGTTGCGGTCGCCGGTGATTTTCTTCAGGGGCCTCGAGGACAGGGTGGCGCCGCCTGACCAGACCGAACGGCTGGTGCAGCGTGGCGGCGCTTGCGACGACAGGGCCTACCGGTCGAATACCACGCGCCTTCGAGGGTGAGCAACACGGCTTCCGACGAGCCGAAACCATCCGGCGCGTGCTGGAGGCCGAGCTTGCCTTCTACGGGCGGGTGTTTGGCTTTGCTCCGGCCCCGACCAGGCCAGTCAGGATACCCTCCCGACCATGCCGATCCCTTCGACGAGAATCGTCGGCCTCGTCTGCCACCGGAAATCGCCGCGTTCAAGTGGCCCTTGATGGCCACGAGACCGTCTTCCCGGCCCGTGATCCCCCCGGCTCGCCCTCGCCGATGCGCCAGTTGCGTGGAGTGGAGATCCTTCCGGCAAGCCTCTGCTCGAACCCGACGAAGCGTCCCGGTGGAATCACGGGTGGCCAAACGCGTCGTCGGAGCTCGTCGGCCAGTGCATGGAATACATCGGCGCTGAATGGAGCGACGGGCACAGCATCGGCATCTACAGCTTCCGCGAACCTCGCGCGCTCACGCCGCCCCTGTCCGGCCTGTAGCGACGAACGCACAAAGTAGAGTCCGGCCCTTTCAGGGACCTTCACCAGAATGTCGTGAGGGTGGACGAAGGAAGTCACCCGGGTGGCCAGCGTTCATTGGCTAACTCCATGAGTGGAAAGAAGCGGGCGGCCATTGGCGCTGCGGGGGCCGGGGGAGCCGGCGTCGTTCTCCCAGGCACCTCACGAAAAACCTGTAACGGCGGATCGGCGGCGCTCTCGAGCCCGTGACCCGCGGCTGGTTGCTTCGCCGGGTGGAACGGACCCGGCTCCCAGCAGCTGCTCCCCACCCGACGCAGCACGCTGGTGGGGGCTCCTTTATATTATTCGTTGCTCGGTATGGCTTCTGGATTGTTGACCGCGAGCCATTACCGAGCCGCTGGTGTGGTTGCATGTCGTCGGTCCTACCCATGCTCTGCGCGCCGGTCCCGGCGGTGAAAGTGGCTGCGGTATCTGGCGTCTGAAACCCTTCACCTGTCTCTGGCCGAGCGACGCGTGGCGATGGTCAAGGTGCGCGGTGCGGGAAGGTGCGACCTTTGAAACCGCTGGATTGCGGCGCTCAGCGGTGCTGGCCTGTTATGCGGGGACAGTGACGTACGTGACCGGACACATCACGGACGGGCTGAGCGCCCCTGTCGAGACGCGGGTCGATTTTGCGCGTCGATCTGGCGCAGTTTCACTGAGCGTCCAGTGGTTACCCCTACGCCCGAGACCCGACCTCTTCTGGGGTCGCAACATGGCAGACGTTGCCGAGCCGCTGGCAGCGGCGGGCCAGCGCCGATCGCCCAAGGCGCCATGACCGAGGTGATTTGAGAAACCAGCCTGGCACCGGGGCGATACGAGGTCGAGGTCGTGGGCGCGCTCGACCACGAACAGTCAGCCCCGAGGCCAGCGCCGCTGACGGGAGCGCGCCTCCAAAGCGCGCCGGGTCGCTCACGCTCTCCCGCGCCGTTGTGGTGTTATCCAGATGGTTCGTGATCGGACCCGAGCACCGCAGAACCAGCAAAAAGGCAGATAGGCAGCCATAGCGGGCGCGGCGTGCGGAGCGAAAACAGCCACCGCCGAGTGAAACCCGATTACCCTCTTTGCCGCGACCGGCCGAGTGGCATTCTCTCTTGAATCAGAATGTCCGAGCAGCACAAGACACCCTATCGGCGCTCATCCCAGGAGGTACCGGAACCAGCGACGGGGTCCCCAGCGGTCACCACCACGGCGCAGGATTGCGAGGCGGTTGAGCCACAACAGAGGTAGATCTCGATCGGGATCCGATGTCGCCCGAAGCGTCGAGGCCAGGCGGCACGCCGATGGCCGAGATCGGAAAACGCATCGTCGGGCAGACGCCAGACGTCGACCACCTGCTCATCGCCCTCGCGCGCGTGCCACTGCCTGTTCGCTGGCGTGCCCGGCCTCAAGACCATGCTCATCCAGACGCTGGCCGATGTGTCGATCTGTCGTTCGGCCGTGTGTATCCAGTTCACACCGGAATGATGCCGTCCGACATCACCGGATCGGATGTGTCGAAGAGGATCGAACAACCGATTTGGCGCGTGTCTGGTTCGTGCGGGACCCCTGTTTGCCAACGTGATCCTGGCCGATGAGGTCAACCGCATCGCCCCAGGCTAAGACCCAGGTCGCGCTGCTGCAATCGATGCAGGAGTACTCATCAGCAGCTGCTTGGCGATCTGCGGCGACTGCGGCAGCGAGTAGAAGCTGCCGTCTGTGCCTCGGCTCGGCACCTCGACGAACTCGCGCGAGCCCTCCGGCGTCGGGCACCCACAGGATCGGCGTCTCGGATCTCGGCGAAGCCCTGGCGGTCCATCGCCGCTGCGCATGCGCCCGGTTCACCGGCGATCGGACCGCAGGTTGCGCTGCATGCGCTCGCGCCGCAGGTCGACGTAGCGGTACTGCGATGCCGGACTGTCTGCCGTCGCGTCTCGACACGATCGCGTCACCGGGAAGGGCGGCGGCTCGGCGGCGTTGAGGATCTCGACCGCGCAGTCGCCGATCTCGACGTCGCCGGTGGCGAGGTCGGCGTTGACGGTGCCCTCGGGCCGCGGCGCGGACCGTGCCGGTGACGCGCACGACGTACTCGCTGCGCGACGTCGACACCGGTGTCGACGACGCACTGGACGATGCCGGTGTGGTCGCGGACGTCGACGAACGCGAGGTGCTCGCCGTGCTGCGACGGCGGCGCGACCCAGCCGCACACCGACACGGTCTGACCGACTGTGCTTCTGGCGCGAGGTCGCCGCAGCATGTGCGTGCGCATCGCGGTCGTCATGCGAGCTCCTGCGATGCAGCTCGGACGGCGACACGCTTCGCTGGTCGATGGTGGTACAGTGTCGCGCATGCGTGACCTCGCCCGCGTGGCCGGCCTCGTCCTCGCCGACGATGCACGAGCGCGACGCGCCCGGACGCGGTCGGCCTGCTTCATCTGCGACTTCATGCTGCGGCCGTCGAAGCGCGCGGTCGGCGCGGATGCCGTGCGCCGGCGCAGCTCCGCGGTGATGTCGCGCGCGGCCGCCACCCGGCGACGTCGACGACGAACACGTCGACGCGCCCGGGCGGCGTCGGGAACACGCCTTCGGCGTCGGCACGCGAGGAGGATGCGCTCGATGCCGATGCCGAAGCCGATGCCCGGCGTCGCCGGTCCGCCGAGCTCCTGGCGAGCCGGTCGTAGCGGCCGCCGGCGCCGATCGTCGCTCTGCGGCGTCGATCTCAGCTCGACTGGAACTCGAACGTCGTCGCGTGTGTAGTAGTCGAGGCCGCGCACGAGACGCGGCTCGATGACGAAGTCGATCTCGAGCGCGCTGAGGCCCCTCCTGCACGCGTCGAAGTGGGCCTTGCACTCCTCGCACAGGTGATCGGTGATGCGCGGTGCGCCGCGGGTCGCGTCGCGATGCACGCCTTGCGCTTTGCAGTCGGAGCGACGCGCATCGGGTTCTCGGCAGCCCGGTCGCCGGTGTGTCGTCGCACAGCTCGTCCGGCGCGGCGCGAGGTAGTCGATGAGCGCTCTGGTTGTACGCCGGGTCGGCACGTGGCGTCGCCGAGGCTGTTCAGGAGCAGCGTGAACTTCGTGAGCCCGATGCCGCGGTACAGGTCGTAGGCGAGCGAGATGACCTCGACGTCGATGTCAGGAACGTCCGGTCCCAGCACCTCGATGCCGAGCTGGTGGTGCTGGCGGTAGTGACCGGCCCAGGGGCGCTCGTAGCGGAAGTTGGGGCGCGTACAGACCTTCCACGGCGTCTGGCGGTGGTGCTGCACGAACGCCCGACCACGACGCCGGCGGCGTCCCTCGGCGGCCGCAGCGCCAGCGTCCGCGCCACCACGGTCCTCGAAGACGCAGCACATCTCCTTGCGCACGACGTCGGTGCTCGCCCCGACGCGCTGGTACACGTCGTGAGCTCTTCGAACATCTGAGGCGTGCGTGCGGCCGGGCTCAACAATCCGGCGGCGATTCCGCGCTTCACCTTCGGCAGCATCGAGCTCCTCGGCGGCATCGGCATGATACCGATGATGATCGGCATGTTCGCCATCTCGGAGATCATCCGCTACTGCGGTCGACACCAATCCACCGCTGCAGGATCGTCGACCAGCCCATCGGCAACGTGTTCAAGGGCATGTGGAGGCTGACCAAGAAGTACCCGGTGCAGATCCTGCGCGGCAACGCGGTGGGAACCTTGATCGGCGCGCTGCCCGGTGCGGGCGCCGATATCGCGGCGTGGATCACCTATGCGGATCAGCAAGAAATTTTCCAAGGAGCCCGAAAATTCGGAACCGGCCACGTCGAGGGCATCGTCGAATCCGGATCGGCCAACAACAGCGCGCTGGCCGGGCGCCTGGATTCCGGCGCTGGTGTTCGGCATCCCGGGCGACTCGATCACCGCGATCGTGATCGGCGTGCTGTGACATGAAGAACATGAATCCGGGCCCGTCGCTGTTCACCAACAATCCGCAGAACATCTACGCGGTCTACCTGCTGTTCATCATCGCCAACCTGATCATGATTCCGCTGGGATGGTGGTGCATCAAGGTGTCGAAGCAGATTCTCAGGTCCCGCGCACGGTATTGATGCCGGTGATCATGTTGTTTTGCGTCGTCGGCTCGTTCGCGATCAACAACACCGCGTTCGACGTGACCGTGATGCTTGGTCGCGGGCATCGCCGCGTATTTCTCGAGGCGAGCGGCTTTCCGCGTCGCGCCGGCGATCCTCGGCGTGGTCCTCGGCGGCATGCTCGAGGAGAACTTCGTCACCTCGATGATCAAGTCGGACGGCCGCGTCCGTTGCGTTCTTCGAGCGGCCGATCGCCGCCACGCTCGGTGCCATGACCCTCGCGGTGTGGTTCTTGCCGCTTCTGATGCGCCGCCTGCGCCGCCTGGCCGGGATCGAGGTCCCGCATAGCGGTTCAGCCCTGATTGCTGCACCGCAGCGCGTTGACCCACTGCACCCCGCAGGTTAAAATCTGAAGGTTTCGGCCGGGTCCGGCCGGGGTCCTCCGTAGATTGACCACCCATGCCCGGCAAGCTCGTCGTCGGCAACTGGAAGATGAACGGCGATTTGCGCCGAAAACGACGCGCTGCTGGCGGATCTGCGGGCCCGCTGGCCGGCGCAGGCGACGCGCGCGAAATCGCGGTCTGCGTTCCGTTTCCGTATTTGTGGCAAGCCCAGGCGGCGCTGTCTGGCTCGGCGATCGGCTGGGGCGCGCAGAATGTGAGCGAATACGCGCAGGGCGCTCATACCGGCGAAGTCGCAGCCGGCATGGTCGCTGAGTTTGCTGCAGGTACGTCATCGTCGGGCACTCGGAGCGGCGAGCGATGTACCGGCGAGACTGACGAAATGGTGGCGGCAAAGTCGAGCGCCGCGCTGGAAGCCGGGATGACGCCGATTGTCTGCGTGGGCGAGTCGTGGGCCGAGCGCGAGTCGGGCGCCGGCGAGGCCGTGGTGCTGCGTCAGCTCGATGCGGTCGCGTCGAGAATAGGTCGCGCGCATCGCGGAGACGGTAGTTGCCTACGAACCGGTGTGGGCGATCGGGACGGCCGATCGGCAACCCGCAGCAGGCGCAAGCCGTACATGAGCTCTTGCGCAAGCGGCTGCAAGCATGAGAGAGAGGCCGCAAACGTTCCCTTGCTCTACGGCGGGAGCGTCAAGGCAGGCAATGCGAAGGCGCTTTTTGCGTGCGCCGATATCGATGGCGGATTGATCGGCGGCGCGTCCCTGAATGTTGATGAATTTTTGGCAATTGCGGGTGCCTAGAGGTTCGCTTGAGCGGCGATAACGTCTCAGCGCCGCAGCGAGGATGAAAGAATGATCTGGGAAACGCTACTGTTGGGACTGCATGTCGTCGTGGCGGCGGCATTGATCGGCTTCGTGCTGCTGCAACACGGCAAAGGCGCGGACATGGGCGCTTTCGGCAGCGGCTCCTCGAAGTCTTTTCGGCGCGGCGGGATCGGCGAATTTCCTGTCGCGAACGACGGCCATACTGGCAACGGTATTTTTCTGTCGAGCCTCGGGCTGACGTATCTCGCGAGCAATCGGCTTCGGGACCGGACCCGGCGACGTCATGAAACAGGGCGTCATGCAAACCGCGCCAAAGGCGCCGGAGCCAGCGACGAAAGCTGCGGAGGTGCCGGCAAGACGCACCGGCGGCAGCGCAGCCGGCGGCGCCCGCGCCGGCCAAGGATTCGTCGTCCAAAGCGGCGGATGTACCCAAATAAGGTGCCGCGATAACGGTACTCTAAGGAGCGGTCGGCGGTCGGTTTTAGGCGGTAGCAATCGGTAAATGCAGGTTCGGCTGTAAGCCGGTCACGGACGTGGGATCGGAAAGGCCGATAAAGCCGACGTGGTGAAATTGGTAGACACGCTGTCTTGAGGGGCAGTGGCGTAAGCCGTGGAGTTCGAGTCTCCCCGTCGGCACCAAACAGAACGCAGGGCACGCCGACGGGCGCCCCGGTCAGAAGGAGCAGGAGAGCAGTGGGAGGCCGCGCGGAGGATGCGCGGCCCGGCAACGATTGACGAGGGTTGGCTTCATCCGATCATGCTGCAACTGTACTTTCCGGTCCTGCTGTTTATCCTTCGTCGGCGTCGGCTTCGGCCTGATTCTGCTGACGGTTGGTTCGCTTCTGTCCCCGAATCGTCCGGACCCCGAGAAACTGTCACCCTACGAATGCTGGCTTCGAGGCTTTCGAAGACGCGCGGATGAAGTCTCGACGTCCGCTACTATCTGATCGCGATCCTGTTCATTCTTTTCGACCTCGAAATCGCGTTCCTCTTTCCATGGGCGGTCGTGCTGCCCGAGATCGGCGTGTTCTGGTTTCTGGTCGATGATGATTTTCCTGGCCATTCTCATCGTTGGCTTCATCTACGAATGGAAAAAGGGGCGCTCGAGTGGGAATGATTGAAGGCACTTGGGAAAAGGCTTCGCGACCACGACGCTCGATGCGCTGATCAATTGGTCGCGCAACGGCTCGATGTGGCCGATGACATTCGGATTGGCCTGCTGCGCGGTCGAGATGATGCATGCCGGTGCGTCCCGCTACGATCTCGACCGCTTCGGCGTGGTCTTTCCGGCCAAGTCCGCGCCAGTCGGACGTGATGATCGTTGCCGGAACGCTCTGCAACAAGATGGCACCGGCACTGCGCAAGGTCTACGATCAGATGGCCGAGCCGCGATGGGTGATCTCCATGGGCTCGTGCGCCAACGGCGGCGGCTACTATCACTATTCGTACTCCGTCGTGCGCGGCTGCGATCGCATCGTTCCGGTGGACATCTACGTGCCGGGCTGCCCGCCGACGGCGGAGGCGCTGCTGCTACGGCATTCTTCAGCTTCAAAACAAGATCTGGCGCACCAACACCATCGCGCGCTGATGAAAACGGAAACCCTCGCGGCGTCGCTCACCGCCGCGTTCGGCGAGCGGCTTGGCAGCGTAACCGTCGCGCTGGATGAGCTTACCGCGGTAGTCCCTGTCGCGGACCTCGTCGAAACCATGCGTGCATTGCGCGATCGGCCCGAGCTTCGCTTCGAGACGCTGATCGATCTTTGCGGCGTCGACTATTCCGCCTACGGCGGCGAGACAGCCGACATCGCTGTATTCGAGCTCCGATGCCACGCCGGCGGAGCCCATTGTACGAACGCACCCCAACCGATTTGCCGTCGTCTACCACCTGCTGTCGCTGACCCATAACACGCGCCTGCGCGTGCGTAGCTTCGCGGCGGACGACGATTTTCCGGTCCTGCCGTCGGTGATCGACGTGTGGCCGGGCGCCAACTGGTACGAGCGCGAAGCGTTCGACTTTACGGGATCATGTTTGCGGGACACCCGGACCTGCGCGGATCCTCACCGACTATGGCTTCGTCGGTCATCCGTTCCGGAAGGATTTTCCGCTGTCGGGGCACGTCGAGATGCGCTACGACCCGGAACAGGGCCGCGTCATCTCACCAGCCGGTAACCATCGAGCCGCGCGAAGTGACCCCGCGAATCATCCGCGAGGAGAACTTTGCCGGGAAGCGAAGGCTTCCGCAAGGGGTTGATGATGGCCGAGATCCGCAACTACACGATGAACTTCGGCCCCCAGCACCCGGCGGCGCACGGCGTCTTGCGCCTGGTGCTGGAGCTCGACGGCGAGGTGATTCAGCGGGCGGACCCGCATCGGCCTCCTGCATCGCGGCGACCGAGAAGCTGGCCGAATACAAGACCTACCTCCAGTCGCTGCCGTACATGGACCGGCTGGACTACGTGTCGATAATGTCCAACGAGCACGCCTACTGTCTCGCCATTGAAAAGCTGCTCGGCATCGACGTCCCCATCCGCGCGCAATACATACGCGTGATGTTCGACGAGATCACGCGCATTCTGAACCACCTGCTTTGGCTCGGCGCGTACTCGCTGGACGTCGGCGCGATGACCACCTTCCTGTACTGCTTCCGCGAGCGCGAGGACCTGATGGACGTGTACGAGGCGGTAACCGGCGCGCGCCTGCACGCCGCCTACTATCGGCCAGGTGGCGTCTACCGCGATCTGCCCGAGCGCATGCCGCGGTACCAGGTGTCGAAGATTCACAATGCCAAGGCGATCGCGCGCATGAACGAGAACCGGCGTGGCAGCGTGCTCGACTTCATCGAGGATTTCACGCGCCGGTTTCCCGGATACATCGACGAATACGAGACGCTGCTGACCGACAACCGCATCTGGAAGCAGCGCACCATCGGCATCGGCGTCATCACGCCGGAGCGCGCGATGGCGCTGGGATTCACCGGCCCGATGCTGCGCGCCTCGGGCGTCGCCTGGGACCTGCGCAAGAAGCAGCCGTACGCGGCTTACGACCAGATGAAATTCGACATTCCAGTGGGTAGCACCGGCGACTGCTACGACCGCTATCTGGTCCGCGTGCAGGAGATGCGCGAGTCGAACAAGATCATCAAGCAATGCATAGCCTGGCTGCGCGTCAACCCGGGTCCGGTGATCACCGCCAGCCACAAAGGTGGCGCCGCCTCACGCGAGGAAATGAAAACGAACATGGAGGAGCTTATCCATCACTTCAAGCTCTTCACCGAAGGCATCCACGTTCCTCCGGGCGAAGCTTATGCCGCGGTCGAGCATCCGAAGGGCGAGTTCGGCATCTATATCATTTCCGATGGAGCGAACAAGCCCTATCGGATGAAAGATTCGGGCGGCGGGCTTTCCGCATCTCGCCGCGCTCGACGAACTGTCGCGCGGGCACATGCTCGCCGACGTTGTCGCGATCCTTGGCTCGCAGGACATCGTTTTCGGGAGAGATCGACCGGTGAGCGTTATCGATTCCAGAGGTCATCAACATCGACGAATTGAAGCTCGAGCACTTCTCGAAGGGCGACGAGTACCAGTGCGACGCCGTGCGTATCGGCCCGCTGCTCGGCGCAAAGGACCTCGGCTATTCATACGATGTCGTCCCGCCGGCAAGCGCTCTTGCCCCTTCCACAGCCACCGCGCCGAAGGAGGAGATGTTCTTCATCGTGAAGGGCAGCGGCACGCTTCGCTACGGCAACGAGACACGAAAGATCCGCGCCGGCGACTTCATCTGCTGTCCGGTGGGCGGCCCGGATACGGCGCACCAGATCGTCAACGATTCGGATGCCGAGCTCGGCTATATCTCGGTCAGCACCATGATGCCGGCGGAGGTCTGTGAATATCCGGATTCGAAAAAGGTCGGCGCTTACGGCGGCGGTCTGCGGCACATGACACGTACTGAGCATCACCTGGATTACTGGACCGACGAGATATGAACCCGCGCTTGCTCGAACTTGTCGTGGTGTGTGACGCGCAATCCTCACCCGTTACGCCCGTTCAATCACTGACCATGCTGAGCGCGGACGCCCTGAAGCGTATCGATCGCGAGATCGCAAAGTATCCGCCGCAGCGCCGCCAGTCGGCGGTCATGGCCGCGCTCGCCATCGCGCAGGACGAGCACGGCTGGCTGTCGACCGAGACGATGGATTTTGTCGCCCGTTACCTTGGCATGCCGCCGGTCGCGGTCTACGAGGTGGCGACGTTCTACGAGATGTTCAACACCGAGCCGACGGGCAAGTACAAGCTCACCATCTGCACCAATCTTCCCTGCGCACTGTCGAGCGCCGCGCAGGCGGCGGCGTATCTGCAGGAGAAGCTCGGCGTCGGCTTTGGCGAGACCACCGCCGATGGTCTGTTTACGCTCAAGGAAGGCGAATGCCTGGGCGCCTGCGGCGACGCGCCGGTGCTGCTGGTCAACAACAAGCGCATGTGCAGCTGGATGAAGCCCGACAAGCTCGACGGCCTGATCGCCGAGCTCTCCGCGGAAGCGAAGCGATGAATGCGCCGTCCGAATTTCTGGACTACGGGCCGGACGCGCTGATCCTCGCTGGGCTCAACGGCCGCAACTGGGGTTACGACGATTACGTCGCGCGCGGCGGCTACGAAGCACTGAAGAAAATCCTCGCCGACAAAATCGTTCCCGCGAACGTGATCGCCGAAGTGAAGCGATCCGCGTTGCGCGGCCGCGGCGGGGCCGGTTTCCCGACCGGGCTCAAGTGGAGCTTCATGCCGCAGCAGTACAGCGGAGACAAGTACCTGGTGTGCAACTCCGACGAAGGCGAGCCGGGCACCTTCAAGGACCGCGACATCCTGCGCTACAACCCGCACATTCTGATCGAGGGCATGGCCATCGCCGCCTATGCGATGGGCTGCAAGCGCGGCTACAACTACATCCACGGCGAGATCTGGGACACCTACGAGCGCTGCGAAGAAGCGCTCGAGCAGGCGTACCAGGCGGGGATGCTCGGCGACAACATTCTCGGCAGCAACTTCAGCTTTCACCTCTACAACCATCACGGCTACGGCGCGTACATCTGCGGCGAGGAGACTGCACTGCTGGAATCGCTCGAAGGCAAGAAGGGCATGCCGCGGTTCAAGCCTCCGTTTCCGGCCAGCGTGGGTCTCTACGGCAAGCCGACGACGATCAACAACACCGAGACCTTTGCCGCGGTGCCGTGGATCATTCGCCACGGCGCGGAAGCGTTTCTGAATCTGGGCAGGCCGAACAACGGCGGGACCAAGATTTTTCCGTCTCGGGCGACGTCGAGCGGCCCGGCAACTACGAAGTCAAGCTCGGCCTGCCGTTTGCCGCGCTCCTCGAGATGGCCGGCGGCATGCGCGGCGGGCGCAAGCTCAAGGCGTGTATTCCCGGCGGCTCGTCGATGCCGGTGCTGCCCGGCGACGTGATGATGGCGACCGACATGGATTACGATTCGATCGCCAAGGCCGGGTCGATGCTGGGATCGGGCGCGGTGATTATCATGGACGAGACGCGCTGCATGGTGCGCTCGCTCCTGCGCCTGTCGTACTTCTATTTCGAGGAGTCCTGCGGACAGTGCACGCCATGCCGGGAGGGGACCGGATGGCTGTGGCGCGTGGTCAATCGCATCGAGCACGGTCAGGGCAGGAACGAAGACCTCGATCTGCTGATTAACGTGTCCGACAACATCGCCGGCCGCACCATATGCGCGCTGGGCGACGCCGCCGCGCTGCCGGTCAAGAGCTTCATCAAGCATTTCCGCGACGAGTTTCAGTATCACATCGAGCACAAGCAGTGTCTGGTCCCGAGCTATGTCTGAGACCAAAATGCTGAATCTGCGAAGTCGACGGCAAGCCGGTCGCGGTTGCCAACGGCAGCACGGTGATGGATGCCGCGCACAAGCTCGACATCTACGTGCCGCATTTCTGCTGGCACAAGAAGCTGACCATCGCCGCCAATTGCCGGATGTGCCTGGTGCAGGTGGAGAAAGCGCCCAAGCCCTTGCCTGCCTGCGCCACCCCGCGGCGGAGGGCATGAAAGTCTGGACCCATTCCGATCCGGCGGTCATCGCGCAAAAAGGGGTGATGGAATTCCTGCTCATCAATCATCCTCTGGACTGCCCGATCTGCGATCAGGGTGGCGAATGCCAGCTGCAGGATCTCGCGGTCGGCTACGGCGCATCGAGCTCGCGCTACACCGAGGCGAAGCGGGTGGTCTTCAACAAGAACCTCGGTCCCTTGATCGCCACCGACATGACCCGCTGCATCCACTGCACGCGCTGTGTGCGCTTCGGTCAGGAAATCGCCGGCATCATGGAGCTCGGTCTCGCCCATCGCGGCGAGCACGTCGAGATCCTGACCTTCGTCGGCAACACCGTCGACTCGGAACTGTCCGGCAACATGATCGATCTGTGTCCCGTCGGCGCGCTGACGTCGAAGCCGTTCCGCTACACGGCGCGGACCTGGGAGCTCGCCCGCCGCCGGTCGATCGCGCCGCACGACGGCCTCGGCAGCAACCTGGTGGTGCAGGTCATGAACGATCGCGTCATGCGCGTGGTCCCGCAGGAAAACGAGGCGATCAACGATTGCTGGCTTTCCGATCGCGACCGGTTTTCGTATGAAGGCCTGAACGCCGAAAGCCGCCTGTCGACGCCGATGGTCAAGCGCAACGGGTCGTGGCGCGAGACCGACTGGCAGACCGCACTCGAGTTCGCGGCAAGCGGATTGCAGCGCGTGCGCGAGCAGCACGGCGGCTCGGCAATCGGCACGCTCGCATCGCCGCATTCGACGCTCGAGGAACTGCATCTGGCGCAAAAGCTGACGCGGACCTTGGGCAGCGACAATATCGACTTCCGTCTCCGGCAATCCGACTTCACCGCCGATCCGGCATCCACGGCTGAAAAGGGCCCCATACCCTGGCTCGGTATGTCGATCTCCGACTTCGCCGCGCTCGACCGCGTGCTGGTCGTCGGCAGCTTCCTGCGCAGGATCATCCGCTGCTCGCGCAGCGGCTGCGTCAGTCGGCCAAGCATGGAACGCAGGTCTCGATCCTGCACTCCGCGGCCGACGAGTTGTTCATTACGCTGGCGCACGCTTCCGCGGTCGCGCCTTCGCGTCTTCCGCGAGCGCTGGCCGAGATCGTCGTTGCCGCCGCGGCTGCCGCGGGCGCGCCGGTACCCGCTGCGCTCAGTGGAATCGAAGCCTCCGATACGGCGAAGGCAATGGCCGCGAGCCTGGCAGGTGGAGCTCGCAAAGGCGTTTTCCTCGGCAACTTCGCGCAGCAGCACCCGCAAGCGGCACAGCTGCACGCGCTGGCGCAGGCGCTCGCCGAGCTTACCGGCGCGCGTCTCGGTTTCCTGACCGAGGCAGCGAACACGGTCGGTGGCCATCTCGCCGCGCGCGCTGCCGAGAGCAGGCGGTCTGAATGCTGCGGCGATGCTGGGCGCCGGAGATGGCGTTTCTCCGAAAGCATTCCTCCTCCTGCACGCCGAGCCGGAGCTCGATACCGCGGATCCCGCACGCGCTCGCGCGGCGCTCACCGCGGCGGAGTTCGTCGTTGCGCTGTCGCCCTTCAAGCACGGCGCGGTCGACTACGCCGACGTGCTGCTGCCGGTCGCGCCGTTCACTGAAACGCCGGGCATCTTCGTCAATTGCGAGGGCCGGGCCCAAGCGTTCAACGCCGTGGTGCCAACGCTCGTCGAGCGCGCGCCCGGCGTGGAAAGTCTTGCGGGTGCTGGGATCCATGCTCGGTCTCGCCGACTTCGGCTACGACAGCATCGAAGCCGTGCGCCGCGAGCTGCCATCGCAGGACGAGATCACCGCGCGGCTATCCAACGCGACCAAGATCGCGCTCGACGCGCGCGTCGCCGCCCCGAACGACGGCAATGTGTCCGGTTCGCAGACGGAGCGTGTTGCCGACGTTCCCATTTATTTCGCCGATCCGCTCGTCCGCCGCGCGCCGTCGCTGCAGAAGACGCGCGACGCTCGTGCGCCGCTTGCGCGCGTCAACGCAGCCACACTGGCGGCGCTCAAGCTGACCGACGGCGGCGCCGCGCGCGTGCGTCAGGCGGGGGCGAGGCGATGCTGAAGATCGCAGTCGATGCAAGCGTGCCCGACGGATGCGTGCGCGTCGCGGCGGCGCACGCGACCACCAGCATGCTAGGGCCCATGTTCGGTCCGATCGGCGTGGAGCCGGTGTGATGGACGAGCTGCTTCTGCCCGTGCAGCGTTTGCTCGGTGCGGCCTGGCCCACGGTCTGGACACTGGTCAAGATCTTCGTCATCGTCATTCCGCTTACCTTGGCCGTCGCCTATCTGACGCTCGCCGAGCGCAAGATCATCGGCTGGATGCAGGTGCGCATCGGTCCCAATCGCGTCGGCCCGCTGGGGCTGCTGCAGCCCTTCGCCGACGTTTTCAAGCTCATCTTCAAGGAAATCGTCGTTCCGACCGGTGCCAGCCGGACGCTGTTCTTCGTTGCGCCGGTGATGTCGATCGGTCCCGCGCTCGCGGCATGGGCGGTGATCCCGTTCGACGACGGCCTCGTTCTCGCCAACGTCAACGCCGGCTTGCTCTATATCCTCGCCATGACCTCGACCGGCGTCTACGGCGTGATCCTCGCCGGATGGGCGTCGAACTCGAAGTACGCGTTTCTCGGCTGCCTGCGCTCGGCCGCGCAGATCGTGTCCTATGAAATCGCGATGGGCTTCGCCCTGGTCGGCGTGCTCATGGCGGCGTCGAGCCTGAACATCAGCGACATCGTCCGCAACCAATCGGGCGGGTTGTCGCACTGGTACATCTGGCCGCTGTTTCCGCTGTTCGTGGTCTATCTCGTGTCAGGCATCGCCGAGACCAACCGCCATCCCTTCGACGTTGCCGAAGGCGAGTCCGAGATCGTCGCCGGGTTCCACGTCGAGTATTCGGGCGTGACGTTCGCCGTGTTTTTCCTGGCCGAGTACATGAACATGATCCTGGTCTCGGCCCTGTGCTCGATCATGTTCCTGGGCGGATGGCTCTCGCCGTGGCCGACCATCCCCGACGGCTTCCCTGGCTTCTCGCCAAGATGTGCGGCATTTTGTTCATCTTTCTCTGGATACGGGCGACGTTTCCGCGCTACCGCTACGACCAGATCATGCGCCTGGGCTGGAAGGTGTTCATTCCGATCACGCTGGTGTGGATCGTGTTTCTCGGCGCGATGATGCAGACGCGCTGGGCATATTTGTTTCACTGAGCTTTTCCTTCGAGGAAGCAGCCATGCTTCAAAGAGTGCGCGATTTCTTCAACACCTGGCTTTTGCTCGAGCTTGGGAAAGGGCTGTGGGTGACCCTCGGCAACATGTTCGGCGCGCAAGATCACCGTGCATTGGCCGGAGGAGAAAGACGCCGCAGAGCGCGCGCTTTCGCGGGCTGCACGCGCTGCGCCGCTATCCCAACGGCGAGGAGCGCTGCATCGCGTGCAAGCTGTGCGAAGCGGTCTGCCCGGCGCTGGCGATCACCATCGAATCGGAGCAGCGCGACGACGGCACGCGGCGCACCACGCGCTACGACATCGACCTCACCAAGTGCATCTTCTGCGGCTTTTGCGAGGAGAGCTGCCCGGTCGACTCCATCGTCGAGACACGCATCCTGGAATACCACGGCGAGAAGCGCGGCGACCTGATCTACACCAAGGAGATGCTGCTGGCGGTCGGCGACCGCTACGAAGCGCAGATCGCCGCCGATCGGGCCGATGACGCGCGCTATCGATGACCGCCCAGACCGTCATTTTCTACGCCTTTGCCGCGATCCTCGTGTTCGCGGCGCTGCGCGTGATCACCAGCCGCAATCCGGTCCATTCGGCGTTGTGGCTGGTGCTGTCCTTTTCAGCTCAGCCGGCGTGTGGATGCTGCTGCAGGCGGAGTTCCTGGCCATCGCGCTGGTGCTGGTCTACGTCGGCGCGGTGATGGTGCTGTTCTTGTTCGTGGTGATGATGCTGGACGTCAATTTCGACAAGATGCGCGAGGGATTTAGAGGTTATATTCCGGTCGGCGCGACCGTGGGCGTTCTGATTCTTGTCGAGATGGCGCTGGCGTTGATCGGCGGATACCTGCCGGTGGGCGCGACGCCGAGTCCCGGCCAGACCGGACCCGGCTACAGCAACACCAGCACCCTGGGTCGCCAGCTTTACACCGATTACGCTTTCCCGTTCGAGATCGCGGCGGTGATCCTTCTGGTGCGCGATCATCGCCGCCATCGCGCTCACGCATCGCACGCGGCGGGAGACGAAATATCAGAATCCTAACGAGCAGGTGAAAGTCAGGAGCGCCGACAGGCTTGCGGATGATCGACATGCCGGTCGAGAAAAAGGAAACATGAGCGGGCAACCGCTTCGATCGACGTAGCACTGGCCCCGGCCACCGCCGGACGTCTTTGGGGAGTTTGGACTTGTCGCTGCGAACCGACGCTGTCGCATTATCTGGTGCTGGGGGCGATCCTGTTCGCCATCAGCGTCATCGGCATCTTTCTTAACCGCCGCAACGTCATCATCATGCTGATGGCGATCGAGCTGATGCTGCTCGCCGTGAATCTCAACTTCATCGCCTTTTCGTACTATCTCGACGATACCGCCGGGCAGATTTTCGTCTTTTTCATTCTTACCGTCGCCGCCGCCGAGTCGGCGATCGGACTCGCGATCCTGGTGCTCCTGTTCCGCAGCGTGGGCTCGATCGACGTCGAGGACCTGAGGACCCTGCGTGGCTGACATGCTCAAGACCGCCGTGGAATTTTTCGCCGGGCGAACCCCGTGAGCATGCCGCAGCTCTACCTGCTCATTGCGCTTGCCCCGGTCGTGGGCGCAATCGTCGTCGGACTCGGCGGATCGAAGCTCGGCCGCGCGGCGTCGCACTGGATCTGCATCCTCGGCGTCGCGGTGTCCTTCGTCGGCTCGGGAATCGTTCTCTTCGACGTGCTTCGCCGGCAACGTGTTCAACGGCGATGTCTATGTCTGGATGACGTCGGGCGACGTCAAGTTCGCGATCGGATTCCTGATCGACCCGTTGACCGCGCTGATGATGGTCGTGGTCACCTTCGTGTCGCTGATGGTGCACATCTACACCATCGGCTACATGGCGGACGACCCCGGGTACACGCGCTTCTTTTCCTACATCTCGCTGTTCACCTTCAGCATGCTGATGCTGGTGATGGCCAACAACTTCCTGCAGCTATTCTTCGGCTGGGAAGCGGTCGGATTGGTCTCGTACTTGCTGATCGGCTTCTGGTTCACGCGGCCGACGGCGATCTACGCGAACCTGAAGGCGTTCCTCGCCAACCGCGTCGGCGATTTCGGATTCGTGCTGGGCATCGGGCTCATCGTCGCCTTTTTTCGGGTCGCTCGACTACGCGACGGTGTTCGGTGCTGCGCCGAAACTCGCAAGCACGGTGCTCGATGTCGGAGCCGGCGCGCCGTGGCCGCTGATGACCGCCATCTGCATCGCTCTTTTCGTCGGCGCCATGGGCAAGAGCGCGCAGGTTCCGCTTCACGTCTGGCTGCCGGACTCGATGGAAGGCCCGACGCCAATCTCGGCCTTGATCCACGCGGCGACGATGGTTACCGCCGGGATATTCATGGTCGCGCGCATGAGCCCGCTGTTCGAGCTGTCCGACACCGCGCTGTCGTTCGTGACCATCATCGGTGCGACGACGGCGCTGTTCATGGCATTGCTGGGCATCGTCCAGAATGACATCAAGCGGGTCATCGCCTATTCGACGCTGTCGCAGCTCGGTTACATGACCGTCGCGCTCGGCGTGTCGGCGTATCCGGCGGCGATCTTCCATCTGATGACGCATGCGTTCTTCAAGGCGCTCTTATTCCTCGGCGCGGGTTCGGTGATCATCGCGCTTCATCACGAGCAGGACCTCCGCAAAATGGGGGCCTGCGCCGTTACATGCCGATCACGTACGCGACGATGTGGGTCGGAGCGCTGGCGCTGGCCGGAATCCCGCCCTTTGCCGGATTCTTTCCAAGGACGCCATCATCGAGGCGGTGCAGCTATCGTCGGTGGGCGGCCATGGCTACGCGCAATTCGCCGTCACCTCGGCCGTATTTCTAACCGCGTTCTACACCTTCCGCATGTTGTTTCTCGCCTTTCACGGCGAGGAACGCTTCCGTCATGCCGAAGCCGCGCACATCGACCATGACAAGGCCAAGCAGGCGCACGACCAGCCCGGCCATGAAGCGCACGGGCATGGCGCAACGCCCCATGAGAGCCCGTGGGTGATCACCGTCCCGCTGGTGCTGCTGGCGATCCCGTCGTTTTATGCGGGCTGGGCGTACATCGACACCGTTCTGTTCGGGGACTATTTCAAGAGCTCGATTGCAATTGCGGCACAGCATGGCGGATTGGCGACGATGCGCGAGGAGTGGCACGGTGCCGTGCCGTTCATGGAACACGGCGTGCTGGGCCTGCCGTTCTGGCTGGCGCTGGCCGGTATCGCGACCGCGTGGTTCTTGTACATCAAGCGTCCCGAACTGCCGGCGAAAATCCAAGCGAAGGCGGGCGGGCTCTACTCGTTGTTGGTCAACAATTACTACATCGACCGCTTCAACGATTGGCTCCTCGCCGGCGGCTTTCGACGCATCGGCGCGCTGTTCTCCAACGTCGGCGACCAATCGATCATCGACGGCTTTTTCGTCAACGGCAGCGCACGCCTGGTGGGTGCGACATCGGCACTGTTGCGCAAGATCCAGTCGGGATATGTCTATCACTACGCATTCACCATGATCATCGGCGTATTCGCGCTCTTGACGTGGTGGGTAGGACGATAGCCGGCGCATATCGGCAATGACGATGCTGCCTTTTCTCAGCCTTGCGATCTGGGTGCCGATCGTATCCGGGTTGCTGGTGCTCGCGGTCCATCGCGATCGCGACGCCGCTGCCGCGCGCTGGCTGGCGCTGGTTGGATCCGTCGCGGGCTTCGCCGTGACGATTCCGCTTTACACGCACTTCATGCTGGGCACCGCCGAGATGCAGTTCGTCGAGGCCAAGGAGTGGATTCCCCGCTTCAACGTCAATTATCTTCTCGGCGTCGACGGGATCTCGGTGCTGCTGGTGCTCCTCAACAGCTTCATCACCGTGCTGGTGGTCTGGGCCGGCTGGATCGTGATCGAGAAAAAGGTCGCGCAGTACATGGCCGCCTTCCTGATCATGTCGGGGCTTCTCAACGGCGTCTTCACCGCGCTCGACGGCGTGCTGTTCTACGTCTTCTTCGAGGGCATGCTGATTCCCATGTACCTGATCATCGGCATCTGGGGCGGTCCGAACCGCGTCTACGCCGCGATCAAGTTTTTCTGTACACGTTTCTCGGCTCGGTCCTGATGCTGGTGGCGCTGATCTATCTCTACTCGGTCAGCGGCGGAAGCTTTCCATTCTCGAGTGGTACCAGCTGCCACTGTCGCTCAAGACGCAGGTGCTGCTTTTCGTGGCCTTCTTTTTCGCCTTCGCGGTCAAGGTGCCGATGTGGCCGGTGCACACCTGGCTGCCCGACGCGCCACGTCGAGGCACCTACCGGCGGTTCGGTCGTGTTGGCGGCGATCACGCTCAAGGTGGGTGCCTACGGCTTCGTGCGCTTCATTCTTCCCATCGTGCCCGACGCGAGCCGCTATCTGGCCGGCTTCGTGATCACGCTATCGCTGATCGCGATCGTCTATATCGGTTTTGTAGCACTGGTCCAGGCGGACATGAAGAAACTGATCGCCTATTCGTCGATCTCGCACATGGGATTCGTCACGCTGGGGTTCTTCCTGTTCAGCGAAATGGGCGTCGAAGGCGGCCTCACGCAGATCGTCTCGCACGGCTTTGTCTCCGCCGCGATGTTTCTCTGCGTCGGCGTGTTGTACGACCGCATGCACAGCCGGCTGATCTCGGACTATGGCGGAGTCGCCAACACCATGCCCAAGTTCGCTGCCCTGGCGATGTTTTTCGCGATGGCCAACGCCGGTCTGCCGGGAACGAGCGGGTTCGTCGGTGAATTCATGGTCATACTCGCGGCGGTCAAGGTCAATTTCTGGCTCGGCTTCCTCGCCGCGACGATCATGATCCTCGGCGCCGCGTATACGCTGTGGATGTACAAACGAGTCTGGTTCGGTGGCGTCGCCAACGACCGTGTCGCCGCGCTCAAGGATGTCTCGCGCCGGGAATTCTGGCTCCTGGGAACGCTCGTAGTGGCTATTTTCGCCCTGGGCCTCTATCCGAAGCCGTTCACCGATGTAATGCATGCCTCGGTCACGGAACTGCTGGCACACGTAGCGAAGAGCAAGCTGTGATGCAGGCCCTCCCGACACTCGCATTCGATTACATTCCGGCGCTGCCCGAGATCGTGTTGCTGGTCTTCGCGTGCGTGGTGCTGATGATCGATTTGTTCGTGCCGGAGCCGCGGCGTCACGTCTCGTACTGGCTGACGCTGCTCGGCATCGCGGCGACCGCGGCGGCGACTCTGTATGTGTTTCACATGACGCCCGTACGCACCTTCAGCAACATGTTCGTGGCCGACGCGTTTGGGGACCTGCTCACTTTCCTGACCTGCCTCACCGTGATGGCGATGCTCGTCTACTCGCGCAGCTATCTCGCCGCGCGCGGCTTGTTCCGCGGCGAAACCTTCGTGCTGGCCATGTTCGCGCTGCTCGGCATGCTGGTCATGATCTCGGCCAATCATTTTCTGACGCTCTACCTCGGGCTCGAGCTCATGTCGCTGTCGCTGTACGCGATGGTTGCGCTGCACCGCGAATCCGGCGCCGCGGTGGAAGCGGCGATGAAGTATTTCGTGCTCGGCGCGCTCGCGTCCGGATTGCTGCTGTACGGCATCTCGATGATCTACGGAGCCACCGGCACGTTGGAAATCAACCGCGTTACCGCGATCATTTTCAGCGGTCACGCCAACGGCACTATCCTCATTTTCCGGATTGGTGTTCGTCGTTTCGGCAATTGCGTTCAAGCTGGGTGCGGTCCCGTACCACATGTGGGTGCCCGATGTGTACCAGGGCGCGCCGACGGCGATCACGCTGTTCATCGGCACCGCGCCGGAGTTCGCCGCGTTCGCTTTCATGACCCGGATTCTGGTCGGGTCGCTCGTTGCGGTGGCCTTCGACTGGCAGGGAATGCTGATCGTCCTGTCGCTGCTGTCGATGATCGTGGGCAACGTGATCGCGATCTCTCAGTCCAACGTCAAGCGAATGCTCGCGTACTCCGCCATCGCCAACATGGGCTTCATGCTCATGGGTTTTCTCACCGCCAACATCAATGGCTACAGTGCGGCCATGTTCTACATCGTAACTTACGTGATGAGCAGCCTGGCGGGCTTCGGCATGGTGCTGCTCCTGTCCAGGGCCGGCTTCGAGGCCGAAAACCTGGACGACTTCAAGGGCCTGAATCAACGCAGCCCGTGGTACGCGTTCCTGATGCTGCTGACGATGTTCTCGCTCGCGGGCGTGCCGCCGACCATCGGCTTTACGCCAAGTTCTCGGTCATCGAGGCAGCAGTCGACGTCGGTCTGGTATGGCTTGCGGTCGTGGCGGTGCTGGCGTCGCTGATAGGCGCTTTACTACGTGCGTATCGTCAAGCTGATGTATTTTGACGAGCCCGTGGACAAGGGCACCACTCGAGGCGCGCGGCGACATGCGGGTATTGCTCTCGCTCAATGGCGCTCTCGCTGTTGTTCTTCGGCATCTTTCCCCAGCAATTGATGGGGATGTGCGTCGTCGCTCTCACCCGCTCGTATTGACTTGCCCGTTCGCCGATCACCATGCGCGTCGGATTTTTCGTCACTTGCCTCGTCGACATGATGCGTCCGTCGATCGGCTTCGCCGCAATCAAGCTGCTCGAAGCCGGCGGCGCGGAGGTAACCATCCCGCAACTCAGACCTGTTGCGGCCAGCCCGGCTATAACTCGGGTGACCGCAAGGGCGCGATCGCGCTGGCGACCAAGCTGATCCGAGGAATTCGAGGCCTGCGAATATCTGGTCGCGCCTTCGGGATCGTGCGCCGGGATGATCAAGCACATTACGCGGATCTTTTTCGCGACGACCGGTGATGCTTCGACGCGCAAGCGCGCTGGGCGCCAAGACGTGGGAGCTCACCCGACTTCTGGTCAACGTCCTCAAGCTGGAGGCGGTGCCCGGCAAATTCATCGGCACCGTCACCTACCACGACTCGTGTGCCGGTTTGCGCGAAATGGGCGTCAAAGCAGCAGCCTCGCAAGCTGCTGGCCAAAATGCCCGGGCTCACACTCAAGGAAATGACGGAATCCGAGACCTGCTGCGGCTTTGGTGGAACATTCTCGATCAAATACGGTGAGATTTCATCCCGACTGGCCGACAACAAATGCGAGTTCGTCGCGCAGGCGAATGCCGACTGCGTCGTGCTCGGCGATCTCGGGTGCATGCTCAATATCGAGGGCAGGCTGCGGCGGCGCGGCGACATGTCGACCAGGGTCCTGCACGTCGCCGAGCTGCTGGCCGGCGATGCGCCGTAGCGCGCGCTGACAAGGATCGCAATGCAAATCGCATCGATGCATTTCAAGCAGCGTGCCCACGACAACATGGGCAATGCTCAGCTGCAGGGCAACCTGCAAAGATAAAAGGCAAATTCGTCGCCAAGCGCCGCGCGTCCTGGTCGAGCTCGACGATTTCGAAGCGACGCGCGAGGCGGCACGCGCCATCCGCCAGCGGGCGCTGGATCGTCTCGACGTATGGCTGGAGATTTTCGAAAAAACGCAACCGCGCGCGGCGCCACCGTGCTCTGGCGGCTACGCCGGACGAGGTCAACAAGCACGTGCTCGACATCGCGAAGCGCCACGGCGTGCACAAGACCATCAAGTCGAAATCGATGGTCAGCGAGGAGTCGGAGCTGGATCGGGCGATCGAAGCGTCCGGCGGGCAGGTGGTCGAGACCGATCTCGGAGAGTACATCCTACAGATCAACGACTACGAGCCGCCGTCACACATCATCGGTCCGGCATTGCACAAGAGCAAGGAGGAAGTCTCGGACCTCTTTGCCAAGGTGCACGGGACGGCGCGCAAGACCGGGATCGCGGAGCTTTGTCTCGAGGCGCGGGGCATCCTTCGCACTTCACTACCTGACCGCCGGGATGGGCATCTCCGGCGGCAATTTTTCGTTGCCGAGACCGGCTCGGTGGTGCTGGTGACCAACGAAGGCAACGCGACGCTGACCACGACCCTGCCGAAGGTGCACATCGCCATTTCGGGCATCGAGAAAATCGTCCCGACGCTGGAAGATGTCGCGACGCTGATGCGGCTCCTGCCTCGATCGGCGACCGGGCAGTCGATCTCCAACTACGTCGACATTCTCACCGGCGTCAAAGGCGCAGGCGAGTTCAACGGCGCCGAGCACATGTACTTCATCCTGGTCGATGCCGGCCGCAGCGGTGTACTCGCAGGCGAGCTCAAGGAAGCGCTGCGCTGCATCCGCTGCGGCGCGTGCATGAACCATTGTCCCGGTCTATCAGAATATCGGCGGCCACTCGTACGGCTGGGTTTATCCCGGGCCGATCGGCTCGATCTCACGCCCGCGTATATCGGCATCGAGAATGCGCTCGACTTGCCGCAGGCTTCAACGATGTGCAACCAATGCGGCGTCGTCTGTCCGGTCAAGATTCCTCTTCCCGATCTACAGCGAAAGCTCCGCGAGCAGCAATTCGAGCGCCACCTGCGCCCATGGCACGAGCGTGCGGGCATGCGCGCCTGGTCTTGGCTGGCGTCGCGGCCCGCGCTCTACGCGATGGCGACGCGCATCGGCGTGCGGGCGCTGAAATGGATGGGTGGCCGCGAGCGGCTTATCCACCGTCTCGCCTCTCGGCGGCGGCTGGACCGATGCGCGCGACATGCCGGCACCTGCGGGGAAAACGTTTCGTGAGCTTGCCGCGCAGCGAAAGAAGGGTGGAGGCGGGCGATGAATGCGCCACTCGATCTTTCGAACACGGCGCTCAAGATCAGTCGCCGCGGCGAGAGCCTCGGAACCGAGAATGCGTTCGTCGTCCTGGCCGAGGTCAATGGCCTGGTCCGGCAGGGCAGGGACATCGTCTCGTTCTGCATCGGCCAGCCGGATTTCCCGACGCCTTCCAACATTCAGGAAGCGGGGATCGCGGCGATTCGCGGCGGCAAGCACGGTTACACGCCGTCGGCAGGTATCGACGAGCTTCGCGCGGCCGCGGCGCGCGACATGGGCACACGACGCGGGCTCGACATCGCGCCGGAGGATGTGGTCGTCGGGGCGGGAGCCAAGCCCTTCATCGCCTACACCATCGCCTCGGTCACCGACTTCGGCGCCAATGACGAAGTGATCTATCCGGTGCCGGGATTTCCCGATCTACGAGTCGCAGATCATCGCCAACGGCGCGGTTCCGGTGCCGATCTATCTCAAGGAATCGCGCGATTTCGCGTTCGATCCGCACGAGCTCGAGACGAAGATCACGCCGCAGACCAGGCTACTCATTCTCAACACGCCGCACAATCCGACCGGCGGCATTTTGAAGCGCGCGGATCTGGAGGCGATTGCCGAGATCCTCCGTCGCCACCCGCAAATCTGGGTGTTCGCCGACGAGATCTACTCGCGCCTGAGCTACGAAGGTGAGTTCGTGTCGCTGGCGCAATTCCCGGCATGCTCGCCCGCACCGTCATTTCCGACGGCGCGTCCAAGACCTGGGCGATGACCGGATGGCGCATCGGATTCGTGGCCGAACCGTGCGCTGGCGCCGGTGTTCACGCGCTGGATCACCAACACCGACTCGTGCGCGTCACAGATCAGCCAGTGGGCCGCGGTCGAGGCGATCAACGGACGCCGCAGGATGCGGCCGAGGCGATGCGCGCATCGTTCCTCGAGCGCCGCGATCTGATCGTCGGCCTCTTGAACCAGGTGCCGGGCTTCACCTGCAAGACGCCGGGCGGCGCTTTCTACGCCTGGCCCAACGTCACCAAAGCGTGCAAGCAAAGCGGCTGTGCGGATTCGGAGGAGCTACGCAAGCGCCTGCTCTACGAAGCGGGCGTCGCGGTGCTCGCTGACATTCACTTTGGACGTCGCGTTCCCGGCGACGGCCAGCACATCCGATTCTCCTATGCGGCATCGCCGGCCATGATTCGTGACGGCGTAGCGCGCATCGACGCGTTCATGCACGCACTGCCTAACGAGTCCGGTGACGGATTCGCGCGACAGCGTGCTCGGCCGCGTGCGCCAGGCGCTCGGCAAGACCGGCACCGATCCGGCGGCGCTGGCCGGGCTCAAGCGTACCTCGACGCGCATGCTCGAGGGCCGGCGCCGGCGTTCGAGGGCGATCGCGTCGTGCGCTTCATCAGGCGCGCGGGCGACATGGAAAGCACCGTCGCCCGTGTCGGACATCGCAACGAGATTCCGGCTGCGGTCGCGGCGTTACCTCGACGCGCTCGAGCTTGCTCCGGCGCTTGCTCGGCCCAAAAGTCGCATCGCGGTGTGTGCTGGCCCGAATTCGCGGACCTGGATTGGGCGCAGGCCGGATTGAGCGTCGAAGCGCGGCCGACGGTGGGCGACGACCGCCTCGGCATTACCGGCGTCTTCTGCGCCATCGCCGAGACCGGCACGCTGGTCGTCGTCTCGGGCACCGACACGCCGACCGCGACGACACGCTGCTGCCGGACACCCATGTCGCCATCGTTTCCGCGAACCGCATTGTCGACACGATGGAAGACGCGTTTGCGCTGATCCGCAAAGAGCGCGGCAGTGTGCCCCGTGCGATCAATCTGATCTCGGGACCGTCTCGTACCGGCGACATCGAGCAGACCATTGTGCTCGGGGCGCATGGCCCATTCCGCGTCCATATCCTGGTCGTCGATGCAGCCCGGATTCGCAATCGGCCTAGATCAACGAGGAAAGGCCGGCCCAAGCAGGGCCGACCGGGAAATCCTCGCCAAATTTGTCGGCAATCGTCCTACGTCACGCGCAATGAGCGCCGACGCGAAACCAACGGCTGGCACGGACTGTCAACACCGGCGCAATCATAAGCGTTATTGGAGCCGTGCAGACGCCAACCTGGCGACTGCCGCAAACTCAACCGACAGTTGGGAGGATCACATGTCAATGCAAACTCGAATCGTTGTTGCAGCGCTGGCGCTTGGGGGCGATCGCGGTACCGGTCGTCAGCGACGCGAAAACGATCATCGTCGAGGTTGCGCCGCCGCCGGCGCGAGTCGAAGTCGTTCCCGCGGCACCGGGTAGGATATGTCTGGGCCCCGGCTATTGGGAGTGGCGCGGCCACAAACACGTGTGGCATGACGGCTACTGGGTGCGCGCGCGCCATGGCCATCATTGGAAACCGGATGGTTGGGTCGACCGCGGCGGGCGCTGGGAGTTCGAGCGCGGTCGCTATGAGCGCTACTAGTCCGCGATAGGCCGGATGCGATCTCCCGCCGTGTGGCGCAGATCGTAGCATTGCAGTGGCAGGGCGCTCCCGTGTCCTGCCACTTCCTTATCCTTCAAGACACGCCGACGGCGTATGTCGTAACGGTTTTCGGCGCCAGCCCAGGCGCCTGATGTTTCGGCTGCGGGTTCCAGTCCAACACGACAAGCATCACGAAAAACCCGATCACGTAGGCGACTGCCACGTGCCAGCCGCCGCGCACCCAGGCGATCGCATCCTTGCCTCCGGGGAACATGTTCGACAACGCGACGCCCGCCGATGAGCCGAACCAGATCATCGAGCCGCCGAAGCCCACCGCATACGCGAGATAGCCCCAGTCATAGCCGCCCTGCTTGCAGCGCCAGCGCGGTGAGCGGAATGTTGTCGAACACCGCCGAGACAAACCCCAGTCCGAGCGCCACGTGCCACGACGCATCCGGAAGCTTGTGCACCGGCATCATCGACGCGGCGAGAGCACGAGCGACAGCAGAAATATGCTGCCGCGCAGGGCTCCCGGCAGCTCGTCCCATGCGGGCTGCGCAGCGGCACGCACACCAGCAACGCGACCCATACGGCAGCGCCGATGAACGGGAACGTGTCGGAAATTTCATTGAAGTGCACGTTGATGACCACGTTGACCACGATCGCGGTGACCAGAATCAAGGCGACGATGAACACTCGCGCCCAATCGATCACGATGCCGCCGACGGGGTCGCTTGGTGATCGGCGAGTAGCGCTGCTGCTGCAGAGCGGCAGGGACGCCGAAAACGAGCATTGCCGTGCCGGCCGCGACGTACGCCTCGAGCACCTGCAACGGGTGGACGCCGTCGATCCACATCATGGTCGTCGTCGTGTCGCCGACGACGCTGCCCGAGCCGCCGGCATTTGACGCGGCGACGATCGCCGCCAGATAGCCGATGTGCACCTTGTTCCGGAACACGGCGCGCGCGATCGTGCCGCCGATCAGCGCGGCGGCGATGTTGTCGAGAAGCTCGACAGCACGAAGATCATCACCAGCAGCACCAGGCCGCCCTTCCAGTCATCGGGCAGGTAATGCGGCAGCCTTGCGGAACATGTGCTGGCCTCGAAGTGCTTCGACAGCAACGCAAAACCGAGCAGCAAGCCGAGCAGGTTCGTAAGCAGCACCCATTCGTGACCGAAGTGCGAGATCCAGCCCGCGAGGCCAGGTCCTTCGGCGAAGGGCGAAAGCGCGATCTTGAACAGCGAGATCACGGCCAAGCCCGCCACGGCGATCGCCAGCGTGTGGCGATGAAAGAGCGCAACACCTGCCAGAGTCAGCGCAAAGAGAATAAAGTCGATCGGAATGCCGACGACGGCGGGCGGCTCGACCGGGGCGCCCCAGGCAAGCATGGGCACCAGAAACAGGGTAAGCGACAGGCAGAGCCCGGTGAAAAGCCACGGGGTAGGCCGGCGCGTTCATGCGGCATGGATGCTCCTGATGGGCGAAGGCAGCAGATGGAGTTTGACGGACCCAAGGCGCCCCGAAGTGCCGTCCGGCGCTGATTTAGTGACGGCGATTGTAGCGTGCAGATCGTTCAAGCCAAGAAAAAGCCACGGAAAGCCCCAGAAGTGTGCCATCGCGTATACCCTCGGTTCATGGCAGGTTCCTTGCTTGTAATTGCCCGTTTAGACCCTCAGACTGCGATGGCCGCCTGTTTTCCTGCCTTTAACGGGGCGAAGGGAGTGGGCGGCGCTACCCGGTGCCATGGCACTCACGAGATCACTGACCCGGCTCGATTCCCCCACGCTGCAGACGGCGGGCGAGGGAATGGAACGGGAGTCCCTGCTTGCGCTTTCGCAGCGCAAGCTGAACGCGCTCGGCCTGCCGGTCTGCTACATCGACGCGTACCAGCGCTATCGTTTCATCAATCGCGCCTTCCTCGACTGGACCGGCCGCGAGCAGGCCGAAGTCATCGGCCGCGAAGTCGTCGAGGTCGATGGCCGCGAGCTCTACCAGCTCTATCACGCTTATCTCGAAGCCGCGCTGTCCGGCGAGCGCGTCAGCTTCGAGCGCCAACTTACCTCGGTCAAGCGCAACGCCTTCTGGATCCGCGTCGACTATTATCCGGATCGCGGGCAGCGCGGCGATGTCCGTGGCGTGCTGGCCACATTCACCGATGTCGACAACATCAAGCGCCTCGAGCTCGAGGCCGGTGAGCGCGAGCATCGACTGCGCGTCGTCACCGACAGCGTCGGCCTGCCGATCTTCTATTTCGACCGCGCGCTGCGGTTGCGCTTCGCCAACAAGCCCTACGGCAAATATATCGGCGGCCAGGTCGATGATCTCCTGGGCCAGCCGCTCGCGAACTTCCTCGCACCCGACGCGCTGAAAGAGATGCAGGGCTACATGGAGCGGCGCCTTCGCCGGCGCGACGGTGAGCTACGACCGCCGCGAGCGGTCCTCGTCCGGAGAGCTGCGCTGGGTTCGGATCACGCTGTTCCCCGACCGCGAGCCCGGCGGCAAGACTGGCGGCGCATTCGTGGTCATCAACGACATCGAGGACGACGTACGCATCCGCGAGGCGCTGAAGTCCCAGGAAGCGCAGCTGCGCTTGTTCGCCGACAACATTCCGGGTCCGATCGCCTATCTCGACAAGAAGCTCAAGTACACGTTCGTCAATCAGGCATTCGCCAACTGGGTGCGCCGACCGCAGGACCAGATCTACGGCAAGACGCCATACGACATCATGCCGCACGACGTCAATTCCTTCCTGCGGCCGATCATCACGCGAGCGCAGGAAGGCGAGAACGTCGAGTACGAGCGCGTCGGCGTCAGCGCCGACGGCCAGCGGCGCTGGATGCACGGTCGCATCGCGCCCGACCTCGACGCCACGGGCAAGGTCCGCGGGCTGTATTGCACCGGATACGACATTCACGACCTCAAGCTGACAGAGCAGGCGCTGGCCACGCGCGAGGAGCAACTGCGGCTGTTCACGGACAACATTCCGGAGCCGGTGGTGTACGTCGACATGGAGGGCAACTACACCTTCGTCAACGATGCGTTCCTGCATCTGAGTCGGCATACCGCGCGAGGAAGTCCTCGGGAAATCGGTCAACGAGGTGCTCGGGCCCGAAGTCTTCGAGCTGCAGCAGCCGTACGTCGATCGCGCGGCCAAGGGCGAGAGCGTCACCTACGAGCGCGAACACATCGATATCAATGGTCGGCAGCGATGGCTTCGCGACAGCATCTTCCCGGACATGAACTTCGACGGGACCATCAAGGGCTACTACATCGTCGGCCACGACATCACCGACCTGCAGCAGGCGCAGAACGCGCTCGCCGCGCGCGAGATCGCAGCTGCGGGCGATCATGGACGGCGTCCCGGCGCCGGTGGCCTATCTCGATCGCGACGAGCGCTGTCAGTACGTCAACCGGCCATTTCTGCAGTATTTCGGCTTGAGCGCCGAGCAGGTCGGCGCGCTGCGCCTTCGCGACGTGGTCGGGCACGGCATTTACGCGAGCGCACAGGCGATGCTGTCCCGCGCCCTGCACGGTGAATCGACGTCGTTCGACCGTCTCGTTCCGGGGGCCGGTGGAGCAAAGCGATGGATGACCATCCGCGTGGTCCCCGACGCGACGCCTGCGGGCGAGGTGCACGGCGCATTCGTGCTGATGAACGACATCCATGGCCTGAAGGAGGCGCAGGAAGCGTTGCGCGCCAGCGAGGCCGAACTGCGGCTGATCATGGACAACGTGCCGGCTCGCGTGGCTTATATCGATCGCGAATACCGCTATCGGTTCCTCAACCGGCACAACGAGGAATGGCTCTCCGAGAGCCGCCAGGATTTGACCGGCCGGCCGGTGGCCGAGGTTCTGGGCGAAGCGCGGGCGGCGCAGTTGCAGCCGCTCTTGACGCGAGTTCTCGCCGGCGAAACCATTTCCACCGAGCAGCTCCTCGTTCAACCCAATGGCGAGCAGCGCTGGGAATCGATGCACCTTGCGCCGAACCGCGATGTCGAGGGCAACGTCATCGGCATCTATGCGGCACACACCGACATCCACGACCAGAAGCGCAACGAGGAAGCGCTGCACCGCGCCAACTGGATGCTTTCCTCCCACATCAACAACACGCCGCTGGCGGTGCTGGAGTGGGACCGCGACTTTCGTCTTATCCGCTGGTCGCCCCAGGCCGAGCACATCTTCGGCTGGCGCGCCGATGAAGTGCACGGGATCTCCATCAGCGGCAGTCAACTCACCCTCGAAAGCGATCGCGAGCAGGTCGTCGAGCTGATGAACAAGCTCATGGCCGGCGACGAGCCGCGCGCCACCGGTCTCAATCGAAACCACCGCAAGGACGGCGAGACGATCTGGTGCGAGTGGTACCACTCGTGTCTGCTCGACGACCAGGGAAGCATCGTATCGATCCTGTCCTTCGTCCAGGACGTGTCGTCGCGCATCCAGGCCGAAGAGCGCCTGCAATATCTGGCGACGCGCGACGCGCTGACCGGATTGCCGAATCGATTGCTGCTGCAGGAGAGGCTCACGCAGGCAATCGGACACGCCAAGCGCGGCGGCAGACGCGTCGGCGTAATGTTCATCGATCTCGACCGCTTCAAGAACGTCAACGACACCGCTGGGCCATCGCATCGGCGACGAGCTGCTCAAGCGCGTCACCGCCAACTTGTCAGAGGCCCTGCGCGAGACCGACCTGCTGGCGCGGCTGGGAGGCGACGAGTTCATGGTCATCGTCGAGGATTTCGACGATCCCGCTGTGCTCAATACCGTTGCGCAGAAGCTCCAGGACGCCATCGCTCAGCCGTTCGAGATCGAGGAGCACGATATCTACGTGACGTCATCGATCGGTATCGCGGTCTATCCCGACGACGGCGACGATCCGGAAGGGCTGCTCAAGCACGCCGACGTGGCGATGTACCGCTCCAAGGAGCTCGGCCGCAATACCTATCAGTTCTTCGACGCCGGTCTCGCCGCGACGCGGCTCAGTCAGCACTCGCTGGAAAAGGCACTGCGCATCGCGGTCAAGGACAACGCGCTCGTGCTTCACTATCAGCCGGTCATTCGCATCGCCGACCGGGCGATCGTCGGCGCCGAGGCTCTGCTGCGTTGGAACGATCCGGAGCACGGCGACATCGCGCCGCAGGTATTCATCCCGCTTGCCGAGGAGTCGGGCCTGATTCACGTTCTCGGCGACTGGGTCCTGCGCTCCGCGGCGGAGCAGTGCGCGGCGTGGCGCAAAGCCGGGCTGTCGCTGACGGTGTCGGTGAACCTTTCCGGGCGGCAGTTCTACCGCGACGACCTGGCGCAGCGCATCTCGGAAATCGTGCGCACCGCGGGTTGTGAGCCGTCATGGATCGAGCTCGAAGTCACCGAATCGAGCCTGTTGCACGATCTCGATTCGATCAAGAAAGTTCTGCAGAAGTTGCGCGAAGAAGGCTTCTCGGTGGCGATCGACGACTTCGGTACGGGGTATTCGAGCTTGTCACACCTCAAGCACTTCCCGATCGACACGCTGAAGATCGACATTTCGTTCATCGCCGACTTGGAGACCGACCCTGGCGACGCTGCGATCACCGAGGCGATCATCGCGCTCGCGCGCGGGCTGGGCTTGCGCGTCGTGGCCGAAGGTGTAGGCACGCGCGCGCAACTCGACTTTCTCGACGTCCGCGGCTGCGATTGCTTCCAGGGTTTCTGGGCCAGCAAGGCGCTGCCCGCACTCGAATTCGTCGAGTACACCAAGACCGCGCACTAAGCAGACGTCAAGACTCGTAGACGAGCACCTACGAACGGGAAACGCGCCGGACGTTCGGTGCCGCGGCGGCGGGGAGACAACCTCGCGTTCGAGCCAGTCGAGAAGAGGCCGAGCCGCGCGCTCCCACTCCCGCTCCAGCATCATCATGTGCGCGAGCCCGCGGACGATGGTGGGAGCAATACCATACAGCGAGGCGGTCGCGTTGACGTCGGCCAGTGTCGATATGCGGTCGTCGTGCGAGCCGAGCACGAACAGCCGCGCCGCCGCGACCGGCTTGCCTCCGTGCAGCCGCAGCGTGAGATCGAGCAGCGCCCGCGGCGATTCGACGGAGAGGTGCGCAAATGCTTCCGCCAGGATTTTCGGGTCGATGGTCTCGCTGAAATACATCGGACGCAACGCCGCCTGAATATCGCCGGACAGATGCGGAGCGTCGAGCCGCTGCATGTTGATCAGATACTCTGGCTGCCACGCCAGAAGCCGACTCGCGACCGGCCCCAATCCGCCCGGCGGCACGGGCGCGAAAAGTGCCGCGGCGCGAATGGGCCGCGTGGTGAGCAAACCGCTCGACGACTGCCGCGCCCATCGAATGGCCGATCAGTACCGGCGGCGACGGCAGTGTTGCCGCGACGTGCTCGACATCGGCGACATAGTCGTCGAGCCCGGCGACAAAGAGCGACTCCTGGCCGCCGCTCGCGCCGTGGCCGCGAAGGCTGAGGGCGTACGAAGGAAAGCCCTGTGCGGCAAACCACGGCAGGAAAAACGGCTCCCAGCACCACGCGTCGCAATAGCCGCCATGCACGAAAAGGAGCGGGGGCTTGGTCGAGCTTGCCCGCGGCAGGTGTGATCGAACTTCGAGCTGGGTTTCGGGTGGAAGCATCGCTGGAGGGATTAGGATGCGGCGACCGCGTGATAAAATCGGCCGCTGTTCGACTACCGACAGACGTCCGACTGCCACTGATACAGCGCATCTGCGCGCGACCCGACAGCGCGCCATTCTATATGAGTCGACCGCCTCGACGCGCTTCCGCCGCAATGGCGGACGCATCTCCTTACGACATCGACTGCCGCCGCTGCACGCGACTGGCGGCCTTCCTGGATCAGGTGCGCGAGGCGAACCCTGGCTACTTCTGCCGTCCCGTTCCTCCCTTCGGAGACGGTGCCGCCCGGCTGGTCATCGTCGGACTCGCGCCAGGAATGCACGGCGCGAACGCGAGCGGCCGCCCGTTCACGGGCGACCATGCCGGCATACTGTTGTACGCAACATTGTTCAAATTCGGTTCGCGACGCACGCCACGTCGTCTGGTGTCGATGACGGGTTGCGACTCGATCGACGCCCGGATCACCAACGCGGTGAAGTGCCTGCCGCCCGGCAACAAGCCGCTGCCGGAGGAAATCCGAAACTGCAATACGTATCTGGCCGCCGAGCTTGCGACGCTGCCCGACGGGGCGGCTGTTCTCGCGCTGGGGCGCGTCGCGCACGACGCAACGCTGCGCGCGCTCGGACTTGCCGCCCGCGATTATCCGTTCTGCATGGCCGCCATCATGCATTGAATCGAGGTGCGCATCTGTTCGATAGCTATCATTGCAGCCGCTACAACACCAATACCCGGCGGTTGACGACCGAGATGTTCGAAAGCGTGTTCGCGTCCATCGTGCGTTACCTCGGCGCCACGACTCCCGCGTGGCCTGACGCGTCGCGGTCAAGAGCACCGGCATGAGCGCCAAATCCGAGCAAAAGAGCCCGCCCGCATTCGACGCGCGCGAGCTCATCAAGTCGCTGCCCAATCGCGCGGGGGTGTATCGCATGCTCGATGCTGACGGCGTGACGCTCTACGTCGGCAAGGCGCGCGACCTGAAAAAGCGGGTGGCGAGCTACTTCCAGAAAACCGAGCACCATCCGCGCACCGCCACGATGGTCGCGCACGTGGCGCAGGGTGGAGACGACGGTCACCCGCTCCGAGGGCGAAGCGCTGCTGCTGGAGAACAACCTGATCAAGGCGCACCAGCCGCGCTACAACGTCCTGTTTCGCGACGACAAGAGCTACCCCTATATTTGCCTGACCGGAGACCCGTTTCCGCAGCTGCGTTTCCACCGCGGACGGCTCGACAAGCCGAATCGCTACTTCGGACCGTTTCCGAGCGCGGGTGCGGTGCGCGAGGGCATGGCCTTGCTGCAGAAGGTATTTCAGCTGCGGACCTGCGAGAACAGCGTGTTCGCCAATCGCTCGCGCCCGTGCATGCTCTATCAGATCCAGCGCTGCACGGGCCCTTGCGTCGGCTTGGTTTCGGAAAGCGATTATCAGGAGGACGTCCGCAACGCGACCTTGTTCCTGCAGGGGAAGACCAATGAGGTGATGGAGACGCTTCAGCGCCAGATGGAAGCCGCGGCCGCCGCGTTCGCATTCGAGCGCGCGGCGCGTATTCGCGACAAGATCACGCGTCTGCAACAGCTGCAGTCGCGACAGTTCGTCGAAAGCGCGACCGCCGGCGATCTCGACGTGGTCGCCGGCGTCGCGGGACCAGGGACTGACGGCGGTCAACCTGGTGATGATACGCGGTGGCCGGCACGTCGGCGATCGAACCTTCTTTCCGCAACACGCGGAAGGCGCGACGCTGGATGAAGTCGTTCCGGCATTCCTCGTTCAGCATTACCTTGATCGGCCCGCGCCGCCGACCATCATCACCACCGACGGCGGCGAGGACCCGGTGCTGGCCGAAGTGCTGTCCGAGCAATCAGGTCACAAGGTAGCGCTGATCGCGAATCCCGGCGGCGAGCGGCGGGTCTGGGTGGCGATGGCGGTGCAAAACGCCGGGCTGGCGATCGGCCAGAAGCTCGCCCAGAAGGCGACGCAGGATGACAGGTTGACGAGCCTGCAGGAGACGCTGGGACTGCCGTCGTCGGCGCAAAGAATCGAATGCTTCGACGTCAGTCACACCATGGGCGAGGCGGCGGTCGCGAGCTGTGTCATCTTCGATCGCCTGGCGATGCAGACCAGCGAGTACCGGCGCTTCAACGTCAAGCCGGAGGTCGGCGGGTGACGATTACGCTGCGCTGCGCGAGGCGCTGTCGCGCCGCGCGGCGCGCATCGTTGCGGGAGAGTATCCGGCGCCGGACCTGCTGATCATCGATGGCGGCAAGGGACAGGTCGGCATCGCTGCCGAAGTGCTTGCCGAGCAGGGCTTGCACAGTACGAAACTGATCGGTATCGCGAAGGGTCCCGAGCGCAAGCCCGGCCTGGAGGAGATTGTATTTCCCGACCGCGAAGCGCCCCTGCATCTGCCCGCGGATAATCCGGGGCTGCACCTGTTGCAGCAGATTCGCGACGAGGCGCACCGGTTCGCCATTCAGGGGCACCGCGCGCGACGAGGCAAGGCGCGCACGACGTCATCACTGCAGGACATCGGCGGCATCGGCGCCACGAGGCGCAGGGCGCTGCTCGCGCATTTCGGCGGCTTGAGAGGCGTGCAGGCGGCAAGCGTCGACGATCTGGCGCGCGTGCCCGGCATCAGCCGCTCGCTGGCCGAGCGCATTTTTGCCGAACTGCATTAGCAAGCGCGGATGCGCGGCGCTTGATCCTGCCGGCGCGCGCGCCTCGCGGCAGGCGCGGCGTGCGCAGCGGGGTAGAATGTCGCTGCCGCGCGGCGGCAGTGCACCACCCCGCCATGAAATTCAATCTTCCCACCGCGCTGACCTGGCTGCGGATCGTCCTGATTCCCGTGTTCGTCGGCGTTTATTACCTGCCGGCCTCGGTGTTGTCGCTCCCGGCCAAGAATTGGCTAGCGATGACGGTGTTCGCGCTGGCGGCGATCACCGACTGGGCCGATGGCTACCTCGCGCGCAGATGGGGGCAGACTTCCGCGTTCGGCGCCTTTCTGGACCCGGTCGCCGACAAGCTGATGGTCATTGCCGCGTTGATCGTGCTGGTGTGGCTCGATCGCGCCGACGCTTCGCTTGCCATCATCATCATCGGCCGCGAAATCGCCATCTCCGCGCTGCGCGAATGGATGGCGCAACTAGGACAGGCCAAGAGCGTCGCGGTGGCGTTCATCGGCAAGGTCAAGACCGTGGCGCAAATCACCGCGATCATCGCACTGTTGCTGTATCAGCCCGTCATTCCCGGCATCAACACCATCTGGCTCGGCACGATCGCGCTCTGGGTCGCCGCAATCCTGACGCTGTGGTCGATGTTTCATTATCTTCGCCTCGCGGCGCCGCATGTCGCGGAAAGCGATGTCCCGCGCCTGCCGCCAGACTGATTCGTGCGCCACATCGGTTTGACCCGAGTCGCGCCGAAACGCTATAATTTAAGGCTGTTCCCCGATAGCTCAGCTGGTAGAGCGACGGACTGTTAATCCGCAGGTCCCAGGTTCGAGCCCTGGTCGGGGAGCCATCTACATTGCCTTCCAGCGATAGCATCCACTAACTTTGGGGTCTATTCTAAGTCAGCTTTGCTCCGTCGCTCTCTGGCCAAATCGCGTTTGATATCAGATTCTTCAAGCGGTCTTGTCGGGGTCTAATGCGCTCCGTCGCTCTACTCGCCACTCGCATTTAATATCAGTCGCTTCAAGCACTCTTTTGGGTCTTATGCGGTCCGTCGCTCGCTGTCGTCCGCATCGTCTCCAGTATCAGCTCTCCATCGTCAGAACGCTATTGGTTCTGTGCAGATACTGCAGCTTGTAGATCGGCCTGCGCGCCGCGCGCAGTTAATATCGGATCTCATTTCACGGGCATCGCAGCGGACGGGGCGGCACCGCCTACGACCAACGGATTCCTAAACCGTTAGTCGCTACATCCGCCTCTGGACTACCGTTGTGCATGCTAGGAACTAACACTGTGCGCCTTGGCGCGCGCAGAAACCTGCGATGCGAGATGCCGCGCCGGACAGCCGCTCAGACCGCGGCGATCCATATCGCCTACGGAAGTGGAAAAATGAGACACGTCGTGGTCGCATGCGCGCACCGTTTCCCATCGACGTCAGTGATTTTCCATTGCAGTGTCAGCCGGCTGGCCAGCGGACGCTATCAAGATGCGCGACGCTGGCAGCGATCGCATGTTGCGGATTATCGGCCACGATTTCCAAAATCGTTGGCGGGCACAAATTGGCGGCGCGCAGCATCGCCGCGATCCTGTCGAAAGCCACTGTGCCGGTGCCGATTTGAGCGTGCCGGAATGTATCGAGTGACGTGTCGCCAGCGTTACATGAACCGGAGGATGATCGCGAATTGGGAGCACGGCATCGGCGGCCTCCTCCGAAGTATCCATTCGCGAAGTCGTAGCCGACACCGACTTGCTCCCAGCCATAGCCATCGAAGAAGAGCCGAAGATCATCTGCGCGGTACAAATAGCTCAAGGGGTGATTCTTCACGATCAACTCGACATGACGAGTTTCGCGCCACGGGAATGAGGACATCGAGTGACCGGCGAAAGCAATCGGTGAGTGTATCTGTCGGTTCGGGGAAGACAGGATTGAACTTTCCGGGATTGACAACCACGCCCCTGGCATTCCACCTCGGCCGCGAGCTCGATCGCCGCAGCGATCACTCCGCAGGAATGCCGGCGCATCTCAGGGACCACGGAGGAGAGATTTACGTCGAGGTTGGGCTGATTCAGCGTCAAGATTTCAAGGGACTTCCTCGGCGACCAAAAGATTCGATCTCGCGCCTCTCGATGCTGCCATCCAGGCTGGGCCAGAAGTGCCCAGGAATCAGCATGATTTCGAATCTTCGATAGCCAGTATCGGCAAGGAGTTCCAGGCAGTCGCGGGCACGGAGCTTGTGCGTGGAAGGAATAGGTATTGATTCCATAGCGTGCGTTGCCGAGATCTCCGGGCATATTCATCGGCCCTTGCCCGACGCCGCCATGCAACGACCGCCCATCAGGTGGAAATGGGTCGAAGAGTTTGTGGCGCACCGCTTTGCCGCGCCGAAGCGTAGGCCGCGTCCATGACCTGCATCATCGCTTCAGCGTCGCGATGGGACTGGCGCCTGCCCGGCATTCGGAAAGCACCTGCTTGACGAACAGCGGATAGTAAACATCTGTGTCAAGCCGGAGACGCAGGCTTCGTGTACCGGCGGCAAGATTCATCCGGTCGCGAACTGCTTTGGCTCGAGGTGCGCGTCTGCTTGCGCGCGTCGACCCGGAGCCGGTTTAGTCGCTTTAATTCTTTATCCTTTGACGGCGCCGGCAGTGAGACCGGCGATAAACCATTTCTGAACCACGAGAAACATTACGATCACCGGTAGCGACGAAATCAGCGCAAACGCCATCGTGAATGACCATGAGATGCCGACCGCGTCGAACACCTGATTCACCAGCGCGACTTGCGGCGTCCGCTTTGCCGAATCGGGAGCGAAGCACAGCGACCGTGATGTAGTCGTTCCACGTCGTGATCGCGCCGATGACCGCGACGGCCGCGATTCCGGGGCGTATGAGAGGACAACACGAGCTTTAACAGGATCTGTACGCGACTCGCGCCATCGATGTGAGCGGCTTCCGTCGATTTCGACCGGGACAGCTTCGACGAAATTCTGGATGAACCAGACAGTTTGCGGCGCGATCCGCGCCGCCAGAATGATTACCAGCACGAGTCTATTGTTGAGGAGACCGAGGTGATCGAGAACGTAGAACGTTGGAACGAGCAGCGCGACTCCCGGAACCATCGACGTCGCGAGAATCAGCAACATCACCGGCCTTTTTGCCGGAAACGAAAAGCGCGAAGCTGCGTATCCGGCTGGGATACCAAGCGCCAGCGCGACCGCCACGGCTCCCGCAGAATAAAGCATCGAGTTGAAAAGTTCGATCAGAAACGTCTTATGCGAGAAGACAGTGAGATAGTTGGATAGGGTGATTGGCGATGGGGATGAGAGTTGAATCGCTCGAGACGGCATTCACCTCAGTCTTTAGCGACGTCGATATCGCCCAGACCATCGGGCCAATGCCACACACCACGACAAGCGCGGCCATTGTCAAGACAATGGCGCGGTTGAGATGCTCGAGCCAGACGCTTGCATGGTGATTCGCCCTTACGCGGAGACGCGTCGGTCAACCGGGTATGGACGACGCCCAGAACGATGTTGGCAATGAGGATGACGATCGAGCAGACAGCCGTAGGCCCGATATTTACAGCCTGAACAGTCCCTCGAAATACACCTCGAAACTCAGCGTCGTTGTCGCTCCTACGGCCCGCCGCCCGTCAGCACGATCAATAGTGTGACGAGCGTGAGAAACTGGATTCCCAGCGTCAGCGCCGTGCTGCCTAGCGTCGGAATCAGATGTGGCCATGTGACGTTGCGCAGCTTCGCGCGCCAGCCGCCGCCATCGACCTGGACGGCCTCACTACGATTCCTCGGGGATGGATTGAATAGCGGCCCGTGACGATCACCATCACGTAAGGGAACGACCACCAGCTCTGTAGCCAGGATCGTCAACCATAGGGCAAGTTCCGGTCTCCCAGCATGAGCCCCGGCGCAATGCCTAGCTGCCTCAGGAAGTAGCTGATGGGCCCATACGAAGGATTCAACAGCGACAGCCAGACGGTCCCGACCACCGCCATCGAAAGGGTCCACGGAAAGAGCGTGACCACACGGAGCAGCTTTCCGGTGCGTCCGAGGTTGTTCAGGATCAGCGCAGCGAAAACGCCGAGCACCAGCGACAGCACAAGCGAACCGGCCATGTAAACGAGCGAGGGTGTAGGTCGTTTCCCAAAACGTGCGCGACGTCAACGCCTCGATGTAGTTGGCCAGCCCCACAAACCCGGCCAGATCGTAAAACCGGGTCTTCTGAAAACTCATCCAGATCACGAATAGGGTCGGATAAAGCGAAACGGCGAGAAAGCAATACAACAACCGGCATGAACCACAGCAACGGCTCAATCTTCTTCGACAGCGCTTTCCTCGAGCGGCGTGTTGGCATGGCGACCCCTATTTCGCGAGGGCTTGCTCTTTCGGACGGCGCCGCGCTTCGCGCGTGACATCCACGGAAGGATCCAGCCACGGTCGGCTTCGTCAACGATGCTCCCCGGCGGGTTGCATTCGTCGATCGCGTTCAGCACGTCGTCGCTCAGCCTCGTGTCAAAACCGGCCTTCACATCATTGAACTGCTGGAGATTGCGTACGCCGAAGTTCACAGCCGTGACAGCCGGATGGACGAGTGGGAACGCCAACGCCATGTGCGACAGCGACAGGCCGGCCTACCTTGGCGATGGTCAACAACTTCTCGATCATGTCGAGCTTGCGCTGATTGCCCGGACGCGAGACATCGAATCGCGTTTGCAGAATCGGGTAATGCTCTCCCCAGGGACCTTCGACTAGCGCGGCGCGAGAGTCCGCGAGGAATCGCCGCATCCCGGCGATATTTCCCGCTCAACCATCCGCCGTTCAGAGGGGCTCCGCGCCAGCAGGCCCATTCCGTACTCTTTTACCGCGGGCAGTACGTCGCAGGCTCGATTGCGCGTACAAAAATCGGAATAGGGCGATGTCTCGGAGGCAAACCTCTTCAACCCGCGGCGAAGGCTGATCGAGCGTGCTTCCGCTTGGTACCACGCAGGAAACATGGAGCAACCGAAGTATCGGATCTTTCCGTCGCGAACCAGATCGGTTAGCACGTCGAGCGTCTCTTCCAGCTCGGTATCGAGGTCGGGACGGTGGAATTTGATAGAGGTCGATATGATCGGTACGTAGTCGCTTGAGGCTGGCTCGACCTGCCGCATGATCCACATGCGGGAAGCCCTTGTTCGTTCGGCCCATCTCCGGCACGCAGACGGACCTTGCTCGCCAGTATGACATCGTCGCGGCGGCCCGCAAGCGCTTTGCCGACGATCTCCTCGCCTGTCCGTGCGAATAGGTGTCCGCGGTGTCGACAATGTTTATGCCGGAGTCGAGCGCGGCGTCGGATAATGTCGATACATTGCTTTTCATCGGGATTTCCATCGGCACCAAACATCATCGTGCCCAATGCGTAGGTGCTCACGCGAACCCCGGTTCTTCCGAGCGTGCGATATTCCATCTGTTTCCTTGGTACTGCGAGATTTGTTCTCTAAGTTCTTTAATCGGCAAGTTCAAGTTGCATCAAGGGTGCCGTCCGGACCAGCGCGAGTGGTTCGACCTTGCGCTGACGCAACAGCCTCGCGAACAGCAGATTTCTACTCATCATCTTCGTACTAATTCTTCAGCCGCTGCCCGGTCGCCTTGTCGAACACATGTACGTTCGTCGGGTCGATGGTGAGAGCCACCTTGTCGCCGGGATTGACCATCGGCCGCCCGTGAAGTGCGCAGATCGATGCGCACTTCGCCGACCTGGATCACCAGTTCCGGTCTCCGCGCCCGTGGGCTCGACGACGACGATCTCGCCCGGCACGCCGCCATTTTGGCCGAGCGTCAGGTGCTCGGGGCGAATCCCGTAGGCCACCGTCTGCCCGTCGGCGCCCGGACCCTGAGAGCGGCCAGCGGACCCCGCCCGCCTCGACGTGCGCGGCGCCGCCCGCGCGCCGCACAGTACCCTCGACCACGTTCATTGCCGGCGAGCCGATGAACTGCGCGACGAACAGGTTCCTCGGATGGTCGTAAGAGCTCGAGCGGCGTGTCCGATCTGCTCGATGCGGCCATCGTGCATCACGACGATGCGATCGGCCATCGTCATCGCCTCGACCTGGTCGTGCGTGACGTAGACCGTCGTCGTGCTTCAACCGCTGGTGCAGCGCCTTGATCTCGGCGCGCATCGCTACGCGGAGCTTCGCATCGAGGTTCGACAGCGGCTCGTCGAACAGGAACACCTTCGGATCGCGGACGATCGCGCGGCCCATCGCGACGCGTTGCCGCTGGCCGCCGGACAGCTCCCGCGGAAAGCGTTTCAAGTAAGGATCGAGGTTCAGGATCTTCGACGCCTTGTCGACGCGCTCCGCGATCATCTTCGGATCGGCCTTGCGCAGCTTCAGACTGAACGCCATGTTGTCGGCAACCGTCATGTGCGGATAGAGCGCGTAGCTCTGGAACACCATCGCGATGTCGCGGTCCTTCGACTCGACATCGTTGACCACCTTACCGTCGATGGCGATCGTGCCGGCGCTGATCTCCTCGAGGCCCGCCAGCATCCGCAGCAGCGTCGACTTGCCGCAGCCCGACGGCCCGACCAGCACCATGAACTCGCCGTCGTGCGATGTCGAAGCCGATGCCGTGGATCACCTTCGTGGTGCCGTAGGACTTCTCGATGTTCGCGAACGATACCGATGCCATCGCCGACTCCTTAGGGCCCGTTCTCTTCGGGTTGCTGCCGAAAGCGGCACTGCAACACGTTTGTGTCGATAGCGCTTAACAGGCCCTAGTCCATAGTAGGAGCCGCCGTTGACACTCAAGGTCTCTCCAACAACGTAGCTCGCCGCGTTCGAAACCAAAAACCGCGCCGCCGACGCAATCTCCTCGAGGGCCGCGAAGCGGCTCGATTGGGATGCGGGAGAGCGTCGTCGCCTTGTGCTCCTTGCCCATTCCGTGCGTGAGCTCGGTGTCCACGATTCCGGGAGCTGATGGCATTGACGTTGACGCCGTGCGGCGCAGCATACGCCGCTAAAGATCGCGTCAGACCGATGATGCCGGCCTTGGCTGCGGTGTAGTGCGCGTTGCCGATGAAGTCACCGCGCTTGCCAGCGACGGAGCTTACATTCAGGATCTTGCCCGACCGTCGCTCCAACATCGATGGCAAGACGGGCTTGCAACAATTGAATGTGCCCGTCAGGTGAGTCCCTAACATCGCCTTCCATTTTGGCCTCGGTGATGTCCGGAAATGATACGAAATCTCCGACGCCTGCGTTGTTGACAAGAATGTCTATCGGACGCCCCAGCATCGACATGGCTGCTCGAATCGCGGCGTCGACCGTTGCGTAATCGCTCACGTCAGCGACGCAGAGTACACGCTCGTCTTCCCTTTGGCTTCGACTGCAGAGACTGTTTCGCGAGCGTCACGCTCACTTATGTCGTTGATGATGGCATCGGCGCCGACTTCGGCGAGGGCGAGCGCAATCGCCTTCCCGATCCCGCGTCCGGCGCCGGTGACCAGCGCCAGCTTCCCATCCAATTCCATTGTGCTTCTCCTTCCGAGGGCGCACGAATCAACTTACGTTCTGGGGACGGCCGCCGAGCGTGGCAGAGGCATACGCGGCATCAAGCACGCGCATTACCGCCTCCGGCCTCGCTGAAGACCCGCAACCGGGGAACACCTGCGCGAACGTCGGCAAGAGCGCGATCCACAAAAACGCCATAATACGGATCGGGTGTCGAGACCGACAGAGACTGTTGTTGTGCGAGATTCGTCCGGATCGCGACGACGGCTCACTAACATTCCTTCGGTGGCCGACCGGTAATAATTCGCATCGGACGACAGCGCGAACGAGAACTCGCGCTGTTCGATTTTGCCGCTGGGAAACGTGTAGCCGGTCTCAGACGGTTCCAACGGTGCCATCGGAAGCCCGTCATCACGAGCACCGAATAGTCCTCTATGTCGCCACCGTGTCCTCGAGTGTTCATTACAGCTGCGACGGTCTTCACGTCTTTGCCGGTCAGCATGCGAAACATGTCGATAAAGTGCGTTCCGACGTTGATCGAGCAGCCGCCACCGGCTTAGGTTGGATCGAGCATCCACGCGGATCCGCTTGCGATATAGCGGGAGGGCGGTCCGACAACGAAGCGGAAGCTGGCGTAGTGAAGGCGGGTCGGTAACGTGCCTTCGGCCTCGCGGATCGCGTTGATGAGCTCACTAACACGAAAATGAAGGGAACGGCGACATACAGACCGGCAGATTCGGCGCGGGCGCGCAGTGTCGCCACGCTCGACGCTGTCGTCCCGCACGGCTTTTCGATTGCGAAAGGAATGTTGCGGTCGATCAGCGCGCCGCCGATGACGGGCATGTCGACATGGCGGCCGAACACGAACGCAAAGTCGATCTTTGTTCGCTCCAGCAGCTCTTGGTAAGATTGATAAAGTGGGCAACCGAATCGCTCGGCGATGCCTGGACCTTTCACCGCTTCGCGGTCCGATACGGCAACGACCTCGACGCCTGGACGCTCCAGCGCCGCGAGATAAAGGGGCACATGCCAGTGGCTTGCCTCGAGCAGAGCGACTCTCATTTAGAATATTCTCGATATTCTTCCAGAGTCGTTGCGGGCGCTATGCAGCGCCACCCTACGAAGTTGTTCATGCGATGGCGGCGGCCTGGATGGTTTGATGGGGCCGCAGAGGCCAGATGTCTGAGATTTCGTTCGCGGCTTCCACCACGCGTTTCGCGTTTCTGACCACCTCGTCCGCAGTGAATCGCATCACCGGACCGGCAACACTGCACGTTGCAACAGCCGGCGTGTTCGGTCCATCGGGGCAAATCGGTGCTGCGACGGCCGCGATTCCGCGCTCCGCTTCCTCGTAGGACGTTCCCCAGCCGCGCGCACGCGTCTCGTCTAGCGCTGCGATCAGCGCCTCAACTGAACTCAGCGCGCGCGAGGCCGAATCGCCCCGACTTCCCGAGGCCGACTTCTTGCACGATCCTAATCGCATCGTCCCTAGGTAGCGTGGACAGCCATGCCTTGCCGTTGGCGGTCACATGCAGGGCACCATCCCGATCATCTCGGGTTGGTAAACCAAACCACTACGACGACCTTGGACAAATGCGACCCAGCTCAACCGCTCGCCTTCTACGACCGCCATGCGGACTAACTCCTGAGTTTCGTTAGCCAATTTCTCAAGAACAGGTCGGCTCAGATCGGGAATGCGAGTGGCAAGGGTAACCGCTGCCCCATGATCGCAAGACGAAGTGTGAGGCGATAGAAACCGGTGTCCGGCATTTGCTCAACCCAGCCCATGCTGCACAGCGCCGCGAGCAGTCGATGCACCGCGCCCTTCTGTAGCCCCAACTTTTCGCTGATAACGCCTAAGCGAACGGGCTGCGCGTCCTCGGCCAGGAGCTCGATCACCTCGAAGCAGCGTTCCAACAGAGGATTGACCACCTTCATATATGAAGAACGACGTTCCTAATTAGGAGGCATCAATACAAGGTAGAGGCAGCGCATAGCGACAGGCTGCCCTTGACAGCCCATTTTAATTTGTAATAGCATTACATATCTTTTTCAATTCTGCAAGTGGTCGTCTGTACGCGGCGTGACAAGGGTTCCCTTGAGCGCCCCCAACCGCAAGGCATGACGGAGGAAAAATGATTAGAGAAGCAGTTTTGGAGCGAATTGGCGCGCAGCTGGCCGCGTGGTTTTGGCGCGATTGCTGCGCTAGGGATTCTGGCGACGGCATCCCCGGCGTGATTGCGCAGCAAATCGCGGAGATTTCCTACAACACCTTCCTCGACCCCAACAACGCAAGCGATCCGCGCGCGGCGCGCAAGGCAAGATGATCGCCGAATTCGAGCGGCAGAACCCGCAGATAAAGGTCCGAGTCGTGGTGGATCCCACGGGCGCCAACGGTGCGAGAACGCTACGAACCCGGGCGGAATCTCCAGACGTTATTCGAGCAACTAACTTCCAGATGCCGGAGTACGTCGCGACTGGCGCGTTGCTGCAACTCGATGATTTAGTCAAACGAGACAAGATCGACCCCAGTGATTGGCTGCTGCCTCTAGCGAACGGAATGGTCCGCGGACACATTTACGGCCTCCAGCAGGACTACCGCGTTCCAGCTTCTGATCTACCGCAAGAAACTGCTCGAGGAGGCGAAAGTCGCTCCCCCTCGTACATGGGCCGAAGTTTGCGACGTAGGCGCCAAGCTTTCGAAAGGCACCGTCATCGGCTATGCCATCCCCATCGGCGTCACCGGCGGCATAGGCGGCGCACAAGCGTTTGGCGAGTTCCATCTCAGTACGCTCTTGACGGCGCCTGACGGTCGCTATTTCGCGGAAGACAACAAGACTATCGCGTTCAGCAAAGAAGCATTCATCCGCGGGGCGCAATCCATCAGGACCAGTTCCTGAAGTGCAATCGACGCCGATGCCGAGCCTTCAATTTGCATACAACGAAGTGCACGACGGGTTGCGCTCCGGCACCGTCGCGATGGCCACCTTCGCGCTTTACCGTTACCGATCGATCCAGGCACAGGGTGCGGGGACGATCTCGCTTAGTCGCCGCCGCCCGGCTTCACCGCAGACGATCGCCAGACCGTCTATGGATTTCAATTGACGATAAACGCCGCATCCAAGCAAAACGAAGCGGCATGGCAATTCGTCAAGTTCATGACGAGCCCTGCCGCGCAGGTAATTGCTGCACAGGGAGGCGAAGTCGTCGCTCGCGCATCCGCTTATAAAGATCCCTACTTCGCTTCCCCGCAGGGACGTGACCAGCGCGAGTGGGCGGACCTCATCAAGGCTCGTGGCCGGCAGGTGAACTACTCAATCATCCAATCAACGTTTCATCAGATTGTCGCCGATGCCTTCCAAAGGATGATCTTGCGGAACACCACTCCGGAAGATGCGTACAAAGAGGTCGTCGCAAAATACAACGAAGCGCTGGCCAAGGCGCAATGACGTCAGTGGATCCCGCGGCGCGCCAACTGGTCGCCGCCCGGCTGGCCCGCCGACCCGGGGCGCGTCTGCCGGAAACCTGGCGTCCTCGCGACAACAAAACGGCGCTCGCGATCCAAGATCGCGTTGGAGAATTGCTCGGCTTTGACGTGGGCGGCTGGAAATGCTCGCTGCCGACGCCCGACAAGGTCGCGTTTATGGCGCCGATCTATGCCCCAACGATCACGTCGGTTTCGCCTTGTCGCGTGCGCGCAGAAGGCGCCAGGGCGCGAGTCGAGCCTGAAATCGCGTTCGTGCTCGGCCACGATTTACCGCGCCGCACTCAACCCTACAGCGATGGCGACGTGCGCACCGCCGTTCGCGAAACTCGCCTGGTGCTGGAACTCATCGGATGTCGCTACGCGGACCCTGGGAGCGCAACGTTTCTCGAGATGCTCGCCGACGGACTTAACGGTGAGGGACTCTTTATCGGGCCCGAAGTAAGCGAGGGTCTAACTCGGCCACTCGAAAATATCCAGATCACCGTTGCCGCCGATGCGGCCACGATACTGACCCACGCAGGCAGTCACGGCGACGGCCATCCGCTCCGGCCTTTGGTGTGGCTTGCTAATCTTCTCGCGTCGCATGGCGAAGGTCTGACGGCGGGACAGATCGTCACGACCGGATCGTACGCGGGCGTGCTCGAGCTTCCGCTCGCGACGCCTCTCGATATTCGATTTGGCGACCTCGGTACGCTGTCTGTCCAGTTTGTTGGAATGGAGTAGGTGATGAGCCTCGCAGGACTCGGCGCAGTATGCATTTGGCACGATCTCTCTGCCCGAGGTAAGGGACGAGTTTCATCAATGGCACAACCGGGAGCACATGCCGGAGCGGGTGGGCATCCCCGGGTTTCGCCGTGGCCGGCGCTATGTTGCATTATCTGGTACGCCACAATATTTCAACCTCTACGAGGCCGACAGCGCCGAAGTGCTCGGAGGCCAGGATTATTTGAATCGGTTGAATGCGCCGACCGAATGGACGCGACGCGTCGTACCTTCATTCCGTCATGTGTCGCGATCGATCTGCCGCGTCGTTCATACCGATGGGGTGGGGGCAGGGTGGATTCATGCTTACGCAGCGCTTCGATATCGGCAAGGGCGATCATGTGCGCGTCATCGAGGCACTGCGCCATCGGCTGCTACCGATGCTTTCCGACCGCAAAGGCATCGCCGGCGTCCATCTCTGTCTCGCTGACGAGTCGATTAGCAAATTGGAAACAGCAGAGAAAAAGCCCGCGCCGATACAACACTGGTGCCCACCTGGATCGTGCTGATGGAAGGCAACTCACCGGGCGATGTGGAGGCCGCGGGAGAAGCGCTCGCCGAGAGCCTTCACGACTTGCTCGGCGCATCAGCTACGACAATCGATACGTCGATTTACCAACTCGAGTACTCCCGCTGCAAGACGCCGTGGAGCGCCGGCTAAAAGCTTTGCTTGGTCTCGAGCACAGCCCATCCCGTGTCCCACCGGAATAAAGTTGGGTCTTAAAGTTGGGTCTATTAGCTCGGCGCATCTACCTGCTACAGTGCGCTAAGTCCCGGTAAGTGCCGAAAACCTGACCCAATCGAGAAGAGCATAAATGCTTGATTGCTAGGATTAATTCGATGTCGCGGTCGACGGACTGTTAATCCGCAGGTCCCAGGTTCGAGCCCTGGTCGGGGAGCCAAGAATTCAAGGTCTATTCCGGCCACATAGGTAACGGTTTATACCGAAGACTGGAGTGAATCCTCGAGTCGGACATCTAGCGACCCGTGATTTGACACCGCAAAGCGGGCGTCGGAGGATCATCTGATGCCAGCACGCTCATATCGAAGCTACAGCACGGAACTTAAGCTGTCAGCGGTGCACGCCTACCTCAACGGCGAAGGCGGCTTAAAGGCAATTGCCAGGCAATTCGGCATTTGCCATCCGCTATTAATCTTGTGGACCCGCAAGTTCCAGCGCGGCGAGCTCAACGAAGAGCTGGCACAAGAGGATAAGGCACGTGATTACGAGGCAAAGATAGCGAACCTCGAGCGCAAGATCGGACAGCTGGTGATGGAGGTCGATCTGCTCAAAAAGGGGGCGCTGACACGGCCGAACGGCGAACCGCTGTCGATCGTCTCCGGGCCACAGGGTTCACCGTCACAGAAGGATGCCGCGTGATGGGTATCTCGCGCAGCACCTACTATGCGATTCCTCCGAACAATTCGGCGTCTGCGCACAAGCGCGAGTCGGAGGCAGCATTGCGCAGCGCAATCGAGAACGTCGTTGCCGAATGGTCAGCGTACGGGTGTCGGCGGGTGACGCATGAACTTCGGCGGCGGGGAATCATTGCCAATCACAAGCGCGTCGCGCGCATCATGCGCGAAGAGGCCCTTACCCCTCGTAGGGTACGTCGTTTCCTAGCAACGACCGATTCCGATCACGCAGAACCAATCTATGAGAACTTGGCTGCCGGGTTCCGACCTTGTGGGCCCAATCAGCTTTGGGTCGCAGACGTTAGTTACATTCGGCTGCGCTCTGGTTTCGTCAGCTCCGGCAGACCGAAGCGCGCGCCTTCCTCCGCGACGCGGTAGTGGCACGCCAGCGTGAGCTCGGTGCCGCCGCTCAGCGCCGTCCCATGCACGGCCGCGACGACGGGACAGGGGCTGTCCTCGATCAAGCGGTAGACGGCGAGATAGCCGGGCTCGCCGATGCCGGTATCGAATTCCTTGATGTCGGCGCCCGCCGCGAAGGTGCGGCCCGCGCACCCGAGGACGATGGCTTGCACGTCCGCGTGTGTGTGGAGTGCAGTAAACGCCTGCTCCAATCCAGAGCGCACCGCGCGATTGATCGCGTTGACGGGCGGGCTGTCGATGGTCACCACGGCGATGCCGTCGGCCACCGAATAGCGTACGGCATCACTCATCGCTGGAAGGCTCCCACGGTCGATCGGACATCATTGGCGAACGGGCGGCGATGCGGCGCGCGCGTCGGCGCGAACGATGACGTTGGCTTCCGGCCGCGGCGCGTAGAGCCGCTCCACCAGCGCGGCGCGGCGCAGCGGCACCGCGCGCTGGTTGACGTAGCCCTTGTCGGTGATTTCGTTCGCATCGCCGGACGGCGGCTCGTCCATCAACAGCGCCCGTGTCGGGTACGTCGAGCTGCCGGTGCCTTCGCACGCCAGCCGGTCGAGCGCCTCGGCGATCCGGGCGCGCACCTCGGGGCGTTCGACGAGCGCGCTCAACGGCATATCAGGTGCGGCATCAGTGCACAAGCTGCGACAGCCGGCAGGATTGGGAAAGATCAGCAGGCCGATCTCCTCGCGGTCGTGGCCGGTGAGCACGCAGTCCTGGATGACCGGAGCCCCGGCTGCGATAGCCTTGACGCGCAGTGCGCCGACGTGGACCCACGTCCCGGAGAGCAGCTTGAAGTCCTCGGCGATGCGCCCATCGAACTCGATGCCCTGGACCGCGTCGTTCGGGTTGGCGAAGCGCCCGGCGTCGCCGATCCGGTAATAACCTTCGTCGTCGAACGCTGCCTTGGTGAGATCCGGGCGCTTGAAATACCCGGGCGTGACGTTGGGACCACGCACGCGCAACTCCATCTTGCCGGCATTGGGCACCATCTTGAGGTCCACACCCGGCACGGGCAATCCGATGACGCCCGCGCGCTCCATCTCGAAATGCACCGACGTGACGAGCGGCGCGGTCTCGGTCGATCCCCACGACGAAACCATGCGGACGCGTTCCCGCGTGCCGCGACCGCGATGTCTTCGAGCCGCTCCCACAGGTTCTGCGGCAAGGCGGCCGCGGCGTAGAAAATGAGATCGAGCCGGCGGAAGAAGTTGGCGCGCAGCGCCGCGTTGCTCTCGAGATGCGGCAGTAGCATGTCGTAGCCGCGCGGCACGTTGAAGTAGATCGTCGGGGAGATTTCGCCGAGGTTGGCGACGGTCCGCTCGACCAGTCCCGGCGCCGGCTTGCCCTCGTCGACGTACACGGTGCCGCCGTGGCGCAGCATCATGTTGAAATTGTGGTTGCCGCCGAACGTGTGGCTCCACGGCAGCCAGTCGACGATGACCGGGAGCTTCTCGGCGAGGAACGGCCAGATCTGCGCGATCGCCTGCTGGTTGGCGCAGAGCATCCGCTGCGTGTTGATCACGCCTTTGGGCAGGTCGGTCGACCCGGACGTGAACAGGATCTTGGCGATGGTGTCGGGACCGACGCGCCGGTAGGCGTTATCGACCTGCGGCCGTGGCTTGGTTGCCACGAGCCTGGCGAAGGGCGTGGTCCGCAGGCCGGATGCGGAACGGCCGGCGACGACTTCCGCGTTGCCGGAGTTGACCGCCGCAAGCGCCGGCGCGAACTTGCCTGCGTCCTGGACGAAGATCAGCCCGGGCGTGAGCAGCGCGACGATGTGCTTCAGCTTCGCGAAGTCGCGCGAGGCGAGCGAATAGGAGGGCGACACGGGCGCCACGGGCACGCCGACGTGCATCGCCGCGAGAGCGAGCAGTGCGTGGTCGATGCTGTTGTCGGACAGGATCACGACCGGACGCTCGACCGATAGGCGGCGGCGCAGCAACGCCTGTCCGATCGCGCGCACGCGACCGAGTGCGTCCCCGTAGGAGAGCTCGCGCCAGCCGCCGTCCGGCCCTCGCTCCGCGAGAAACAATTGTTCCGGGGCGCTCGTCCCCAATGGACCAGATACTCGCCGATGCACCGCGCGTAGGGACCCAGCGCCTGCGGCGAGCGCAGCACGCAGCCGCCATCGCGCCTCGGCGTGACGTCGACGGCGGGTGGCGCGAACGCGAGGCGGTTGAAGGCGTGCTTGGCCATCGGCGACCATTGCGGACAGCGGGCGGCTACTTGACGAGCTTCCAGTCGCCGTTCTCGACCTTGACCAGAACGCGCGCCGGGCGTCGAGGCCCTGGTGGTCGGTAGGGCTCATGTTGAAGACCCCGTGCGTGGCGACCACGTCCTTCGCGTTTTCGAGGGCGTCGCGGAGCGCGAGGCGAAACTCGGGAGTCCCCGGCTGCGCCTTTTTCAGCGCCTCCGGCACCGCGCGCTGCAGCAGCAATCCGGCGTCCCACGCGTGCGCGCCGAACGTCGAACGGCTGTTCGGGCCATTGGCCTTTTCATAGAGCGCGATGTATTCCATCGCCGCTTTCTTCGACGCGTTGCTGTCGGGAAGCTGCTCGGCGACGAGAATCGGGCCGACCGGAAAGATCGTGCCCTCGACGTTCTTTGCGCCGACACGCAGGAAATCGCGATTGGCCACCCCGTGTGTTTGGTAAATCCTGCCCTTGTAGCCGCGCTCGACGAGCGTTGCCTGCGGCAGCACCGCCGGAGTCCCCGATCCGGCGACGAGCACGGCGTCGGGGTTGGCCGCCACGATCTTGAGCACCTGCCCGGTGACCGACGTGTCGGCGCGCTGGTAGCGTTCCTGCGCGACGAGTGTTGATCCCGGCCGCCTCGGCGGCTTTAGCTCATCGAGTTCCACCAGACGTCGCCATACGCGTCGGCGTAGCCGATGAACGCCAGCGTCTTTCACGCTGTTGGCCTTCGTATGTGCTCGAGCAACGCCGAGCTCATGAGGTCGATGCTCTGCGGCGTCTGGAACCCCCAAGCCACGCTTCGTCCGGAGCGAGGCGGCGTCGGCGCCATCGTGATGAGCGGCGTCTGGGTTTCACGGCCACCTCAAGGACGGCGAGCGACGCCGGCGTCGTTCGTCGAGCCGATGATCGCGTCGACCTTGTTTTCCGCAGTGAGCCGGCGCGCATTCTCTGCGTCGCGTCGGTCGGGTTGCTCGCGTCGTCGAGCACGATGTAGTTGACCTTCTGCCCGGCGATTGTCGCTGGCATCAGCGCGAAAGTGTTCTTCTCGGGGATGCCGAGCGATGCCGCCGGCCCCGTCGCCGACAGGGTGACCCCGACATTAATGTCCGCGTGCGCGGAAGTGAGCGTGGAGCCCGAGCGCGAGCCCGGCGAGCGTCAATGCGCGTTTCATGGTCTCCTCCCTCGAATGAAGCAGGCCGCGCGGCGCGACCGTTGTCGGCGGCTGTTGCCCGCCCGCAGCCGCGTATTGCCTTTCCGGTGCTGTCCCTGCTGCGGCCACTGGCGGAATCCCGGAGGGCTGGCGGCTTGCGTGCAGCGCGGCGCCAACATAGCAACACGGTGGTAACTTGTCAAACGCCGGGTCAAAACGGTAGTATCGGCCGGCGACCTCGGCGCTGGGCGGCGTGTGGATGGATCCGGCGACGCGCGAATGGACGTTGCCGGGGGCGCCGAGAAGCGCGATGACCCTATTGAAACGCAACAGGAAGGAGGCGTGCCGCTGTGGACCTCAACGCGGCGGTGACGCGCTACGCTGGAACATCCACAGCTCGGACGGGCGAAAGTGGCCGAAGCGCTGCAGGCGCAGGGCGTATCCGTGTCCGCGTCCGGCGTCCGTTATCTGTGGCAGCAAGCACGGTCTCGAGACGACCTTCAAGCGCCTCGAGGCCATCGCCAGGTCCGGCCATCGCGGTGCGACGCTGACGGATGGCCAGCGCGCAATCGTGCGGCGGGGTATGGCCGCGCCGCAAGGATTCGCCGGCAAGGCGGGCGCTCCCGGTGTGGACGCGCGCGGAGGAACGGCGGTCGAACGTCGCGCGCTTATCGTTGCCGCGGCCGCCGAGCTGTTCGTCGAGCGCGGCTACGCGGGCACATCGATGCGTGAGATCGCCGGGCGGGGTCGGCCTGCTGGCGGGGTCGGTCTACCATTACTATCCGGCAAAGAAGAACCTCTTTCTCGCGGTGCAGAAGGAAGGGTTCCGGCAGATCATCGAGCGTGTCGAACGCGCGCTTCGCGCGCAGCATCGATCCATGGCGGCGGCTCGGAGCTCGCCTGTGCCGAGCACGTGCACAGCGTCGTCGCGGGGAACGCGATTTTGCGGGTCACGGGGACGGGCTTGTTCGCCATCCACGAGGATGCGCGCGCCGCATGCTGCTCACCGGACCGCGACCGCTATGAAGCAATCTTTCGCAAGCTCATCCGTGCTCTCGATCTGCCGCGCGGGGTCGACCGTTCGCTGTTCCGTCTGGCGCTTTTGCGGCGCGCCTCAGCTGGACGCGCGTCTGGTACCGGGCTGGAGGCAAGCCGCCCGCTGCAATTGCCCACGACGTCGTAGCGATCTTGCGCGCGCGAGGGTGACAAACCTCGCCGAAGCAAATCACGGAGCGTCGATGCCTTCCTACGTGTCACCGCTGCGGGATCTGCAGTTCGCGCTGACGGATCTGCTCGACGTCCCCGATACGCTGGCGGCGATGCCGGAGTGCGCCGTGTCGGGAACCAGTCCGAGCAGTCGACAAGACCGGCGCGGTTTGTGCGGAAATTACTGTTCGGTGATGCCAGATTAAAGTCGGGTCTATTAGTTCGGCGCATCTACCTGTTACAGGGCGCTAACTCCCATTAAGTGCCAAAAACCTGACCCAATCGAGAAGAGCATAAATACTTGATTGCTAGGATTAATTCGATGTCGAGATCGACGGACTGTTAATCCGCAGGTCCCAGGTTCGAGCCCTGGTCGGGGAGCCAATCCAAATAAGCTTGGTATCGGAATAAATTCGAAAAGCGCGGTGTCAGTCGGTGAGAACGATGCTGCGCTTGGTAATGACTTCGCCTAGCCGCTGCCGCTCCTGGCCATGTAGCCTCCGAATGCGGCCTGCGAATCGCCGGCCGGCGTCGCGCCTGTTGCCACTACCTTCTCCTTCACGTCGGACTGGCTCATTACCTTTACGATCTCGGCATTCAGCCTGCTCGCGAGTTCCGGCGGCGTGCCGGCCGGCACCACGATACCCCACGTCTGCGTGATCTCGTACCCGGGCACCGTCTCGGCGATCGTCGGCAGGTCGGGTAGGCTCGGATTGCGCTCGGCGCCGGTCGTAGCCAGCGCGCGTACGCGGCCGCTTGTCATGTGCGCGCCAGCGGCGATCGGCGACGTGATGATGTGCTGCGCGTTGCCCGCGATGACGTCGGTAAGCGCGGGCGCCGCACCCTTGTACGGAACGTGCACTACCTTGATGTCGGCCAGCAGGTTCAACATTTCGCCGGCCAGATGCGCCGGCGTACCGACGCCGGCCGAAGCGTGAGTTGAGCACGCCGGGCTTCTCCTTGGCGAGCTTGACGAGCTCCGCGATGCTCTTCACCGGCAGCGCGTTGTTGACGACGAGGACGTTCGAGGCGGTCGCGATGCGCGAGATGGGGACGAAGTCCTTGACCGGGTCGTACGGCAGGTCCTTGCGCAGATTGGGAAGGATTGCGTAGATCGCCGTCGTCGTCAGCAGCAGCGTGTATCCGTCCGGCGACGACTTGGCGGCCATGTCGCGCCCACTACGCCGCCCGCGCCCGCGCGGTTGTCGACGACCACTTGCTGGCCGAGATTAGTCCGAAAGCTTCTGCGCAACCAGTCGGGCGAGCTGGTCGGGCGCCCCTCCTGCCGAATCGGCGACGATCAGCTTGACCGGACGGTTGGGATACGGCTGCGCACTTGCGCCAACGGCGCAGAGCGCGGACGCCATGAGCAGCAGGACACCACGATGTAGGCGCTTCATGTCTCCTCCGCGACGGCGGCGCGATCGCGAAGAATACACGGCCGCGCGGCCGTGCGATACTTTCCCGCATGCGCGCCGCCAACCTGCTCGTACTGATGTCCGACGAGCACAATCCAAAGTTCCTCGGGGCTGCCGGCCATCCATTCATCGCGACGCCGAACCTCGATGCACTCGCCGCACGGGGAACACGCTTCACGTCGGCATACACGACGTGCCCGATCTGCGTGCCGGCGCGGGCAGCGTTTGCCGTCGGCCGCTACGTTCACGACATCGGCTAGCTGGGACAACGCCGACGGTTACGAAGGTGCGATCCCGAGCTGGCATCACGCGTTGCGCGACGCCGGGCATCGCGTCGTATCGATCGGCAAGCTGCATTTCCGCGGCCGTCCGGGCGACGACCACGGCTTCTGCGAAGAGATCGTGCCGATGCACATCGTCGACGGCATCGGCGACGTCAAGGGTCTCAGTCCGCGAGAACATTCCCAAGCGCAAGGGCGGCGACAAGATGGCCAGGCGCGCAGGGCCCGGAGAGTCCCCATACACGGTGTACGACCGCGACATCGCGTCGCGCGCGCAAATCTGGCTGCACGAGGAGGCGCCGAAGTGGCGCGACCGCCCGTGGGTACTGTTCGTCTCGTTCGCGAGCCCGCATTTCCGCTCACCGCGCCGGCGCAGTGGTTCTACCACTATTGGCAGCAGGACCTGCCGATGCCCAAGCTGTACGCGAAGGACGAGCGTCCGCATCACCCGTTCCTCGACACCTACGCGCACACGACCGATTACGATGCGCATTTCACCTCGGAAGCCGACGTCAAACGCGCAATCGCCGGCTATTCCGGGCTCGTGTCGGCGATGGACGAGAACGTCGGCTACGTTCTGCGTGCGCTGCGCAACACTGGCCTCGAGCACGAAACGCGCGTGATCTACACCAGCGACCACGGCGACAATGTCGGCGCGCGCGGCCTGTGGGGCAAGTCCACGCTCTATGAGGAGTCCGCCGGCGTGCCGCTGATCCTTGCCGGTCCCGACGTTCCGCCCGGACGCGTCGTCGCCACGCCGGTATCGCACATCGACTGCGCGCCGACGATCCTCGAAGGCGCGGGGCTGCCGCCGCGCGTCGGCGGACGCGCGCTGCCCGGCGCGTCGCTTTGCGCGCTGGCAAGCGGCGCAACGCCGCGGCGACCGGTGATCTCCGAGTACCACGCGACGGGCTCTGTTGCGGGCGCGTACATGTTGCGCTTCGGCCAGTGGAAGTACTGCCACTATGTCGGCGCGCGACCGCAGCTCTTCGATCTCGGCGCCGATCCGGAGGAGCTGGCCGATGTCGCAGATGACCCACGATACGCTGCAACGCTCGTCCGAAGGCGAGCGGCTGCTGCGCGCCGCGCTCGATCCGGAAGCGACCGACACGCGCGCGAAGCGGCGGCAGGCGGAACTGCTGACGCAATTCGGCGGGCGCGAGAAGGCGTTGGCACGCGGCGACCTGGGCTTCACGCCAGCGCCTGGCACTCCGGCCGAGATCAACTAGCCTTGCATTCGCCCGCAGGGTGATCGAACCGGACGGCGGCCGCCAAACTAAGACTGGGCTACTATTAGTTGGGCATACCTACCTGCTGCATGGCGGTAACTCCCATTAAGTGCCAAAAACCTGACCCAATTGAGAAGAGGCATAAATAGTTGATTGCTGAGGATTAATTCGATGTCGCGATCCACGGACTGTTAATCCGCAGGTCCCAGGTTCGAGCCCTGGTCGGGGAGCCATATCCACGGCGATCAATATCCGCCTGCAGGGAGCAGGGAAAAGTGAGACGTATACGTCGTGGTCGCATGTGCGTAGCGCTTCCCGTCGACGTTCGGTGATGATGGCCTCCGCGATTCCTACGCGGCTGCCGACATGAATCGTCTTGCCCTCGGCCCGGACGGGGCCCACTCGTCGTTCAACGAACCGGATGAGGTTGACTTTGAGCTCCAGCGTTGTGTATCCGATGCCCTTCGGCAGCGTCGAATGGATTGCGCATCCAAGCGCGGAATCGAGCAGCGTGCAGAAGTAGCCGCCGTGCACGCCGCCGAGCGGATTGTAGTGGCGCTTGTCAGGGGTGCCTTGAAATACGACACGTCCGGGCTCGGCGGCGATGGGAACAAAGCCAAGCGTTTCCCCGATGGGCGGCGAGGGTAGCTCTCCATTGAAGATACGCTGCAGAAATTCGATCCCGCTGGACGCCTTGAGATCCTGTGGCGACGTCACGCCAGGGGCGGCCAGTCTTGCCCGCACCGTCGCCTCCTCGGTTTGCCAACGCAATAGGACATCGTTTCGATTGGTCATGCTCGCTCCTGAGCGTGCTTGGGCACGGTGACACCTGCGATAACTGGACGGCAATTGAGCCATGGCGGTCACGCTGCTGCGGGGACCGGTCCAACAATGCGGGCCTCGCGAATCGGCAGATTCATCGACCGCGGCGGCAGCAGCCAGCGCCATGTCCGCGTACCACATCCACTGATAATCACCGGATTGGGCGAGCGCGATTCCGCCGAGATACGCGCCGAGAAACCCGCCGATCTGGTGCGATAGCAGCGTGAGGCCGAACAGCGTGGCCAGATAACGGATGCCGAAGAGCTTGCCCACGATGGCGGCGGTCGGCGGCACGGTGGCGAGCCAGGTGAGACCCAGGCCCACGGCAAAGACGTAAAACGTCCACTCGGTCTTCGGCGCCATCAGGTACCAGCCGATCAGCAGCGCGCGCGGAGCCGTACATGACGGCGAGGATGTATTTGCTGCGGAAGCGCGCGGTGGACGAGCCGGCGATGAGGCTGCCCGACGATGTTGGCGAGACCGATGAGGGCAAGCGACCAGCTTGCAACCGCCGGCGGCAGACCGCAGAGGTTCACTTCGCCCGGCAGATGCGTGACCGAGAAACGCAATGTGAAATCCGCAGGTGAAGAATCCGGCGTGCAGGAGCAGATAGCTGCGGTCGCCCATCGCGTGGCGGACCGCCTCCCATGGCGCGGACCCGCCTGCGGCATGGTGGTGCACCGGCCCCGACGGGCTGACCACGCGCGCGAGGGGCAGGGCGCCCAGCGTGATCAGCGCGAGCGACCACATCGCACCCATCCATCCGAGCGCCTGGATCAGCGCCTGCGAGATCGGCGCGAACGACGAACTGCCCGAACGAGCCGCCCGCGTTGATGATGCCCGCCGCCTTGCCGCGCCTGTCCTCAGTCAGGTGACGAGCTGCGGCGCCGATCAGCACCGAGAAGCTGCCTGCCCCCGCACCGATCGCCGCGAGCACGCCGAGCGATGACGATGAGGCCGAAACCGGAGGTCATGAACGGGGTCAACGCCGGTGCCGAGCGCGAGCGACGATCAGCCCGGCGACCAATACCTTCCCGGACCGTACCGATCTGCGATCGCGCCGGCCACCGGCTGGATCGCACCCCACATGAACTGACCGACGGCGAGCGCGAGGCTGATGGTGGTGATGCCGAGGCCGGTCGAGCTGTTGAGCGGCGAGATCGAACAGGCCGAGCGACTGGCGCGCGCCCATCGTGACCATCAGGATGCCCGCGGCGGACAAGGTGACGACAACCGCCGGCCTGCTGCTCAAGTCCTCATCCCAGTTCCCCTTCAGAAGGGTTCCCTTGAACGGCCGCAGATCGATTTCGTGCGTCCAGGCGCTGCGCGCCTTGCCGATGTATTTGCCGGTACGCCTCCGGCGATGGCCTCGATGTTGAGCAGTCCGTCCTCGCCGCGGTCACGGACGGTTTCGGGGCGGCGGCTGCGCATGACGCTCGCCGTCGATACCGCCGTCAATGACGACGTGCGCCACATGGATTCCGGATGGCCCGTATTCGCGCGCCAGTGCTCTGCGCGATCATGCGCAAGCCCGCCTTGGCTGCGGCGAACTGCGCGTAACCGGGTTTGCCACGAAGGCTCGCTGAGGCGCCAGTGAAGATCATCGGTTCCGCGGCCGAGCGGAACGGGCCGGCGCGCTGCCTTCACGCGCTCTACGAGAAAGCCGCCGAAGCATCCCACTCTCCAGAATCTTTCACGAAAAGTTCCGGCCGAGAGCTTCGCGAAAATCCACTTTCTGATTTCCCGCGGCGTTGTATGACGATCAGCTCTGCGGCTCCCTGCCGTTTCCGGGCGCCATCGCGCGATCGAAGAGCTTCACGACGTCGGTTTCGCTTGTCGCATCCATGGGCACCGCTTCGGCACTCCGCCTGCCGCCGAGATGGACCTCTACGACCTGCTGCGAGCTTGCTTGGCGTGCGACCGGCGAATGAGAACGTGCAAGCCCTCGGACGCGAAACGCCGGCAGTAACGCTGCGCCCAGACCGATCTCCGCGCCGACCCTATCACCACTGCAATGCGTTTGTTCACGCGCCGGACCCTGAAACGGACGCTCGTACCGCGTTCAGGATTTCCTGCGAAAGCGCCTCATCGTCGACCGCGCGGGCCATGATCATCGCGCCCACCAGGCTCGCGTAGGTGCTGATGGCCCTCTGCCGCCTTACCGCCTCCGACTTGCCTGGAACCAGTCCCGACAACAAGTTGAAAGCGGAACGCAATCCGTCCGCGACGGCGGCGCCGAACGCCGGAGCCGTGCCGGGCGATGTCGGGACCGAGCGCGGCCAGAGCGCAGCCTGTGCCGGGATCGTCGCGATGCCTGCGCGTCAAATAGCTGCGGACGATCGACGACAGCGGATCGTCGGGCGTCCTGCCCGCCATCTTGCTCCAGCGCTCGTGTGAGCGGCTGAACGCACGGGCGCACGCCTGCGCGATCAAGTCCTCCTTCGAGGAAAAGTGGCCGTAGAACGCGCCGTGGGTGAGGCCCGCGGCCTTCATCATGTCCGCGACACCGATGCCCTCGAAGCCTCGCTCACGGAAGAGCTGGGCGGCGGCGTCGAGGATCCGCTCCCGGTTCTTGGCTGCCTGTTCCCTGCTTACCTTCATCCTGGTCGCCTCGGGGATCCATCCATGGCGTTTGACCATTATGTATGATGTATGTATATATGCAATCATGACGCTCATCATAGGCACTGACCGACGTCGAACTAGGAGAGTCACAAATGCCAGCAGATGAGACGCTAGGAGGGTATGGCTCCGTGTGAGTTTAAAGACGCTCTGGCAGAACAGTCGTGCTGTCCGGTCGTAAACCTGCGATGCGAGATGCCGCGCCGGACACCCGCTCAGAACGCGGCGATCCGATGTGGGCGTTACCACACCGCGCTCGATGCCGAGTAAACCCCATCGACACCGCGGACACGTGATCACTGGCCAGGCGGAGAGATCGTAGGCCAGGCCATTGCCGGCCGCCGGAGGGACACCGGGAGCGGCAATATCACCCTGGCCCGGGGTAGCCGGTCAGTCGACGTGCCCTTAGTTTTTCGGTCATCCCGGGTGCCGATGGCCGTGCGCTCGGCGAGCACATGCGTGCATCGCCTCAATCCGTGACGCTGCCCGCCATCAGGCCGCTGACGAGCCATTTGCGAACCAGCATCCGTGAAGACGACTTACCTCACGCCAAAGACCTCTTGACCGGCAAGAGAGGTATCTATGTCTCCCGAATGAAGTGTTGCCCCTCTCTCAGGAGGGGCACAATAGCTTGCGTTGATTCCTCGCGCTTCGCTTTTTTGCCGCGATTGTAATGGCAATGATTCTTGACCACGGAAACAGTGACATTATCCGTCGTGGCGGGTTCCGCAAGGCGGTGGAGAACGAATCGAAGGTCTCTATGATGATGCTATTGTGAGCGACAGGCTAGGTCCCGGTTGAGTCGAAGCCCACGATCATTAGAGCCGCACGTCGCATTGCTCGATGCGCAGTGGGCCTTACACTTGAGCCCGGAGTTTCAACGACGTGTCGTCGCCGAAACCGTTATCCGCAATGTCGCTTCCAGAAGTTACGTTTGTCGAAAAGGAGACCCTGCGGAATACTGGATCGGCGTCGCCTGAAGGACTGGTCAAAGTGGCGAGTGTTTCGCCTGAGGGAAAGCCAGTCAGTTTCATCGGTGTACCGGCAGGCGGCTGGTTCGGAGAAGGCGCCTTGCTGAAGAACGAACTGCGGCTTTACGATGCTGTAGCGCTTCGGCCCAGCGTCGTTGCTTACATGCCTCGCAATACGTTCATGCTTTTATTGGACGCTAGCGTCGCCTGTCAATCGCTTCCTGGTGACACAGCTGAACGAGACGGCTCGGACAGTTCGTCGCGATGGTCGAGCACGATCGGTTTGCTGAGACCGGAGGCGCGACTCGCCACCGAATTGGCGGCATTGTTCAATCCAGTCCTTTATCCCGGAAATCGAGCGTCGCTTCCGATCTCGCAGGAAGAGCTCGCGCATCTGGTGGGTCTCTCTCGCGGACGAGTGAATACCGCGCTGAAGCGGCTTCACCACGCCGGTTTAGTGCGCGTAACTTACAGGGCGTGACGATCGTGGACCTGGAAGCGTTGAAGCGGTTCGGGCAATGATGCGTACCGCGCCGCTCGACTCGTCGGCCGCGAGTGCGGACGTCCGCGCGGCAACCGTGCCACTTCGAGCAGACGAGCCCTGTCAGCGCGAACGGGGAAACAAAGTGTAGCTGGACGAAGCTCCATAAATGAATCCCCATTGAATCGACTGGCGAGCGTCTCGATGCCCTGTGTGTCACTCACCGGTCATCGTCGTATCCGGCGAGTGACGCCGCAGGGCGCTCACGGGGAATTGCCGCGTTCGCAGGGCGGCAAAGCGCGCAAACGTGAACGCCATCGCGAGGCCGGCGCACCCAGTTCTCACGCCAAGAGCTCTGTCCTCATCATCGAGCAAATCGTTCGTACCCTCCGGCCGCACGGCGTCGAGACGGCGTCCGAATCGTCCGCCCTCCGCTATGCGCCTGCATCGCGGTCCTCGCTCCGGCGAGGCAAGCGAGCACAAGCATGCAAGCGACCGCGCCGGAACCGCTGCCACCGTTGAAATGGCAGCGACGGCTTGGCAAGAGAGTTGGCTGCGCTGTTCAATCCGCTTCTTTATCCGGGAAGCGGCAATACGCTCGGTTTCACAAGAGGAGCTGGGCGCACTCGTCGGGCTCTCCCGTCAGCGCGTCAACCAGGCGCTCAGGACGGCTGGAAGAGTCGGGCTTGTGCGTCTCCGCTACGGTGGTTTGATGATTCTCGATTTTGAGGGGCTCCGCCGATTCGAGAAATAGCCGAGCAGACACCGTCGTATACAGTCTCAAACTCCAAAGAATGTTTCCGACTGTCGCGCAAATGACAATTGCCGAATTGCTGGATACGTATAGTTGTTGAGCCGGACCGGCAGCGATGGACCGGCAGCGATGGACCGGCAGCGATGGACCGGCAGCGATGAACTACCGCCGCGATTGAGCATCAGGTAGTTGCTGTCTTTCAGGGCGCAGGCCGCGTTGTCGATCTATTTGCAGTCAGTTACAGAGCAGCCGCTCGTGTAATACATTCATCAAACAAAACCTCCTGGAGGATGCTGCATGAAACAGGTTGAATCGACAATGGAAGGGATTGCGCTCGGTCGCCGCCGTCTGTGCCGCGATTGTCGCGCCGCTGTTGTACGGAGCGGACGTCGTCGCGGCCACTTGCGAGAGTCTCTCCGGCTTGGCGTTGCCGAACACAACCATCACCATCGCGGCCATAGTTCCCGCCGGGACTTTCGATCCGCCGGGACCTACACCGCCGATCGACACCACCGCGTGCCGGGTAGCGGGATCGATCAAGCCGACCAGCGACTCCGACATTAAGTTCGAAGTCTGGATGCCAGCGGCCGGCTGGAACGGAAAATTCCTGTCAGCAGGTGAGGGCGGCTATGCTGGAGCAATCAACTACGGCGGCATCGCAGACGCCCTTCGGCGCGGCTACGCCGGCGGCTCCACGGATACGGGTCACGTCGGCGGCACCGCCGACTTCGCGCCTGGCCATCCGGAGAAGGTCATCGATTTTGGCTGGCGCGGTAAGCATCTTCAAGCTGCGCGTTCCAAAGACATCATCCGGGCATTTTACGGTGCTCAGATCCAGCATTCTTATTTCAGCTCGTGCTCGAACGGCGGACGTCAGGCATTGATGGAGATACAGCGTTTTCCGGGCGACTACGACGGCGTGCTGGTGGGTGCGCCGGCAAACGACTGGACGCATCTTTTCGCCGGCTTCGTGTGGAACGAGCAGGCGCTGTTCGAGACGCCCGGCGCGTACGTGAGCGCAAAGCAAACTCGCCGCGGTGCAGGCCGCCACACTCGCCACGTGCGACGCAAAAGACGGCGTCATCGACGGAGTCGTAGAGGACCCGAGAAAATGCACGTTCGACCCGGTGACGTTGGCCTGTGCCGCCGGCACGGACGGCCCGAGTTGCCTTACGCCGCCGCAGGTAGACCGCCGTACGAAAGATCATGGCTGGGCCGAGCAATCCGCGTACGGGAGCGCATATTTTCCCGGGGTATTTCACCAGTGCAGCGGGAGCGGCTGGATCATGGCCGCTTTGGATTACGGGTCCTGCGGTGCCCGGTGCGTCGGTTCAAGCATTCTTCGGTAATGCGTTTTTCGGTCGAGTCGTCGAAGAGATCCCCGCGCCCGGCGTGTGGGACTCACATCGTTCGATTTCGACGCGGACATGGCGTTTGCGGACGCAAAGGAAGGTGCAAACATTCAACGCTACCGATACGGACCTCCGCGCCTTCAGGAAGCAAAACCACAAAGGCAAGATCATCATCTGGCACGGTTGGGAAGATCCTGCGATCTCGGCGCTCAGCACCGTCAACTATTTCCGGCAAGTGGTTCGCGGGAATGACGACGATGCCAGCAACTTCATCCGCTTGTTCATGGCGCCCGGTATGACGCATTGCGGCGGCGGGCCCGGTCCGAATGCATTCGGGCGAGTCGCTGCCGCAGGCGACGCCCCTCAACCAGGCACCGGAGAACGACATCCTCAGCGCACTGGAGCGCTGGGTACGAGCAAGGAGTACCGCCCGAACGCATCGTGGCGGTAAAGTATGTCAACGATCAGCCTGCCCAGGGAATTCTGCGTACGCGCCCGCTCTGTGCGTATCCGATGACGGCGGTCTACAGAGGCGCTGGCAGCACCGACGACGCGCGCGAACTTCGACTGCCGCAAACCCAAGAAGCGACGACGAAGACGACGACGATTGACTCGGCTATCGGTGATCGAAGCGGCGAAGCATAAGGTGTTTCGCCGCTGACGAAGGCTGCCTTGGTGCATTCACTATTTTCTCTCCGGCGGCGTTACGCTTCTAACGCGTGACGCTTCTCGCCGGCCCGGGTGCGCAGGTAAATCTCCGTCGTTTTCACGCTCTTGTGCCCGAGCTGCTGCTGTGCTTCGCGCATGTCCGTCGCATCGGCTGCCTTGTCGGTACTCGCCTTGCCCCTTAGATCGCGAAATTGGAAGGATTTGACCGCGGCTGCGGCTTCTCCTTCGCCGGCGTCGTCCAGGGCCTTGGCAACGCCGTTTGCGAGCTTCCTCAAAACTCCACGAAAATCAATCCGTGGGTCGCCCGCTACGCGGATTGACATCGGTGACCACCGCGACGACGCTAAGCGTCATCTTCGAGAAATCGATGTACGCGTTGCGGATGTCTGAGCGGATCGGACGCGTCGATTCGAGAATATTGACGATTTTCACGGAACGAGGGAGGAAGAGAGCGAAGCGTCAGGACGCCAGCGAGGCGCCACCGCAGATCGTTAGCTCCTGGCCGGTGATCGCCGCCGCGGCGGGTGAAAGGAGGTACGCGACGAGCTCCGCGATTTCCGCAGGGTCGATCAGGCGGCCCAAGGGCGGCACGCGCGGGGCACTCGCGACGCGGGCGGGATCCTCGAGCATCGGGGTTCCAGCTGCCGCCGGCGCGACGACGTTGATCGTGACGCCCTTCGCTACGACCTCGCTCGCCCAGCTTCGCGCGAGCGCCACGAGCGCGGCCTTGGTCGCTGCGTACTGCGCGCGCCCGGGCATGCCGTGCGCGACGCGGCTCCCTAGCAAGACGACACGGCCGCGACCGCGCTCGACCATAGGCGGGACGAGCACATCGGCGAGCCGCGTCGCCGCCTCGACGTGGATACGCCACATCGTGTCGCCTTCGGCATGATCGAGCGCACCCACTCGTCCCACGCGCATCACGCCGGCCGCATGGACGAGCGCATCGATACGCGTTAGGGCGCGCGCGGCATCGGTCGTCTGTGCGCCGTCGGTGAGATCGACGGTCACCGGGTGGAAGCGCCCATCCTCCACCAGTGTGGGTGGCGAGCGGTCGAATCCGTGCACGACGGCGTCGAGCGTAAGGAGTCGCGCGGCGATCGCGCGACCGATCCCGCCACTGCTGCCGGTGACGACGACGTGCAGCCCGGCGAGCGCCCCGCGGGCGAGGACGTCACTCGACACGTATGTTGGCTTCGGTGATGATCTTCTGCGACCGCGCCATGTCCTCCCGCTGGAAGTTCGCGAAGTCATTGCTGCTCCCGGGCGTGAGTACCAGACCCTGCGGGGCGAACTTGTCACGAATGTCGGCGGACGCGAGCGCCTTGTTCACTTCGCCGTTCAGCCGCGTGCGGATCTCGTCCGGCAGCTTCGCCGGGCCCCACAACCCGTACCAACTATAGAACTCGTAGCCGGGAATGGTTTCCGCCACGGTCGCTACGTCGGGGAGGTTCGGCGCCCGTGTGGCGGACGTCACGGCGATGACGCGGAGTTGGCCCGCCTTGTGGTACTGCAGCGAGCCAAGGATCGGGTCGATGAAGCCGTCGATGCGGCCGCCGAGAAGATCCTGGAACGCAGGCGACGTGCCTTTGTACGGGACGACCGTGTAAGTGAAGCCACCCGCGCGCGCGAGCAACTCGGTGGCGAGATGGCCGGCCGAGCCGATCGAGCCCACGGCGAAGGTCGTTTTGTCGCCCCTCGATTTCGCGTATGCGATCAGCGACTTGATGTCGGTGACCGGCAGGTCCTTGGCGATCGCGACCGACAGCGGCGCCTTGGCCACGAGCGAGATCGGCACGAAGTCCTTCTCGATCCCGTACGGCACCTCCTTCATCGTCATCGGTGCAGTGACGAAGGTCGAGGCATTGAAGAGCAGCGTATACCCGTCGGGCGGCGCCTTGGCGACAGCATCGCCGCCGATGATGCCGTTACCGCCCGGCCGGTTCTCGACGACGAAACGGTTGGCCCATTTGGTCGCCGACCTTCTGCGCGAGCGCCCGGCCCAGCGCGTCGAGTGTGCCCCGGCGGGAACGGAATGACCATCCGCACCGGCCGGTTGGGATAACCCTGGCTAATCGCGCTGCTCATGGTGAGTGACGCGACCACCGCGAGTACGAGACGCAGAAATGCAGGGCGCTTCATGGTGTCCTCCTGGTGGGGAATCGTTTCGATGTCATCGTATTCAGCGCGCCAGCAGGCCGGCCTGCGCGACGGCCGCACGCAGCGCGTCGAGCTCGCGCGCGTCCGGCTGCTCCGTGGGTGGGCGCACGTGGCCGTGGGCGAGCACGCCCGCGAGCACCATGCCAGCCTTCATCCGCGCGTGCGCCTCGCCGGTAGGCTCGCCACCGCCGTAGACCGCGTCCTTAAGCGGCGTGATGATGTCCTGGACAGCCATCGCGCGCTTCAGGTCGCCTGCCTTCACGGCGTCCCACAAATCGGCGATCAGCTGCGGAATAAACGTCGCGAAGCCGACGAGCGCGCCGTCGATGCCCTGCACCATGGATGCCAGCAGGTATTCGTCGTGGCAGGTGAGAATCGACTTCGTCGCATCGGCGTTGCGGATCGCCTCGATGTCGCGCGCGTACTTGTTCATGTCGCGCTGCCCGACCTTGAATGCCTGCACGTACGGCAGCCGTGCGAGGTCGGCCAGGAGCTCGTGTCGAGTACGACGCCCGAGTCCACGCGGGATAAACGTGGCAGACCAGGTCGAGGGCAGGAGCCGCCCGGTGGATCGCGTCGAAGTACGCGAGTGCGTGGCGCGGCGTGCAGCCGAAGCGCAGCCAGTGGTGCGGCGGCATGACGTCGAGGGCGACGGCGCCGGCTTCGGCCGCCATGCGCCCATGCTCGGCGGCGTCGGCGAAACCCTCGCAAACAATCGACGAGATGACCGGCAGGCGTCCACGGAGCTCGTCGGCGACAATGCGCGTCACCGTGGCGCGCTCCGTCGGGGTGAGCGAGAACACCTCGCCGGTGTGGCCGTTGGTCATTACCGCGACGACGCCTGCGTGCCCGGCCAGCCACGACGCGAGCTTGCGCAGGGCGGGCTCGTCGATCCGATAGTCGGCGGTGAACGGGCAAGCGATCGCAGGGATGATGCCGCGGTAGTTGCTGATTGCGGGCATTGAGCTTCCTCGGGACCCGTGGGACACGGGTGGCATCATTTCCCTCGCCGGCCGGCCGGGTCCAATACTAAAATCGCATGGAACTATTCACTCCATACCGATGGGACCCGACAACCGTTCGCTGGACCTCGATTGGCTCGAGGACTTTGTCGCGCTCGCCGAGACCGGTAACTTCTCGCGGGCCGCTGAAGCGCGCGCCATCGCGCAGCCGGCGTTCTCGCGCCACATTCGGTCGCTGGAGGAGTGGGTCGGCATTGACCTGATCGACCGTGGTACGCACCCCGTCGAGCTCAACGGCGCCGGCCGCACGTTCCTGCCGTTTGTGCGGGATGCGCTCGCTGGCCTCCAAGCGGCCAGAATCAAAGCGCGGCTCGCGCAGGACCAGTCGGCCGCGAGCCTTCGCTTCGCGGTCACGCATGCGCTTTCGATTACGTTCTTCCCGCGCTGGTTGGGCGCGCTCGAAACGAACCTCCAGCATGGTCCGGTGCAGACGCTATCCGACCACTCGCGTGCCTGCGAGGACCTGATGATCCAGCGGCAGCGTGCAGTTTGTTCTCTGCTACGGCCATTCCGACGTGCCGGGCCGTCTGGACGAAGGGCGCTATCCGGTCGTCTGCCTTGGTACCGATGTCGCGCTACCGGTCGCAGCACCTGGCGCGGCTGGCGAGCCGCTGTTCGAGCTCGGGCGAGGCGAGCTTGTGCCAGTCCTCGACTACAGCGACGCATCGGGATTGGGCCGCATCCTACGCGCGCTGTTTGCGAAGACGCCGGAGCGCGGCGCAGGATCGGACGTGAGCCGTCGTGTTCACGGCGCACAACGCGTTCCTGCTGAAGACAATGGCACTCGCGGGCCGCGGCATCGCGTGGCTGCCAGAATCGCTCGTCGCCGAAGAACTCGGAAGCGGGAGGCTCGTCGCCGCAGGGTCCGCGGCATTGCGCGTGCCGCTCGAGGTACGGCTATATCGTCAGAACGCAGTCATGGCGCCGACGGCGGAGGCGTTGTGGGGCCTGGTCTCCAGAGAGTCCGCCCCGTATCCTGTGAGCCCTGAGCGTGTCGACCAGGGCGAGCACGTGATAAAGCCGACTCCCACCCGCTGAACGCTGCCCAGCCGGGACCTTCTTTGCCACGGGTAAGACGATTGCTGAGAAAATCGGACGCTCGGTGCTCGCGGTATCTGAAGCAGGCGACTATCCGGTGATATCTCTTTCGCTGTCGGCGCTGTTCGGCGATCGGCCTTGCCAGTCAACAAAGCAATAGCGGTCGCGGCGACGAAGAGGCGTCGTCGTTCTCGCCCCAGGTAGTGTGACGGATCTTCCGCAGGCACGGCCAGTTACGGCGCTCGCATCAAAAGATCCCAACAGCGACGAATCTCACCCTGCGAAACGCCATGAATGCCAAGCGTACGCAGACGCGACGCCGCGTGACTTTTGCGTGACTTTTTGTTGTGCATCAATGGGCGTTGCTGTGCAAGCTCACGATGGAGCGATCAGCCGCAAGTCGCTGATTGGTAAGTCCGCTGGTGTTCTACAAGGCTACGAACCAGGGGGTCGTGGGTTCGATTCCTGCCGGGCGCGCCAATAAATTTCAACGCGGGTTTGGCTTAGGCCAGCTCGTTTGCTTTACGGCTTTCAGCCGTAAACGCGCCGTCGGCAGGCCCGCCACGGCGCACGACGTACGGTGGTTCTCTACTCCACCGAAGTTCTCCCCGACCATCTGCCACGCAAATCATCGTCGCGGCCAACTCCCTCTGACGACGGTCATCGCCCTCCGGTGCCACCGTCCCGCAATCTGCCTTGTGAGCAGCGCTACGCTGCGACCGGTGTGACTGTCGCAGATCAGATCGCTGAACAGCGTGACGCCCTTGTCGCGCATCTCGAGCAGCGTTTGAATGATTTCGGGCCTTGTGCGCACGGCAGTCGCCGCACGGCGCTGCGACGACCATCACCCGGCGGTGTTGCTGCACCATCGTTTTCAAGTCATCGAGCCCGATGAGCGTGCACGGCGGATTCTCGAACAGCGTGAGCGGCATCGGCCCGTCCAGTGGACACCGGCAGGCGACCGAGGTCGCCCTTGCAATTCGCGTCGCGCAGGCGCTGCCAGACCTCCGGTGCCGAGGCCTGCAGGCGCCCGAGAAACGAGTGCTCGTCCCCTAACGCTCCAGCGGAGACCAGCACGACATCGCACGATCGCGCTTCCACGCGCAACTCGCTCGAACTCCTTGTCCTCGCCATCACTAGCGCCATGCGGTGCCCTGAAGACAGGCGCGTGCACGGCGATGTAATCGCGGCGCAGTGGATTGAGCGACGAGTCCGCGAAGTAAGTGAAGAACGACGCGGGGTCCTCGAGCGGCTCGCGTACGTTGTCCGCCCACCGCCAGAGCCTGAAACGTGAGGGCCGGCCAGCGGGCCTTCTCGGCTTCTGCGAGTCCGGCCAGCGCCGGCGCCAGGGCGCGGCACACCGCCGTGATCGTGCTGCCGCCCATGAGACCCACCCGAAGACTGCCCTGACCTGCTTCGGCCTTGTGGTGAGCCCATTCGATGATCTTCTTCGCGGCGCGGTCGGCGATGTCGGACGCGACGACGCTGTATGACGACTTCCACCGTGTTCAATCCCGGGCAAATCGTGCGGATCCGCTGCTCGATGACATGATCGCGGCCGTTGGCCAGCGAGAATGCTGAGCATTCCGCGCTCCGCGGCGTACCGCAGATAAAGGTACGGATGCGATTGCTTGAAATTCGGCTCTTCGTAGTATTCCCTCATGTGCGCGACGATGTCGCTCAGCTTCATTCCGCGCACCACGAGGTTCACGACGATCGCGACAGCACTTCCTCGTCGGTCAGATTGTTCCATCGTGACTTCTTGCGCGACCGCCCCTGGCTGCCGTTGACCGATCATTTCGGATTCTCCTCCTGTCGCTTCTCCTGTCCGCCCGGCGTTCTCGACGCCTGTATGCGGCTTGCTCGGCGTCGCGGTGCGAGCGCTGTTCTAGCGTCTCGCAAGCCGGTAGCGACGCTTCGCGCGCGGTGTCCGCGCGCACCTTTCGAGCAAGTATCGCCTCAATAGCACCTTTGCCCAGCTGTCGCAATTGCCCGGCGCAAGCACCGGGCGCCGAGAGAAATCGTTGGCAACAGTTTTGGCAATTCCGTCGAAATTATCCGGTGTAAGTCCACATCGTCCCGAAGCCGCGGGATCGCGTCTAAACGATTTCGGATGTTCGAGCGAAACGGTTCCGGCAAAATCGGGCGCTGCACGTATGACTCCAGCATCTCGCGGTTGATTGGGGTCGGTGGCCTTGCTAAGTTCTCCGCCGTTGGGGCCAGCGCGATGTCGACGGAAGGGGTCGGAAATGCCTGCCATATTTCATAGAGTCAATGGCGTGTGGTGCGGCGAGCGCCTGGCGGCGTCGTACGGTGAGTTACGTTTCTCGCCGATTCGCATCGTCCCGCATGAATTGGAGCACTCGCTCCAGGGCGGCGAAAGCGATCGCGCTGATGCGCATCGGACCGGGGCACGCGTGGGCCGCAATCGTGCCCGATGGCTTCCCGCTCCGCCACAACGGTCAGCCGGTGCCGGCTGGCTTGCGCGTGCTGGCGCACGGCGACTTGCTCGCAGCCGGATCGGAGGCGCGGGTGTTCTTCTCCACCGAGGAGGCGTGCGCGCATCGAAACGTTCGCGGGCGACGAGTCGCCGTGCTGTCCGCGCTGCAAGAGTGCGATCGCCGATGGCCAGTCCGTCGTTCGCTGCCCGGCCTGCGGCGTGTTGCACCACGAGCGCGATGACCGCCGGTGCTGGACCTATGCCGACGTGATGCACGCTGTGCCCGCACCCCACAGCGCTCGACGCGGGGCTGCTCTGGTCTCCCGAGGCGCTATGGGCCCGCCGGGCCGCCCCCAAGGGCGCATGCCGGGGCGCGAAGCGCGGAGCACTCCAGTGAGCGCGCCGGGCTGCCCCGAGCCTGCTAGTGGCAATGCGTGCTGCCGAAAGTCACGGCATCGGTCGCTGTCGTCGGCCTCGGCAACTACCGGCTAGCCATGCAGTTTCGCTGCTCCCCGGCATCGCCGGTGTTTCGCACGTCGATTTGATCGACCACGATCGCTACGCCCCGTCCAACCTCGGAAAGCAGAGAATCTCCGCCAGCGACGTCGGCCGCTTGAAGGTCGAGGCGCAGGCGCGGGATGCTGCGCGCGTGCGCGCCCGACATTGCCGTCGATATGTACGATTGCCCGATCGAGGCGGTGCCGCTCGGCAAACTGCGCGGTTGCGCGATCCTGAGCTGCGTCGACAACCGCTCGGCGAGACAGTCGATAAACCGCATCGCGGCCCGACTCGGGCTGCCGTGGATAGACAGCGGGATCGACCGCGCGGGCAGTGTGCGCGCTCGTGTCTACGTGCCCGATTCCGGCGATTGCGTAGAGTGCAGCTGGGGCGAGCGCGACTACGCGTTGTTGAGTCAGCGCCTGCCGTGCAACCCGACATCTTCCGCAGCCCCTTCTACGGCGGCTCCCATCGAGCTGGGTTCGATCGCCGCGGGCCTGCAGATCGCGCTGCTCAAGAAGTCTCCTCTCCGCGGGATCGGTCGCGGACGTGGATGAGCTCGCCCGAAAGCAGTGGTTTCTCGACGTGCCGTCGGGTCGAGGATGGATCGGACGCTATGCGCCGAACCCGCAGTGCCGTCTCGATCACGCGCGTTGGGTCATCGAGCCCCTGGCGCACCGCGCGCGGGAAACTCACGCTGGGCGAGACGTTCGGACTGGCCGGCGCGGACGCCGGCGATGCCGCTTTCTCGGTCGATGCGCAGGCCATCGTGACGCGCGTGCGCTGCGTGAATTGCGGCAGCGTCAGGGAGGTTGGCGGTCGGCTGCTCGGCAGACTGCTGCTCGCCGCCTGCCGCCGATGCGGCGGCGTGATGATGCCCGCCGCAACGGATGCCTGCGATGAACTGTCGCGCAGCGCTGCCGACCCCGGCTGGCTCGAGCGCCCGCTCGCTGCCTTCGGGGTGGTCGATGGCGATGTGGATCTCGCTGCGAGTGCGGGACTCAACGACGCACTACGAGTTGGGCCGCTCGTCGACGGAGGAAGGTCTGAATGGATTCGATATTCAGGAGCTGGCTCACGTGCCAGCTCGCGGAGGCAACGAAGCTCGCGGCGGACAGCGACATCCCGGACGCTGTGCCCCGGGACGGGCGCGCCGCCGCAGGACTATCTCGCCCGCTTCGAAAGCCCGACGCTGGTTCAGGAGGGTGGCGCCATCACGCAACGGACGGGATTCGAAGTGCTCGTTCATTTTCCGCCCGACTATCTGCGATCGGTCCCCACCCCATGCGCGTGGTGGCTCTCCTGACACCGCGAACCGCGTATCACCCTAACGTCTCTTCGCCATTTGTGTGTTTGGGCAACATTGCCCCGGGCACGAGCCTCTGCGAGCTGCTCTTTCAGACCTACGAAATGCTCACCTTCAACAAGCTCACGCCGCGGGAGGACGACGCGCTGAACCGCGACGCGTGCGCATGGGCACGAGGGCACATGGGCCTGTTTCCGTTGACGTCGCGTCCGTTACTGCGCCGCGTCGCCTCGCTCAATATCGAAGAAGTAGCGCCGGGAGGCTCGCAATGACGAATCGCGATCTCGCGGCGCTGCTGCGGCAAGCGCTGCCGGGACATCGCGCCGATCGGCATCGGCAGATGGAGGATTCCCATCGCGTGCGCACCGAGAGCGCGGCGGGTGTGGAGCTCGATGCGCAATGGGCGACCTTTTGCTGCGCGATACCGTGCGCACCGGGTGAAACGCCGGTCGCCTCGCTCCTGCGGCAATCCGCGTGGCGAAGGCGGGGTGAAGCTGGTGTCCGGGCGTGCATGGCTGACGCTGAGGGCGGAGGTCCCGCTGCTCACCGGGACCTCCGCCGACTGCGAGTGGGTGGCGAGCCAATGCCGCGAAGTCGTCCGCGGCTTGTCAGCTGCGACCGGCCATCCGGAATCCGAAGACGACGAGGATCCCGGCGGTGGCGCCGATACCGATCCGGACGTGCTCGTGGATCGTTGCAGGACAGCCGGCTGGCACGCCGTCACGAAAGCCGCATGGTGAGGTTCGTGTCGATATCGAGGGCGCGGTCGGTCCGGCGAGTCGTCAGCATCGTGCGGCAGGGGACGATGCTCCGCGTCGCGCGGTGGCATTGGGCGGCCAATTCGGCCAGGCGAGCGCCGACGGCCTGCATGCGGCGGCGCTCTTCCTTCTGCGCGCCTCGTCGTCGCTGCGCTTCGCCCGCGCCTGGGCATCGGGCAGCGCGGCCGTGCCTTCGGAAGCCGGATTCGAATGCACGATCCGCCGGCCGCTGGGGAAGCACCGCTCGTCAGCGCGATCGACGCGCTGGGGCGGCGTGCGACCTCTTCGGTCGTGAAGCTGAGGCGCTCATCGAGAGCTTACAGCCGTTGCCAGGCAATACCTGAATCGTGCCGGAGGGCTCGGCGCGATCGGCGCGGAGCCGGTCGTGCCGCGCCGTGCGCCGGCGGCCATTGCGGCTGGGCCGCCTGCCGCATCCAAAGCAGTCGCAACGTAGACCAGCCAAAGGAGATCCAACATGGATGCAGTCGCTTCGATGAAACTCAATCTCACCGCCCGCGATGCATCGGGCCAGCGTCGGTTCACCGTGCGCAACGTTCGCGGCGATACGACCATCCAGGAGCTCATTCACGACGCCTTACGCCGCGCATGGGGCTGCCCGCCGAGGATGCGGGCGGCATGCCGCAGTCCTTTCACGCGTTCCTCGAGCGCGACGGCCGCCACCTGCGCTCGCTCGAAACGGTTGGAGATGCGCTCACGGACAACGCGCGAGATCGTCCTGCACCCGGATGTCCAGGCCGGCGGCGGCGTTTCGGACATCGCCTGACGTCGCTGCCGGCGCGCTCGCATGCTGCCGCGGATCGAACACCGCTACCTCGTCGAGATCCTGCGCGACGGTGCGCAGACGCTGAGCGCAGCGCTCGCGCCGGACTGGATCCCCGCCGTCGAATGGGGCCGGTTTCAGCGCATGCGCGAGAACGCCGCGGTGACTTTCACGCTGCCGGGGCCCGTGCAGATCTGCCCCGGCTGGTCTCGGGCGGCCGGCGCGCCTTACGTCTCGCATCTCGACGTCGATCTTCGCTGCGCCGGGCAAGAGCAGGCACGCCATTCCGCTGCGGTACTTCGCGGGCGACGTCGAGCGTGCGGTGAGCGCGTGCTCGTCGAAGCCGGCACGATCAGCGCAGGCGAAACCTACCGCTGGCGGATCTGTGCGTACCGTGTCGATCAGTCCGCCGACTCCGGCGTTGCCGCCGAGCCGTTTGCGGTGGACGAATCCGAGCTTGCCGCTCCGCATCCGGTGCGCGCGATGTCGGGACTGATTGCGCACGCGCGCTATCACGGACCCCGTGCGACCGACGACGGGAGGCCGGACGTCCCCGTGCTCCTTTCGCCGCAGGTGCTGCGCGAGGCGGCCGAAGCCGCCACCGCAGCCGGCACGCTCGAAGCCGGCGGAGTCCTGCTTGGAAAGCTTGCACGCGATGCCGGAGACGGCGACCTGTGGCTCGAGGTCACGGCGCAGATTCCGGCGCGCGAGGGCAATTGCCCATGACGCAAGTCTGCGCTTCACGGCCGACACGTGGCGGAGCGGTGCACGGCGCCATCAGCCTGCGCCGCGAAGGCGAGCAGATCCTGGGCTGGTGGCACAGCCATCCGGCGGCCTTGTGGCCGTGCCGGAACTGCCCGCCGGAACGTCGTTCGGCGTGCAGAGGCCGGCAATGCGTTCTTCTCGGCCATGGACGTGCGCGTTCCACCGCACGGCGTTTCAGTGCGCGCACAACGTCGCGCTGCTGCTTTCCTTTCACGATGACCCGGCGCCGCGGTTCGATCTCTTCGGCTGGCGGCGCGGGATCGTTTGCGCGCGTGGCTACTACATCTCCGAGGACCCCCATGCCGACAGCCAGTGACGAATTGCTCGACGAGACTCTTTCCTCGTGCGGGACGACGAATGCCCGATCGACGTGCGCCAACAGCACCTGGCCAGGCTGCGCAAGGCGCATCCCGACGTGGGGCGCAAGGTCGACGAGGCCTTGATCGCGCAATGCTGCGCGCAGACGCGAAGCGATCGACGAGTTGGCCGGAGGTCGTCGGCCAACTCAAGCAGACGACCAGCAAGCCTCACGGCCGCGCCAGTGCGCGAAGGCGTCTTCCTCGGCCCCATTGCGCTCGCGGACAGCCGCGTGCTGGCCCGCATCGTCTCTGGTCGAGGCGAAGCACTGCTCCACGTGGCCGACGACGCGCTGCTTTCGCAGTTGCGGGCGGGCGATCGCGTCTATCTCACCGCCGAGTCGAATGCGGTGATCGGCAAATGCGACGACACCACGGCCGAGCCCGGTGAGTGCGCCGTGGCGCTGAGCGCTGGTTGCCGGACGGGCGCCTCATCGTTCGCCATCATGACCGGGAACTGGTCGTGCGTACCGCTGCGAACCTGACTCCCGCGAGCATTGCCGCCGGCGATAGTGTCCGCCTCGATCGCGACAGCTGGTTCGCGATGGAGCGGGTGGGCGAGAGCGAGAATGCGCGGTACGCCGCGACCGAGGACGCGACGAGCCTGCCGCCGGAAGCGCTCGCCGGCTGTGACGATATCCGGGACGGCACGCTGCGGCGGATCACCTATGCCGTGGCGCACCCCGATATCGCGGCGATCTACGGCATGCGGACGCAACGGCCGTGGATCCTGCTGCATGGCCCGCCAGGCGGTGGAAAGACCACGTTCGCGCGCGTCATCGCCGGCGTTCTGCAGCGCGAGACCGGCGAGGCAATGCCGGATCCGGAGAGTGAACGGCGCCGAGCTGCGTCTCTGCCGTTCGTGGGCGAGACCGAGCAACGAATCAAAGGCGCTCGTGCGTGAGGTCGGGCGAACCGACGGCTGGTCCACTCCTGTTCATCGACGAAGTGGACGCCGTGGCGCGCACGCGCGGCGCGACGGGGAACGTGCACAGCGACAGGTTCCTGTCCACATGGCTCGCGGAGCTCGAGGGCTTCGAGGGGCGCTCGAGGTGCATCCTGGTTGCCGCAACGAACCGGATCGAGATGCTCGATCCAGCCTTCCGGTCGCGATGCAGCTGCGAGATTCACGTGCCGCGGCCGCGCATGGACGCTGCGCGGGCGATCTTCAAGCGCCATCTGGCTGCCGACTACCCGTACTACCCGAACGGCAACGCATCGGAACCAGCCCGCCTCGCGATGATCGAGAGTGCGCTCGCGAAGCTCTACCTGCCGAGTGTCTCCGGCGCAACCGTCGCCACGCTCCGCTTCCGCGACGGCAGGAACCGCGTAGTGGCGGCGCGGGGATCTCATCAGCGGACGCCTCATCGAACAGATATGCGTGGAAGCGCGCGAGCATGCATTTCAGCGGCACATCGAGGGCGGCAATCCGGGCGTGTCCGCCGAGGATCTCGATCGCGCCGTGGAGTCCGCACGCGAACGCCTGCGCGCAACGCTCACTCCGAACAACGCGCACAGCTATATCTCGGACCTGCCCACCGACGTCGGCGTCGTGGCGGTCGAGCCCGCGCCGAGGGCGCGCGCAAGCGTCAGCTTTCTCCATCAGGGTGCGCGATGAAGCGCGTCGCCAAGATTCTTGGCGCCGACGTCGAGCTCGGCAACGTGCTGGTGGGCGGACGACGCCCGGTGTGCAGGCAAACGCTCGTGCAGCCCGGAATCCTGCCTCGCCGAGATCGACGGCATCCCCGCACACAGCTCTGCAGTCTGGCTCGTGCGCACTCGCACCCGTGCGCGACGTTGGCGTGGATGCATCCCGGCACGTCTGCGTGCTGTCCGCCGGAATTGGAACCGCAGGACTGGGGTCGCAAGTTTCTCGACACCACGGGAGGCTGCTTCTACATCGATCTGGATCATCTCGAAGCCTGCATTCCCGAGGTGTGCAGCGCGGGGCGTTCGTCGCGGCCCACCACGCGAACCTGCTCGTGGCCCGCGCCGCGTGCGGTCGCGGCGAACGCGCGGCTCGGTCCGGATGAGCGGATCCTGGTCGCATGGCCAACAACTCCGGACCGGATGGGCAACAGCTGGGGGCCACCTCAACGTGCTCGTCAGCCGTGACCTGTGGACACGAACGTTCGATCGCATGTACCCGACGCTCTTCGTACTGGCGGCATTCCAGACGAGTTCGATCCTCTACACCGGACAAGGCGAAGGTGGGCGCGGAAAATGGCAAGCCCGGGTGCGATACCAGCTGAGCCAGCGGGGCGACCACTTCGAGCGCCTGGTCGGTCCCGAGACGACCTGCCGCAGGCCGATCTGCAACGCACGCGACGAGGCGCACGTCGGCCACGCCGCAGCCGCCGCCGATCTCGCGCGCCTGCACGTCATATTTCACGACACCACGCTGACGCACTCGAGCAACTACCTGAAGGCCGGTGTGACGCAGCTCGTCCCCGCGATGCTCGAAGCGGGGTGGTGCGACTGCGGCACGGTGCTCGACGACCCGCTCGCCGCATTGACGGCCTGGGGACATGACCCGAGTCTGCAGGCGACCGCTTCGCTCGCTGACGGGCGCCGGGTGACCGCGGTCGAGCACCAGCAGATGTTCGCCCGCGCCGCCCGCCGGTTCGTTGAAGCCGGCGACGCGCATTTCGTTCCCGGAAGCGGAGACCATCCTCGGCCTGTGGGAGGACACGCTCGATAAGCTTGAGCGTCGCGATTTGGAGCCTCTCGCGGCACGACTCGACTGGGTCATGAAGCTGGTGCTGCTCGAACGCATGATCGATCGCGATCCGTCCCTGACCTGGGAGTCGCCGGCCATCCGCGCGGCCGATCTTCTTTTCGCCTCTCTCGATCCTGATGAGGGACTCTACTGGGCGGTCGAGGCGGCTGGTGGCGCGGAGCGAATCGCTACGCGAGGGCGAAATCCGGCGCGCGATGCGGGAGCCGCCGGCGGACACGCGCGCGTGGGCGCGCACGATGCTCTGTGCGGCAGATCGGGCGCGGCGCGATCGACAGCGTCAACTGGGACAGAGATCCGCCTTCGGCTCGGCACCGCCGGCGGCGCAGGCGTCGAAAACGATCCGGTTCGATGATCCGCGGCGCTTCACGAAAGGATGACATGCACCGCCTCGCCGGTGTTCCCGACCTGACAGAAGCGGTCGCCAGCGCGACCGAACCCATTGCCCGCATACTCGAGAAAGGATAGGCAACATGAGCGAACAACGCCATAACGTCGATCTGCCCGACGGAGGCGCGTCAGGCGCGCAGGCGGAGACGACGTTGCGGACGGCGCCGAGCGTTTGCCGCCACGCGCGCCGAGCTGGACCACTTCTTCACCGCGGCTGACGCGATTCTGGACCGGATACGCGTGAGCGACAGCATGCGGTTCCTCGAGCATACGCCGCGTCAGAACGGAGGACAGTAGGCGCATGGGAACAAGTCTCTTCGGACTCGAAGCGGAACTTGCGATCAGTGCGCGAAGGGGCGAGATCGTGATTCCGCGTAAAGGAAGTGGCGCAGGCCCTCTTCGACGTCGCCCGGCGCGTGCTCGTCCACCTTCGCGGCACGGGAGACCGCCTGTTCCTTGCCAACGGTGCGCTCTTCTACGTCGACGTAGGCGGGCATCCCGAGAGTGGCGACGCCCAGAATGCGAAACTCCGTGGCGGGCTGTCAGTCACTTCGCGCTGCGGAGCGCATGCTGCCGGGCTCGGCGAGCTCATGCGCAAGAAGCACGGATTCGATGAAGTGCTCGTCCGCCGGGGCAATGTGCGACTACCTGACCGGCGCGACCTGGGGTTGCCATGAAAGCTATCTCACGCGGTTGCCGATCTGTCACTACGAAGGCTGGCTCGTCCCCTCACCTCGCATCGCGAATTGTCTACACCGGCAGCGGCGGGTTCGATCTCGCTGACCCCCGGCATCCGGTTCAGCCTGTCGCCGCGGGTAGCGCATATCGTCAGCGTCAGCTCGCCCGAATCGACTTCCAACCGCGGAATCTTCCACACGCGCGACGAGTCCCTGTGCAGGGGGTACCGCCGGCTGCACGTTCTGGCCGGGGACAATGCGTGTCTCGCAACTGTCCACCCTGCTGAAGGTCGGCACTACGGCGCTCGTGGTTGCCCTGGCCGAGCAGCGGGGAGTGCCGCCGGTGAAGCTCAAGCAACCCGTGTCGGCGATGAAGGGCTTCGCGCGCGACCATGGATTTCGCGCCGAGGTCGAAACGCCGCATGGTACGGCACTGATGTCGGCGCTCGAAATCCAGCACCACTACCTCGCGAGCGTCGAAGCATGGGTGAACACGGGACGACTTCCGGGTTGGGCCGTCCGGCATCTGCACCGGCGTGGCGTGTGGCACTCGAACAGGTGGCTCGCGACGCCGGGCGAGGTGTTCGCTGCTTCGACTGGACGCTGGAAGCGCGACCTCGTCAACCGCGAGCTCGAGCGATAGCGGTATCGCCGGGGAGACCGTCGATGCCTGGAGCGGCGTGCTCGAGGCGCTGGGCGCGCACTCGCCGGAGACAACCGAACGCGACGTCGACATCGATACCGAGAGATTGGCGCGACCGCGCGCCGATGATCGACCGTTCGACGAGGCCGCCGGCGTGGCGCTGGTAGCCCATGGCATCGACGGGAAGGGTCTTCGCGCATTCAACGCATTGAGGCAACGGCTCTTCGCGATCGACGTGCGCTTCGGCCAGGTGGACAGCGGCCTCTTCGACAGCCTCGATCGCCAGGGCTCCTCCCGACCATCGTGTCGTCACGGACGAGGACATCGCCGCTGCCGCCGAACGTGCTCCGAGCGGGAACCCGCGCGCACGTCCGGGGGAGTGGGTGAGTCGGCTGTCTTCCGATCGTGGACGCTACTGCGTGCAGCTGGGAGGGCATCGCCGGGGACAATGCGTTCCTCGATCTTGGCGATCCGTTCGCAACGGAGAGTACGTGGAAGAACCGAGTCAATGGGTAACTCTCCGGACTCCGGTATGGCGGCCGACGTCCGATGCAATGCCGGCGAACGCCCGACGCGATGAACGGCCGGTCCGCGCTCCATTCGGTAACGGGTCCGCCCGAAGAGCAGGTGATCGCCTCCGTCGCCGATCCCGCGTCAAGAATCGGTTCGGGACGGTTCGATGCCGTTCGCGCGCTCTTTGACATCCGCGCGTTCCCGCCGGCAAGCTGTGCATGAACCCGGCGGGATGGACGGCGGCATCGAAGTCATGCACGTGCCGCGCGACGCCGTGGAAAACCAGATCCTCTGCTTCATTCGGGACCGCTACACCGGCACGAGGCCAAATCGTCAATTCGCTAAGAGCAAGGAGAACGAACCGCACCGAGCACATGCCGTCGCCGTCAGCTTCCGAGGCACGGCAGTCGGCCTGCCGCTGGTGCGGGAGTGGCGCGTGCAGGAGTCCGGATTGTGGAGCGACGAATGGGGTCAGGCCCGCTCCGATGACGGCAGGATTGGTACGCGACCGAACTGGGCGCGGCAGAGCACGATCAGCGGGCTTGCTTTCGGCGACGAAGCGCATGCATGACCTCGACGGGCTGACCGAATCTGATTTCGTCCGGACTCTTCGTGACCGGCGAGCGCTACCTCGCCACGCGCGGCGCTCGCGCGGGTCCGCCAGATTCTCCTCGATTTTCATCAATGGCGGCCCGAAGTCGGGGAGCAGCGTCGAGCATGCCCACGCCCAGATCGTCGCCCGCGACGACCGGCATTTTGCCTATCCGGAGATGGTTGCCTCCCGTTGTCCGCCCGATTATTGGCAGCGGCTCGTCATGCGCACGAGCAGGCGGGACTGACCATTCTGGAGGGCGATTGCGAAGGCGTGGGTCACTCTGGCTCCGGTCAAGGAACGGGACGTCACTGCACTGTCCGCAAGTGTCGCCGACGGTGCGCGGTCGATGCACGGCATCTGGCGCGGTCCTCGCCCTGCAGGGCACCTGAACTCTTCGCTGACCGGCAATTCTTTCGCCAGGATATTTCTCGGCGAGCGACTGTCCCGCGCGCTTCGTCCGATGGCCCTCGCGTGGTGTGGCGCTTCGTGGATCGCGGAGACCCCGACGTAAAGCATGCGGACATCGGAAGCATGGAACTCTTCAACTCGCCCGTCGTTGCCATTAACGATCCGTACACTATCGCACGTCTGCTGCAAGAAGAGCGATAGTCCCGGCTTTCGACTCCGAGCCGCCCGTTTCGGCAAAGCCCCGGACGATCGAGCCTGGAGTGACCCGACGAAGAAGAGCGCGACCGCCGCGTAGCGGTCGGCTGAGTTTCCGGAGCATCACGCTGAGGATATCGCATGGCGCGACCATCGACGTGTCCGGCCGGGCGGCGGGCGGTGCTATCGATCGCTCGTCAAAGCTAACGGCCGCAGAAGCCGTGTGCCGGCGTAAAATGCGTCCGTTTGCTCCGTCGCTTTCCGGCTTCTTCGTCCCCTTACAGGCAAGAACTGCACCGTGACACTTCGCGAAAATGCTGACAGAAATGAAAAGGTTTTCACTCCGCAAGGAAGCACGAGGATGTTGACGAAAGCGGAAACGTTTTCTCTCTGCAAAGGAAGCACGAGGCTGCATGCCCCGGCAGGCAACAACGAGGGGCAGTAGGCAAGGGCGTTCTCAGTTGAATGCGCTGTCGAATCCTGGCACGCCGAGGCAGCGGGATCGGCAACGCCGCGACCGACCGTCCACCATTTAATCTGACTGATGCATAAGGAGGCATTTGAATGAAACAGCAATGCAGGCGACTTGAATCCAGGGTCATTGCCCTGGTCGCACTACTCCGCGATTGCCGGCATGGCGTGGGCCGCCTCCACCGGCACGGTGGTTACCGCCAAATCGAGCCGCGTCGGCCCAGATCAAAGTCGTGGGCACCACGACGATTACGGTCTTGAGCGGTGCTACCGCTCAGGACGTCAAGGCGCAACTCGAGGCCAAGGACCAAGTCCGCCGCAAACCTATGTCGTCACGGACGAAGCGAACAACGAGAAGACCTCCGGCCCGATTGCCGATGGCGACCGGCTGTTCGTCACGGCGGCGGACGGCACGAGCCAATACGTACTCGCTGGCAATCTTCGACCCCACCGCCAAGGCGCGTGATGGGCGTCCTATTGGGACGCGAAGACCTGTACAACGAATCGACAAAGACCGGTGAATGCGAATACGCCGGCGTCTTCCCGGATCGTCGACTGCGACGTCACGGGACTCCAAGTACGCGAGCGCTGTGCGGCAGGCCACCGAGGTGTTCTACACATGGCAACGCGGCCGAACAACCCGCCGAACAAGACCTCGCCGCTGGTCTCGTCGAGCTCGCAGGTCGTCTGGTACTACACCGACGCGATCCACGCGGCGATCGAGCGATTGCCATGACAACGGCGGCGGCATCGTCGTCGTCCCGGCCGCGGGCTCACGCAACGCCAACGGCGCGTACTACTCCGGCGCAATCACGCTGCAGAGCAACGTCAACTTGCACGTCGAAGACCGGCGCGACCGATCAAGTTCATGCGCAACAAGACCAACGAGTACTATCCGATCGTGCTGAGCAGCTACGAGGGAACGGACTTCTACAATTTCTCCCCGCTCATCTACGCGCTCGAACCAGCAGCAATATCGCGATCACGGGCGGCGGCCTGCTCGACGGCCAGGGAGGACATGTGGAACTGGAGGCCCTGGAAAAAAGGCTACCGGGGGCGAGCTGTCGGTCGGAGAACCAGGGCGCCAATGCGACCACGTATGGTTCCAACCTCGTCCTCAATACAGATGAACTTCAACGACGTCCCGATCACGCAGCGGATCATGCTCCGACGATGGCCACTATGCCCGCGACTCATTCCGGTCGTCGACGGCGACGAACGTCATCAACGTTCCGCCGCCCGCCGGGTGCCGTCGCCTACAAGTCCGACGTTCCGGCCGGCCTTCATCGAGTTCGTACCAGAGCAGGAACATCCTGATCGAGGGCGTCAAGATCAGGAACACGCCGTTCTGGATCATCCATCCGGTGAGCTCGGAAAACATCCTCATGCAGCAGACCTCGACATCTACAGCGACAAGACGAAGGACTTCGAGTCCGGCGGCTGGAACAACGACGACGGGCTCGATCCGGAGTCGAGCAGGTTCGTCGTCATGGAAGCGCAACAACATGACGGTGAGCGACGACGGCGGCGCGATCAAGGCCGGCCGCAACGTGAACGGCCGGCTGCATCGCGGCCCGAGCGAGAACATCATCATCCGCGAGTCACACTATCGTAACGACGGCGGCGGCTCGGCGGCCGTTTCGATGGGCAGCGAGATGTCGGGGAGCATCCGCAACGTGTTCGTCCACGACAACGAGTTCGGCGGCGTCGGCCTGTCGCTGATCGATGAAGATCAAGACGAACTCGAACCGCGGCGGCGTCGGTCGAGAACATCTACGTGCGGGATTGCGTGCTCAACCGGGCCATCTCGGGATGATCCAGTTCGACAGCAACTTCTCCGAGACCGTGCCGTTCCCCAACGCCGACATCTTCAATCCCGACGATCCGGAACATCTACATCGACAACGTCAACACGTCGCCGACGATGACGCCCGGCAAGGACGACGTTCCAGTTCTCGAGCGCGACGTCGCGCTCCCCGGTCGAGAACGTCTACTACCGGAACTCGGTCTTCTACACCAACCAGCACGCTGCAGTCCGCGTTCAACAGCAACAAGAACATCAAGAACCTGGTGGTCGGAGAACGTCACATACATCAACCCGACGACGCAGGCGAAGACGGTATACAACACCACGCCGCTCAAGCTTGCCTGGACGAGACGAAGCTACGGTGTTCGCGAACGAGTCTCCGGTCCTCGTCCCGGCGAGCGATCGGCAACCCGAATTCTCATCAACAGGCTGGCAGGAAACGACGTTCCGCGATCAGCGGCAGGTCGACCTGAGCGACGTATCCGACGGTTCGTGACCGGTGGGACGGTACGAGTCGTTCGTCGATCGCAGCACGACGGTCGATCGCGGCGACGCTGAATGCCGATGGGTCGTTCACCGAGCAATCTCATTCACGCTGAACGACAACCAGACCTGGTTCAGCGATCGGCACTATGTCGCGGTCAACTTCTTCAACGGCCTGAACATCAATACCAATGGTGTATCAGATCGCGAAGCGTGCGTTGGGCGATGTCAGCAGCGACGGCGTCCTCAACTGCCAGGACCTGACGATGGCAGCCAGGCGATCGGCACTGAGCGACGGGTCAGCCCGGATTTCTGCTTTGCGGACACGACGGCAACGGTGTCATCGACCGTGGGACATTAAGCTGATTAGAGCCGCGATCGCGCGACTCCTGGTTTTAGTATTATTTCGTGCTCCATGAAAATGAGGATCTCAACAACCCGGTAGTGTCCAAAAATCCGGACGACAGGACGATGACGGAATGACAGCATGGGCGCTGGTGTCCCCCCTGCTGTGTCATTTTCTTCGGATGGTCGACGCTGGCTGGGTTCATCGTCGGCCGGTCAATGGGCAACACGGCCCCATCGGTCGCTGAGTCTCGCGGGGCCCTGGTCCAAAGCGCCACCGTGCTGCGGATTCTGCGCGGTTCGTAATGCATACCGGCTCTCCCGTGCCTCGACGCAGCGGATCGGGAGGCCCCTGCCAGTTCTCGATGCGGCGATAGATGTCCAGCACCGACTTGTAGCCCCAGGCATCGTCGCCCGCTCTGGGGCAAAATGCTCCCAGTCGTTGCGATGGCCTGGTGCCCACACCATCACGTTGATGCTCGAACTGCCGCCCAACACCCCGCCAATACTGAGCGGAATGCTACTGTTGAGATGGGGATTGTTGCGCGACGAACGCCCAGTCGCGCCCGGATCCTGTGTCTGACACCCACCGGGTTGGGGTCAGAACGTCGCAGCACCTCATCGCTGCCGCCCGCTTCGATCAGCAGGACACTGACGGGTTTTCCGCAAGCCGTGTTGCGGCTACGGGTTACCGGAAGGTCCGGCGCCGCAGACGATAGTTGTAACGGGATGGCGTTGTTGGTGGATAAGCAGCCACGAACAGGTCCGTGATTTGCTGCCGTGATGCGACTGAAGCCAGGTCACTTGACAAAGCTTCGGCCGCCCCCTGATGAGGTTCGCTACCGCCTTCGGCTGAGGAAGTTACGAACACCGCGTGGCTTGCCTGACCTCGACGGACTTGCTGCTCGCGCGCCGAGCCATCATTCGCATGAGATCGATGAATCGCGCGATCGTCCATTGGGACGAGAGCTCCAGCTCTTCTTGGCCCTCCAGCCCGCTTCCTTGATCTTGGTGTCGAAGCCGCCTGGCGGGGAATACCCGCGACGCCACATGAACTCGTAGCGTCGGCCCGCGGTGCGGTCCGCGGCAAAGTCGTTCGCATAGACCTTGGGATCGAGATACGTTGCGGAACTCGTCCGCCGTCGCGCTGATTCCCTGTCGTCGCGGGAACCTTCGCCGCAAGCTGACAGCGTTTCACCTGCATCAGGCTGAAAGGCGGCGATGACGAGCCCGGCGACGTTGCTCGCGTTACCCGCCTCCGTGATCACCATTCCGCCATAGCTGTGTCCGACGAGGATCGAAGTGACCATCCTGCAGGCCGAGGATGCGCCGGGTGGTTTGCACGTCGTCCTGCAGGGAGGTCATCGGCGGCTGCACGATCGTGACCGGTACCCTCGACCAGTGAGTAGATCGCAGACCTTCCGCCATCCGGATCCATCGGCGAGCGCCGCGTGAACGATGATCACGTTCTGATCTGAGAGCAGCTCGGGCCTGCGCAAACCTAAGAGAGTGAACGCCAGCATGCCGGCCAGCAGTAGCTGGGTGTCGAGTGAGTTTGCATGGATATTTTCCCTCCAGGTTTGGGTTTAGATGAACGATGCTGCACTCATTGAGCGCGATGAATCGAAATCAGAACTGCGTGTTGAACGTCCAGGATGCTTCGTGACATCTCCGGCGTTGACGCGATCACGGTCTACTCTTCGACGGACAGTTTACGCCCCGGGGAAAGCTTTTCTGCAACGCTTGGCTGACATTGCCTCGCTGCGACTAGGCGCGGGGAGAGACTGCGCCAGCTGTGCCTGCAACGCTTCCGGATCGGACCTGAACGCGGAAGCCATGTCACTGCGACAGCCCGGGAAGCCTCGACTTTGCCCGCCTCCACTGCATCCAGAATGCCGATGGCCGCTTCTTCCGGGGCGACTTTTCGCCACTGAACCAAGCCCCATCGCGGTATCGATCTGACCGGCATCGCCAGGCTAATGTTGATGTTCTGGGAACCGAGCTCGGCGCGCAGGCTGCGCGTCACCGCCAGCGCGGCCGCCTTTGAGGCGCTGTACGTACACATGAGCGAAGTGTGACGAGTGACAGGAACGACAGCACATTTATCGATTGTTCCCCGCCGGCGCCGGTGGCGATATCGCGCGCGGAACGCGCGCGACTCCTGAGCGGCTGATGTAGTTCACTTCCATCTCCTGCCGCGCGCCCGCCAGAACGTCGGCGGTGAGGGTGCCTTTCATGGCGTTATATTCGCATTGTTGAGGACGAGCGTGACATCCTGAGCTGCTCACACCGCAGGTACTGACTTTGTGCCTGATCGGTGACGTCGAGCACGACTGGCACTACGCGCGAATCTCCCACAGTACTCGATGAGTGCCGCCTGCTGCGGCGGCCGACGTAGATTTTTGCGGCCCCCGTCGCAACAACAACTCAGCGCAGACGAGCGCCTTGCCGAGCCCTCCATAGCAATACGTAACTGAACGAAGTACAA